>Ga0075528_10000294_pt1 | contig 9264 bp, 8 predicted proteins | sample NGEPer16B_FD_76827 | JGI IMG/M metagenome (GOLD analysis project Ga0075528, IMG submission 76827) | Arctic peat soil microbial communities from the Barrow Environmental Observatory site, Barrow, Alaska, USA - NGEE Permafrost159B-16B | ecosystem: Environmental > Terrestrial > Soil > Wetlands >... | reverse complement strand
GTGAAAAGGATTGAATATATATCCTATTTTCGTTCTAAAGTTCATTTTCGCTGCAGTAAAAGCCAAATCCAAATTTAGTATGAATGAGCTTTGGCTCAAAATCCTTGTCTATTTTCTTTCTTAAGTAATTCACATACACGTCGATGATATTTGTTCCGGTTTCGAAATCAAGGTTCCATACTTTCTCAATGATATATTCTCTGGAAAGTACTTTGTTTTTATTTTTCAGCAGGGTTTCCATCAGTGAAAATTCTTTGGATGTCAGTTCAATTTTTTGACCGGCACGAATAACAGTTTTTGAATCCAGGTCCATCTCGAAATCAGCAATTGCCAATTTCCTGTCTGGCAAAATTGTAACATTTGACCGCTTCAGGAATACATTAATCCGGGCAAGCAATTCTCTGAAATCAAATGGCTTAAGCACATAATCATCGGCTCCCGACTCAAATCCGATCAGCTTATTTTCAGGCGTACCCAGCGCTGTAAGCATGATGATGGGCGTATTGCTATTCGTTTTTCGGATTTCGTGACACAATTCATAACCATTCATCAAAGGAAGATTAATATCAAGAATGACAAGATCATAATCAGCTTGTTCCATCATTCGCTTTCCAATATAGCCATCACTTGCCAAATCAGCCCGAAATCCGGATTCATGTAACTGCTTCTGAATAACTTCAGCAAGCCGTTGTTCGTCTTCAACTACTAAAATGTGGGCATCACTCATTGCAGGGATTTGTATTATACAAATGTAAGATACAATCTGATGGAAACAGCTTTCTAATGAAATTCTAATCACTTTCTAATCATTCACTAATCAACTGTCTGACAATACAAACTTATCTTTGGGAATGTTAATGTTATTATAAAAACTCATATCATGAAAAAATTCAAAATGACTCCAGGTTTGGCAATGTCTCTTTTTGTAGGTTTCGTAGTTGTCGTTCTCGCAGTTTTGAAAATATTTGTTTTCCCAGGTCAATGAACTCAGATTGGCTACTAAAATCTACTTCAAACGAACATTTATTTGATGTCAACTGTTTCTTTATTTTTGGTTTAAACCGTGGGTCGATGCTCACGGTTTTTTTATGATAGGTTGGGACTGAACTGGGATGCATTGGGGTATTTAGACTTTGTATATCGTCGGAAAGGAGGGTTCTTTACGTTTTTACAAGATCGCTTTATATGATGCTTTTAACTCCGATCTTAAAGTGACAACATGCCATGCTTTAATAAGCGCTAAATTCCAAGGACTTGACAGTGCGAAATACATGTTTTATCCTCGCGTAGAACACATTGAATTTATTTTAAATCAACATGAGAATAACAAAATTACATAATGCATTTTTTAACAGTGAAAAAGCTGGTGGACTAATTTTAGTATTTGTTACCATTCTATCGCTTGCATTGGCAAACTCGGATTGGCAGACTGAATATATAAACCTTTGGCATTTTGACCTGGGTGGAAACAGTATCGTTCATTGGATCAATGACGGATTGATGACCTTTTTTTTTCTTCTCATTGGTCTGGAATTAGAAAGAGAGATCTATCAGGGAGAACTTTCGGATATAAAAAACGCTTCGTTACCAATCTTTGGTGCAATAGGTGGCATGATAGTTCCTGCAGGACTATTTTTATTGCTTAATTATGGAACAGATGCACAGGCAGGTGCCGGCATTCCAATGGCAACCGACATCGCCTTTGCGATAGGCATTTTATCTCTGTTAGGTAATCGTGTACCGACGTCGTTGAAAATATTTTTAACCGCGTTGGCTGTAATAGACGACCTTGGTGCAATTGTAGTAATTGCAATTTTCTACACGACCTCAATTGCATTTACAAATCTGTTTATTGCTTTGGGTATATTCGGGGTTTTACTTCTTTTAAACCGACTGAAAATTCGCAATTTAGTTCCGTACTTAATTGGTGGAGTAGCCATGTGGTATTTTATGCTGCATTCAGGAGTTCATGCTACAATTGCCGGCGTGTTGCTAGCTTTTGCAATCCCATTTACGAACGGCGGAGAAAAATCGCCTTCGTACATCCTTCAACATTTTCTTCATAAGCCGGTTGCCTTTTTTATTCTGCCATTATTTGCAGTTGCAAATACTTGTATTGCCATAGGTGATACATGGCAAAACGGTTTAGGACAAACGAACAGTCTTGGAATTATTGCTGGTCTTGTAATTGGCAAGCCTTTGGGGATCTTCCTCTTTTCGTTTATTGGCGCCGGTTTAGGCCTCTGCGTGTTACCGTCAGACTTAAAATGGAAAAATATAATTGGCGCAGGGTTTTTAGGCGGCATTGGTTTTACAATGTCAATCTTCGTTACGCTTCTTGCATTTGATAATGATGACATGGTAAAAAATTCAAAAATTGCAATTATAATCGCCTCATTTATAGCAGGTATGATCGGCTTTATTTCCCTCAAACTGACACTAAAAACACCTTACGAAAAAGAAGAAATCATATGATGTTAGCAATAACGTGATTAAACCATCAAATCAATTATTATCCAATGCGCACATAGAAAAGGTCAGAAAACAATTTGCTTTCTGACCTTACGTTTTTACCCTAAACACTCATTGTTAGCAGCGTCCAATCAATTCACTGCAGCAATTTTTACTGTTACCTTCCGCTTACATCTCCACCACTGGATTTCCTGATATTTTTCACCTTCGGACTACCCGAATAAGTAATATCGCCTCCACTGCTGGCATTGGCTTCAAGTTCTTCAGTTACCTTTATCCTGATATCTGATCCGCTTGAAACATTGGCTGAACACTTTTTCGTTTCAAGATCACCGGCACTAATATCGCTTCCGCTTGAAGCATGGACATCTGCGACTTCGGCTTTCCCGTTCAGCGAAACATCTGATCCGCTGCTGGATTCAACCCTTAGTTGTTTGGCATCCAGTTCAAGTCTTACATCCGATCCGCTGCTGACATCAAGGTCAAATTTATCGAGTTTTAATAACGATGTAGAATTAACATCCGAACCGGCTGATGCATCAAGCTTATCAATGGTTTTAAACGAGACATATACCTTTCGCGGTTCCTTGTTCCAGTTCATGCCAAGCCACGATTTATCCTTGATATAAATCTTCAGGACACCATCTTCAACCTTTGTGATTATTTTATCCAGATCATCCGGTTCGGCTTCGACCGCAACCTCCTCCACGTTTTTTTGCGTCAGGTAAAGATCGATTCCGCTACTTACAGATATCGCATGAAATCCCGAAAGCTGACGTGTCTGACGACCATCGTTTGACCGGGCCGCCTGTAATACGAAACTCTGAAATATTGCGCCTATGGCAAGCAGCAACACTATTAGCTTAATTATTCTCATATTCAATAAATTGATTGTTACTGTTTGTGGTGGATATTTCCACCAGATGAAGAATTGACGTCCGTTGAAGTTGGCTCGCCGTAATAAACTACATTTCCGCCACTCGAAGCATGAGCATCCAGTTTCCCGGTAACGGTAGATGAGACATTTCCGCCGCTCGATGCACTCATTTTGCATCGTTCAGCTTTCAGTTTATCACCTTTGAGGTTCGCTCCCGATGAGGTTCCCAAATCGGCATCCTTTGCCTGCCCCGAAAGTCTGATATTCGCGCCTGAAGAACAGTCGGCACTGAGGGTTCCTGCATCCACATCAAGTGTGAGATTTGCACCCGAATTCGCTCCTAATTTCAGGTTGTCCGACTTAATTTGTGTTTGCGACCATACATTTCCGCCGGAATTGGCATCAACACCAGTCAATTTTTCAACGGTTACCATCACCTTCTTCTCTTCGGCCCACCGAATATTTTCCTTGGTAGTAATCTTTAGCACACCACCCTCAACTTTGGTTTCGATCAGTTCGTGCAGATTGCTGTCGGCAATTACAACGACCTTGGCCGGACTTCCTTGAGTAATGTAAACGTTCATTCCCCGGCTAACTTTAATCTGGTCGAATTCACCAACCTGCCTGACTTCTTCCTTTACTTTTCCATTTCCCTTTACAGAAGGCCCTATAAACATACAGGACGAAAGTAAGATGCTTAGAACTACAATAATTCCGGTTAATTGAAATTGTTTTCTTTCCATGGCTTGATTGTTTTATAATAGAATAGACGCCTAAAAACAATTTTTGTTACACATTTTACCCCATGAAATCGCAAAAATTATTTTTTGTCCGTTGAAAGACGTCATAACCCAGCTTCTGGGGGGGGCAATTTGCATTAGTGCAAAAGCCTTCTGCACTGTGTCGGAAGACATTTACAGAGCGTTGGCGGATATTTTCATTAAAACGCAAAAGAACCGGCAATCAGCCTCCGATAATTGAAATCGAAGGTCAACTGCCGGATCGTTAATTTTAAATTCTATCTATTATTTAGTCTTTCCGTAAACCGGGCCATAAGTGTCGCAGGCACGGTAATCGGAACCTTCCTTATCCATTCCGAACGCATTCCAGACTGCAGGGCGGAATACTTTTTCGTCGGAAACGTTATGCATACAAACAGGGATACGAAGCATTGCAGCAAGCGAGATCAGATCGGCACCAATATGTCCATAACTGATTGCACCGTGGTTAGCGCCCCAATTGGCCATCACACTATAGACATCGGCAAAAGGTCCTTTACCCGTCAAACGCGGAGCAAACCATGTTGTTGGCCAGGTTGGATCCGTACGTACATCGAGTACTTCGTGAACATCTTTAGGCAATTCAATGGTCCATCCTTCGGCAATCTGAAGCACAGGTCCGATTCCTTTGATCAGGTTCACACGCGACATTGTAACAGGCATCTCCCCTTCTGTTTTGAAATGAGAGGAATAGCCGCCTCCACGGAAATAACCAAGACTGGCAGCAGCCCAGTCTGTAGCATCGAGACAAGCTTTGGCTTCACCTTCCGTAATTTCCCAGAAAGGTTTCATCGCAGGCTGGCCATCTTTTAGCTGTTTTGCAGTTGCATCAAGGGTTGTTGAACCAGAGTTGATAAGGTGAATAATTCCGTTGGCGGCTTTACCTGCGAGCTTTTTACCAGTAACGCGTTCAACAGCATCGGGACTCCAATAGGTGCGTACATCCGAAAATATCTGTGCAGTATTGGTTAGCAGGTGACCGAACAACATTGCAACGCCATTTAATGAATCATTTTCGGTAGCCATCACAAATGCTTCACGGATACCATTCCAGTCGAACGAAGAGTTCAGGACCGCCTCCATAAAGTCGCCATTTGGAAAATGATCTGTCCACTGACGTTGTCCCTGGAATCCACCTGCGATCGCATTGTGTCCAAGCGCCTCTTCACCAAATCCCAGTTCTGCCAGTTTCGGATTACCGATCATCAGGTCACGGGCAATCAGGGTCATCTTAACCACCATCTCCCATTCCCATGCTTTGCGTTCGGCAGAAAGCTGTTTAGCAGGCTCATTGAGATCAGCCCCTATTTTGCAGTTTATCTTCACCCAGGCAAGGGCTTTTTCAAATTCGGCATGATCATAGATTCCCCGTTCAGAACGACGGATGAATTCTGACATATCAACCACTTCGGTACGCATCCCTAAGTAATCGAGGAAAAACTCCTGATCGACATACGATCCGGCAATCCCCATCGACATACCACCAATCGAGAGGTAGGACTTATTTCTCATTTGCGCCACAGCAAGACCTGCATTGGCAAACTGAAGTACTTTTTCTTTTACATCATCTGGGATAGAGGTATCGCCTGAATCCTGCACATCGCGACCATAGATACCAAATGCGGGTAACCCTTTCTGTGCATATCCTGCCAAAGCGGCAGCCAGGTAAACAGCGCCCGGACGTTCTGTTCCGTTAAAACCCCATACCGCTTTTGGAATCAGGGGATCGGTATCCATCACTTCGGTTCCGTAACACCAGCAGGGTGTGACAGTGAGCGATACACCAACTCCGGCACGGGCAAATTTATCGGCACACATCGCAGCTTCGGCAACGCCGCCAATAGTACGATCTGCAATTACACACTCTACCTTTTCTCCGTTGGAGAAACGAAGGTTCTCTGAAATCAGCTTAGCAGCAGCCTTTGCCATATTCATTGTCTGTACTTCCAATGATTCCCGTACGCCCTGAAGCCTGCCATCTATCACTGGTCTGATGCCTATTTTGGGCATCTCTCCAATTAGTCGGTTCATATTAATTGATTTAAATTTGAATTCACTCTTTTTCCAACTTCAAACATATATAAAACCGTTTTTGTTTTCAATAGATAGAGTAATCTATTTTGTGTATAAATCAAACATGGCAGCAAACCGTTCCCTGCTTATGGGTCATGTCAATTCACTGTATGGTTGTCCTGTCGGCACAATATCCTCCATTTTCAATCTTTACAGACTAATGGATGTTCCATTCAGTACGAATTCCGGATTACTAAGACTTTGTTACCGATAGAAGAAAGGAATCCTTGTGGATTTAAGCATTCAAATAAACCAGTGATAATCCTATCTTTGGTTTTTCAAAAACAAATTAACATGCCGGGATTACGATTTAAACTTGCCCTCCATTATCAGATCATCATTGCCCTTATCGCAGGGGTATTTTTTGGTTACCTGACACCCGATACTGTCGCCTATACGAACTGGATCGGCGATGTCTTTCTGCGCGGTTTAAATATGGTGGTGGTTCCGTTGATCCTCTTGTCAATCACAACCGGAGTTGCCAGTGTGGGCAGCGGTGATAACCTTGGTCGGCTTGGAATGAAGACGTTGGGATTTTATCTGCTGTCAACATTTTTAGCCATCCTTACAGGATCCATTCTTGTTAACCTGATCAAGCCAGGTGTGGGCGCCGAACTGGGTTTTAAAATGCCGGTTGATAACCTTTCTGCAATCACCGATAGCTTTGGAACAACCCTGATAAAGATTATCCCTTCGAATATCTTCGAGGCGCTCTCGCAGGGACAAATGCTCTCTATTATTTTCTTTGCGATCCTGTTTGGTTACTTTATCACCAAAATGGATGAAAAACCCCAAAAACTGCTGGTTGATGTTTTCAATGCAGGTCTCGATGCAATTATGAAAATTACAATGTTTGTGATCCGGTTTACACCAATCGGCGTATTTAGCATTGCAGCTAAAGTGATCGCTCAACAAATTCAGATGGGAAACCAGATCAGCGAAGTCTTTAGCAGGCTGGGACTCTACTTTATCACAGTGCTGATTGCCCTGATGATTCACGGGTTCATCACCCTTCCGCTAACCGTAAAACTGTTGGGTCATGCAAATCCGATCAAACACTTGAAAAACATGAGCATACCATTACTCACAGCATTCTCTACCTCATCGTCCAATGCCACGCTCCCACTGACAATGGAAGCCGTTGAGTTCGAAGATGGTGTTTCGAACAAGATTGCAAGCTTTACGCTTCCGCTTGGCGCAACTGTGAATATGAATGGTACAGCGCTTTACGAATGTGTGGCAGTGATGTTTATCGCCCAGGCTTACGGAATTGATCTCTCATTCGGACAACAGTTGATTGTGATTTTCACTGCGTTGCTTGCAGCAATCGGTTCTGCAGGCATTCCGATGGCTGGCCTTGTGATGATGACGGTTGTTTTAAAAGCAGTGGGGCTTCCGCTCGAAGGAATTGGCTTAATCCTTGCTGTCGACCGTGTGCTCGATATGTTCCGCACCGCAATTAACGTATATGGTGACACCTGTTGTGCGGTTGTTATTGCAAAATCGGAGGGGGAAGTATTGAAGGTATAGAAGCAGTTGGCAATTGGCTTCTTGCAACCGGCAGTTGCCAGCCGCAAATTGCCAATAACTCCAACCAGACTAAGAACCGAAAGTCTGCATAACAAATACTTTCGTGATACATCAGAATATCCTTCTAATGTTGTAGATTTGTTGTATTCAAACCCTAAAACTAATTGTTATGATGTGGATTATTCTGATTGTTATTGTTGTAATTGTCTTCTGGCTGGTTGGCATTTACAATAGCCTCGTACGTTTGCGCAATACAAGGCAAAATGCTTTTGCAGACATTGATGTGCAACTCCGCCAACGGCACGACCTGATTCCTCAACTTGTAGAAACTGTAAAAGGCTATGCAACACACGAAAGAGAGTTATTGATTCGTGTTACCGAAGCCAGGACTGCTGCGATGGGTGCCACCACTATTGATGAAAAGATCAAAACTGAGACACAACTCTCTTCCGCTTTACAAGGACTGAAGGTATCTGTTGAAGCATATCCCGATCTGAAAGCCAATCAGAACTTTCTGCAGCTTCAGGAAGAGTTAAGCGATATTGAAAACAAACTCGCCGCAGTCCGCAGGTATTTCAATGCCGCTACCACCGAGTACAATACAGGTATCGAAACCTTTCCGTCAAACCTTATTGCCAATAACTTCGGCTTCAAACGCGAAACGATGTTTGATCTTGGCACAGAGCGGACCAATATGGAAGATCCGCCCAAAATCAGTTTTAATTAATGACTTACGTAGGTATACAGACGCAAATCAGGAGAAATAACTTCAACAGTGTTCTCCTGGTGATTGCGTTTCCGCTTGTTTTGCTCGGGATGGTTTATGCTTTTCTGTTCTTCACCTCGCAACAACGCGATCCGCAAATGGTGAATGACTCCTTTGTCAATACAATGCCATTTGTACTGGCCGGCACTGCCATCTGGTTTACCATTGCCTGGTTTTTTCACAATTCAATGATCAGGACGGCCACGGGATCAAAACCGCTCGAAAGGATGGAGAACAAGCGGGTTTACAATCTTGTCGAAAACCTGTGTATCTCGAAAGGAATGAAGATCCCGCAGATCTTTGTGATCGAGGATGATTCGCTGAATGCTTTCGCCAGCGGAATCAATGAAAGTACTTACTCGGTATCGCTTTCGCGTGGAATCATCGACAAACTGGAGGACGATGAACTCGAAGGGGTGATCGCGCACGAACTTTCCCATATCCGGAACCGCGACGTCCGGCTCATGATTGTCTCCATTATCTTTGTCGGGATCTTCGCGTTTATTGCCCAAATGGCACTCCGTAGTTTGCAGTTTGGTGCCTTCTCGAGAGGGAAAAATAATAAAAATGGTGGCGTGGTTATTTTAATCGCTTTAGCAATTTCAGCCGTCTGCTACCTGATTGCCATTCTGCTCCGTTTTGGTATTTCAAGGTCACGCGAATACATGGCCGATGCCGGAGCCGCCGAGATGACGCGTAAACCTTATGCACTCGCCAATGCGTTGCGTAAGATCGACCAGGATCCGTTCATTGAAGCGGTACAACGA
>Ga0075528_10000285_pt1 | contig 9378 bp, 8 predicted proteins | sample NGEPer16B_FD_76827 | JGI IMG/M metagenome (GOLD analysis project Ga0075528, IMG submission 76827) | Arctic peat soil microbial communities from the Barrow Environmental Observatory site, Barrow, Alaska, USA - NGEE Permafrost159B-16B | ecosystem: Environmental > Terrestrial > Soil > Wetlands >... | reverse complement strand
CGGGTGAGGGCGACGCCTGAGTGGCGGGCCAGCGCCACGAGGAGCTCGAACTCCTTTGGCCGCAGCTCGATCTCGCGGTCTCCCAGCAGACACCGCCGCGCGGCGGTGTCCACGACGAGGTCGGCTACGCGGATCGGTTCGGTCTCGGATGCCGCATCAGGTCGTCGGCGTAGGTGTGCGCGCAGCCGAGCCAGCAGAACGGTGAGGTTGAACGGTTTGACCAGGTAGTCGTCCGCGCCGGCGTCCAGACCAACGACGACATCGATCTCGTCGCTGCGCGCGGTCAGGATGACGATCAGCAGGTCGGGCTGCTCGGCTCGAAGGATGCGTGCCACCTCGACGCCGTCGATGTCCGGTAGCCCGAGATCGAGTAGGACGACGTTTGGCAGTGATGCCCGTGCCCGGGTCAGTCCGGTCCCGCCTGTCTGGCACCAGGATGCGTCATAGCCATTGCCCTGCAGGCCCGCCTGCAGGTGCTGGCCGATGGTCTCATCGTCCTCGATCACCAGCACCTGGAGCCTGTCGGCAGTTTGTGTGCGGCTCATGAGCCAGATCGTACCCACGGCTGCGGCGCGCACTGCGGCCGTGCCGCCAACCGATCTCTCACAGGTCCCGCAGTTCTTCGACTGCTGGGCGGTAGAGGCCCGGGCAAGGACATGCGGATGGGCGACGCCTTCATGGGCGCCGTACCCAGCGCAGCTACGACCGCCTGAACGGTGATCGTCAGGTCACCCCAGGGGATCGCGATGACCGAAGGTGGCGGGTCGAAGCCGCCGGTCCCGACCTTGATCAGCATCTGTGAGACCCCACGCGATCAGGCCGCCGCCGATCAGCAGGCCATACCTGCCTGTGGGGGACGACTTCGACCTCGACGTTTCTTTCACTGTGACGGGTCTGGACCTGGACCACCCGGTTGATGACTTGGATTGCGGTGAGCCCGGACGCGGCCTCGGGTGAGTTCTCAGGTCCGGTGACGGCATGAGGACGGGATGCGTGGGACCGGGCAAGGACCGGAAGGGTTGTGGTGTCACGTACAACCTGCTGCCGAGGCCTTTGCGATGGCGCGAAGTCAACAGTGGGTGGATCGGTCCAGGACGGGGGAGGCAAAATGACCGACATGCCCAATACGCCTAAGGTGTCTTTCCCGCCAACGGCCAGGACGACAAACCGATTCGGTGCCCGCGCAGCGCTGGCCGCCGTAGCGTTGGCACTGGTGGCGGTCTCCGGTGCGCTGACGCTGCTGCTGGTCGAAGACAAGTGGGCGCCGCTGGTGCGGTCAGACAACGGCGCGCGCGACCGCCTGCACGATCTTGCGGTGACCCACACGGTGTTCGTCGGCTTCATGCAGTTGATCAGCGACTCCGGGTCGGCCGTGGCATGGTCGATCGTGCTGGCCTTTGTCGTGTTCTGGTTGCTCTGGCGTCGATTGCCCCGACTAGCCCTGTTCGTGGTGATTACTACTGCGGGATCATCGCTGCTGAATACCGTCGTCAAGATGGCGGTCCATCGACCACGCCCCGTCTTCACCCACCCGGTCGCCCATGAGCCGGGGCTGAGCTTTCCCAGCGGCCATGCCCAGGCGGCGGTGGTCGGGTACGCGGTGCTGCTGATCGTCTTCCTGCCCATCCTGCAGGGAGTCTGGCGCAGAGTCGCCGTCACATTCGCTGTGCTCATGGTGTTGGCGATCGGCTTCTCCCGGATAGCTTTGGGCGTCCATTACCTGTCCGACGTCGTCGGCGGCTATGTCCTGGGTGCGGCGTGGGTGGCGGCCATGGCGGCTGTCTTCAACGCGTTGCGCGTCGATCGTGGACGCTGGCCATTGGATGTCAGGGAGGGGCCCGGACCCGTGCAGGGACCGCGTCTGTCGGGCACAATCGCCGACGAGGAGGAACTCGGTCACCCACAATGAGACGTTGCCGAGGCGGTCCGGGGCTCGGCACGCTCCTCTGATTACGAAATCAACCTGATGACGGCGCTGACAATCAGCCCTGAGCACGTAGCGGACGTTATCGTCGCGGGCTGGTCGCGGGCCGGCGTACGGTGTGGGCGCCGCCGAAGACGCGGTGGGTCAGGTCCGTGCTGCGGCACCTTTCCCGCTCAGTGTTCAGGCGCATGCCGGTCTGGGGGTCGTCTCAGCCGCCGGATCGGCTAGAGGTACACCGAGCCCATCAGGCAGGTCGCCCAGACAGCCCCGCACCTGCCATCCGGTCGTGCAGGACAACATCTTCCGGCTCGCCCGCGGCACCGCTGTCGACATTCACGGAGTACTTCAGCACGGCGATGACGAACGGGATGATCGAGATGACAATGCAAACGGGGTGGGCGCCCACCACCGTGGCCGTCGCCCGGAGCCAGCGGCGCCGTTTCGCAGCACCGATGTGTGTCCGTTCACGGTCATGCTTGCCTAGCCTGGGAGTATGTCTTGGTTGTGGTCGGGGCTGTCCTGGCAGTGGGAGCAGGTGGACTCATCAACGTGCGTGGACCGCGACGAAGTCCCGCGACGAGGGCTGGAGATAGCGGTACGGGTTCGCTTGCGCGTCCTTGGTGAGCATCTGTGGCACGGCTACTTCCTTGCTGGGGTGGGTGTAGGTGATGAAGTTGGTCCAGTCCTGATTGATGTCGAGCTCCATGGCACGCACCGCTCCCGCGTCGTGCGCGATATTGGCCAGTGTCTTAACCGACATCGAGGCGCCAACCACGAACACCAGCGAGCCGTCCTTGCGGATTCCCAACGCTGAGCGCCATACGAAGGTGTGGTTGCCGACGGTCTTGCCCTATGTGCTGGTTGTTGTGCTGTTCACCTCGGGTGAGATCGTGCCGTTCTCCACCAGCAGGCCCAGGTTCTGGCGGACGGCAGCCACGTCAGGGCCAGGCGCGGCCGCCTGCCAGTTGACCACGTCGACGTGGCCATCCTTGTAGAGCACCATCGAGGCCGCGCCCCGGCGTAGCGGCGCAGCGCTCTGGCCGTCCTGCCAGTAACCGCCATTCGCGTCGGGGAGGCTGCCGACTGACGCGCCCATCAAGAATTCGCGGGTTGGTATCGCCGCCGATTCGCAGGGTTGCCTGCGGGAGTGCTCACGCTGAAGCGGTCGCACGTTTACTTTTTCGCTTGCGATACTCAACGACGGTCAGGTAGACGATGACACCATCGAAGACCGTCAGTAGGACCAGGCTGATTGAGTGAGAGTAAGTGAATCGGTAGATCTGGTAGATCATGAATCCGATGGTCAGATAGATCAGACCCAGATAGGCCCAGAAGCGATTATGCAAGATCTCCCATACCAGGACGATCTTCACGAGGCCGTGCGACAGCAAGTAGAGCGCGGCGAATACGAGTGAACCAGCGGCCAGATTCTGGGTGGAGTGCAGGATGTGAGTCGCGAGGAAATCGCGCGGATCCTCCGCGAGCTCGTGTTGCGTCAACGTTATCGCCAGGTGATTCAAGTACTCAGGCTTGATGAAGAACAACAGGATGCCGCCGGCGACCTCCAGCAGTCCGTCGAGACCTTTCAGGAGGATGCCAACCTCAAAGACTCTGTCGAGTCGACTCGTTGCCCTGAACACCACGTCGGTACCTACCCGCACTCGATCAGAGAAGCCACGGCCCACCGGGCCCACGACCGGGTCGTGGGGGCCTTCGCTAAGGGGCTCATCGCAGGGTGAGGTAGAAGAAGTCGCGCTGGTCGGGGGCCAGGTAGCGGTTGGCCGGCCGTTCCATCCCGGGTAGGAGCTTGGTGGGCCGGGCGCGTCCGGGCAGGGTGGGCGCCCAGGAGGCGAACGAGACCAGGGCCGAGTGAATGTCCAGTTCCATCCCGCGCACGACCCCGGCGTCGGCCAGGGCGGCCGCGAGCGTCTGCAGGGTGAGGTTCGCCCCGGCAACGTAGATGAGGTCTCCGGCGGCGTCGACCCCGATGCCGGAGCGCCAGGTGTACTGGTGCTGGTTCTCGTAGCTTCCCCAACGTTTTCCACTGTTGGCGTCCAGGCCCGGCACGGGCCGGCCGTGGTCCACGATAAGGGCGAGGTTCTGCCGGACAGCGACCACGTGGCGGCTCATCGTGACGTCCCGGGCCCATTGCCCGACCGTCGCCGCGCCCGAGTCGTTGATCACCAGGGATGCCTGCCCGTCCATCAGGTGTCCGTTGCCCTGCCCGGCTAGGAAGAAGCCGCCGTGGGCGTCGGTCATCTTCCAGCCAGAGTTGAAGGTGGCCACCAGCTTCGGGACGTCGGCTGGGGGCAGTTGGGCGCCACCTGGCCAGCCTTGGCCGCCCGGCTCCCGCGTGCCCGCCACGAGGTGGGCACTGGTGTCGCGGGCGCGGATCCAGGCGACCGCGGCGACCACGCTGGGGTACTGGGCGTCGGGGCGGAACAACGTGGTGTAGATCGCCGGATTACCGCCCGGATCGAGCCTGCCGGGAACCCAGGTGCCGCCCTGCGTCGCCCGGGGGCGGACGGCCGTGGTCGGGGGCGGGGCCAGAAGCGGGCGTCCAGCTGTGATGATCGGTAGTCCTGCGGCGTCAGGGGCAGACCCGGTGGGCCGGTTGGCCGTGTAGTACCAGTTCTCGATGCGGTCGACCAGGGGGCTTCCGCCGTGGTCGCGCAGCCACTCCACCGAACGCATCTGCCAGGTGGCGCTGCCCGGGTAGGTCAGGGCCTGAACATAGGAAACCCCGGGCGCCAGGAACACTATGGAAAAGGCAACGGCGACCGCGAGCACTCTGCGCTGAACCGGACCCAGGCGCCGTGGTCGCGGAACGGGCTGGGCGCCGGTGACGTCGCAGGACACGGAGGTCGGCGGTGGCGACGGATCACAGGTGTGCGTAGTGCTCGCCTGGTCGGTGCTCACGATGGCCTCCCCATCAAGATCGCCAGGTCTGGCGATTGGGGGTCGGACGCCGCCGAAACAGCGGGCCTGGCAGATGGCGTATGGATGAAGCCGAGTCGCACAATCAGTGCCCTGACCCGGCGGGCGCGAAGTCGTTCGGGCAGGACATAGGAAGGATGTTTGCGCCAGTCGGGACCGGGTTCCACCGTCAGAACGGCCAGGAGTGTTGCCGCGCGCAGCCACCCCAGCTCCGCGTCGGTGGGGGTCATGAGCCCCATGAAACGAACGGCATACAGGCCGGCGACCACCCCCATGCTGACCCACGGCCAGCGGGTCTGACGCCAGCCCACATCGACTGCGACTGTGGCCAGCACCAACCCGGCGGTGTAGTACGGGTAGGCACCTGGATCAAGCAACATGCGTACCGCAAGCACCACCGCAGGTACCACCAGCCAGCGGCCACGATGTACCGCAACTGCCCCAAGGACGACCCCGACGAGCAACTGGACGGGACGATCCCAGGACGGGGTTGAGGCGGCCGTGATGCCCAGCGCCCGCAGCGATGAGGAGGCGACGTTGGGGATGGAGAACCCGCCCGCATGCAGCGTCCGTGGGTCTGCCACGACAAAGGGCAGCCAAGCCGCCACCACGGCGGCCGACCACACCGCAGCGGCGCGGCGCCAGCGCACCCGGGGCAAGAGCAGCAGCAGCGGGACGAAGGCCAACGCCCACGGCTTGGCGCCGGCTGACGCCGCCAACAGAAGGGCCGCCGCGAGGGGCCGAGAACGGGCCACCGCATGTATGGCGCCCACCAGCAGCACCAGGGCCAATGCGTCGTCCAGGTGGGCGTAGTGGACCGCGAGCTCGGCCCAGACCGGCATCAGAACCCCAGCAGCCAAACCACGCTGCCTGTTGCTGATCGTCAGGCCTGGCAGGCGGGACAAAGACTGCAGCATCGCCGGGGCCGTCGCGGCGATGCTCGCGGCCGTAATGGCCCCAGACAGCCAAGACGCCAGGCCATTGAGTGGTGTTGCGGCCAGGAAGGCCAGGGGCCCGATCTGCAGTTGCGGGTGTGTGGCGTACATGTGCAGGCCTGCCCCGGTCGCATCCGAGCTCAACAGTGCAGCCCCAGTGGCGAAGAAATGCCAGGACACCAGCGCGTGCCCCACCTGTGCCCCGGCCCACAGAGCCATCCATGCCCAGGGGAACCACGCGGAATCCAACCACCGGAGCAGGAAGAAAGGTTGTTGGTGTTCGAATGGGGGTGAGCGAACGGGCGACCGCTGGGTGACGGCTACCGACGACATCGAGGGGTTCATACCGAGGCTGGTTCGGTCAGTCGCCGTGGCAACCTTGGCTGGACCCATCGCCAGGTGGCGGCAGCGATACCCACAGCCAAGGCGGCGATCAGTAATCCGGCAACAATGTCCTGCCCGTGATGCACGTGCGCGGCCATCCGGGCGGCCCCCACCACGATGCTTGCGGCCAGCAGCAACGCCCCGAGCCACCTGCGGTACATCATCACCAGGAGGGCGACCGTCGCAGCCAATGCGGTGTGGTCGGAAGGGAACCCGTTGTCGGCTGGGTGTGCGAACAGTGGCCTGATCGAGGGCTGTACGACAAAGGGCCGGGGGTCCGCGTGGATGCCCGCGACCACCTTGATCAGCACGACCAGGATGACCAAAGACAGGATCGTCTGCACGGCCAAACCCACCTTTTCGTGGCGGGGGAGGTAAAGCCAGATGACGGCTGCCGCGGCCAGGATGAGGTAAAGAAGGTACTGTGCAACGGCGACAATGAGGGTGTTCATGGCGTTGCTCCTCCTACCGCGTGGGTAACCCGCAGCGAGGGCATGCCACACAATCCGGGGCCACTCACAGGTGGGCCGGGTTGAGCGAGGCCTGCACTGACTGCAGATAGTCGTCTCTGATCACTGTGGCTCCGGACGTCTGTGCGTTTGCTGAGGTGCCCTGGGACGCGTCACCGCCTGGCCGCGGGTGCCCGCGACGTCACCAGTGTCCGGTGGGCTGCCTATGGCCCGAGTCGGTCGCGGGTGCTGACCTGCCGGGGCCGACGGCCACATGGTGTCCTGCGGCAATGGTCCCAGCCCTGGTCAGGGGACTTCGTGCACTCATGATGCCTCCGGCTCTGGGAACAACGACGCTGACAATGCTACGAAGCCGACGGTTAACCAATAGACCCCAAACGGCAAGAGGACGGCAAAACCTGTCGGTTGACCCCTGGGCCGCCAAAGTCGTGCGTCCCGGAATCCGTAACGGATCCATGAATCAGCGCATCGACCGGCGCCACTTGGAATCGTCGTGTGGCGCTTTCATGGGCCACCTTTTGCGCGCGACCGTTGTCGGGGTCCTGGGCGGCCTGCTCATCGGGCTGGTGCTGGATAGGGCCCTCAGCCGCGTCGCGAACCGCAAGAACCGCGCCGTCGACCCAGACGGCCCGACCGCGATTCGCACAAATGTCGGTGGGAGGACCCGGCGGCGCCCAAAGGTGAACGGCTGCTTCTCGTCGCTTTGCCACAACCTCCATGAGCTCCACGGCCACATCTGTCTGGGTAGCCCGCGCCGCGGGACGAGCCTGACTCTCTGACGGGGTCCTTGCCGACCTCTGAGCACGATTCCCGTTTCGTGCACGAGCACCAGGGATGCCTGACACGCCAGGTCCGAGATCGTTTCTTGTCCTGAGGGCGCGACACCCTCTGCGACACTTTGACCTGTGTCTACTGACGATCTGAAGCAGGACCACCCGCGAGCCACCGTCCGGCATGCAGCATCCAAGGTTCCCGAAGTGACGGTGGCCTTCTGGATTACCAAGGCACTGACCACCGGGATGGGTGAGTCGAGCTCGGACTACCTCGTGGACCAGTCCACCCTCGACACTGTGCTGACGAGCCTGCTCGCCCAGGACCCGCCAGCGCCGGTCATTGCGATCGCCGAGAACAGCTCGATCGTGCCGATGCCGACGTCGGTGCCGTTGCGTGGCCATGTTGTGATTGAAGGCGTGTCGTCGGCGCTGGAGCTCGTGGTCCCCGACGATTTCACTGACGTGATCGACTGTTGGCAGGCTGCGTGTACCGTCGGTGCCGCCCACGTACTGGCGCATCCGGCGACCGACCCGGGGCTCGAGATGGTGATGCACGTCGTGGACGCCACCGTCGCGTATGGCGTGTACCTGTGCTTCGTGTTCGGACTCCCGGATGTGGTGCAGGGGCAGACCCAGCCCGGCAACGGGATGCGCCCTCGCTACGGGACCATGGAAAAGAGCAACTTGTCCACGATCCTTTCGTGCGACAAGTCCGTGCAGCGGATGCTTGGCTGGGACGCCGATGAGCTGATCGGCCGCCGATCCTTGGACTTCGTCCACCCCGAGGATCGCCAGCGAGTGATCGCGAACTGGATGGATTTGATGAACAGTCCGGGCGCTACTCGGCGGGTCCGGCAGCGCCACAAGCGTGCGGACGGTGGGTGGATGTGGTTGGAGGTCACCAATCACAACTTCCTGGAGGATCCCGATCGCCGTTGCATGCTCGCCGAGCTGGTCGACATCTCCGAGGAAATGGCTGCCACCGAAGCCTTGCGGGCCGGCGAGGAACTGCTGCGCACGCTGACCGAGGCACTGCCGGTCGGCGTTGTGCAGCTGGGGCTGGATGGCCGCATCGTCTACCGAAACGACCGGGCCGAGTCGGTGTTGGGTTGCCAGCTACAGGCCGGCGAGGACTTCGCGACTCCGGTGGGCAACCCCAAACTGGTTGAGGCTGTCAATGCCACGCTGGGCCAGGGCTGCGACCAGGACCTGGAGCTGGCCCATAACCTGCGCGACGGCGCCGTCCGCAGGATGAATGTGAGCCTAAGGCCGCTCGGCGGCGGGGACGGCGGGATCACCGGTGCTATCGCGTGCCTGAGCGACGTCACCGACGCGGCCGAGTTGCGCGAGGAACTCGCCCGTCTAGCCACCGTCGACTCGCTGACTGGGTGCCTGAGCCGTCGGGCTATGCTCGAACAGCTCGGTACTCTGGCGGCCGCCGGGGCGCCGGTGACCGTCCTGTTCGTCGACCTCGACGGATTCAAGGAGGTCAACGACCGGCATGGGCATGCCGTCGGCGACGCCCTGCTGCGACATGTCGGGGCATGCCTCCTGGCAGGCCTCAAGCCGGGCGAAGTAGTGGGCCGCCTGGGCGGCGACGAGTTCCTGATCGCCACCACCGGGCCCGACAATGACTCCGAAGTGGCCGAGATCGCAGACGCCACAGCGAAGGCGGTTGGTCAACCTCTGTTCTTCGCTGGGTTGCACTTGATCGCTCGAGCCAGCATCGGAGCAGCCCGTTCCACGGGCGTAACGGACGCCGACATGCTGGTCGCCGCGGCCGACGCCGTGATGTACCGGACCAAGACTGAACGTCGAGCCACTTCACGCGACTCTTGATTCGATGTGCACAGGCAGCTGACCTCGAAGCAGCCCGGCTCCAGGAGGAGTCTTGACCTGGGCACCGCACAGTATTCCGGGCGGACCCAGCGCCACCCGATCCGGACTACGCGTTT
>Ga0075528_10000280_pt1 | contig 9412 bp, 9 predicted proteins | sample NGEPer16B_FD_76827 | JGI IMG/M metagenome (GOLD analysis project Ga0075528, IMG submission 76827) | Arctic peat soil microbial communities from the Barrow Environmental Observatory site, Barrow, Alaska, USA - NGEE Permafrost159B-16B | ecosystem: Environmental > Terrestrial > Soil > Wetlands >... | reverse complement strand
CCCATTCCGAACAGAGAAGTTAAGCCCGACAGCGCCGATGGTACTGCGTAAAGTGGGAGAGTAGGCCGCCGCCAACTTAAACCAGGCCCGGATTCTTTATTGAGTCCGGGCCTTTTTAATGGATACAACTTTAACCTTCTTCAGAAAATTAGGTTAAAACCTCCCTCTTTATTAAGAAATTGCGAATACTGAATATTAATCGCACTTCTCCTTGAATAAGTTTCATTAGTTCGTTACTTTCGCAAAATTTTCGTAACGCAGGTTTTTCTGCTGAAATGTATATTCAATTTGAATTATAATGTTATGGCACAATTCTTTAATGATGTATCCAGAACATTTAACGAGTACCTCCTTATTCCGGGTCTGACCACAAAAGAGTGTTTTCCCGCGAATGTCTCGTTGAAAGTACCCCTTGTTAAATTTGCAAAAGGCGAAAAATCGGATATTGAGCTGAATATCCCGATGGTTTCAGCAATTATGCAATCTGTTTCGGACCATAATCTTGCTATTGCCCTTGCCCGAAATGGCGGATTGTCTTTTATCTTCGGATCTCAATCCATCGAAAGCCAGGTTGATATGGTTCAAAAGGTTAAGAAATTCAAAGCCGGCTTTGTGGTGAGTGACTCAAATCTAACTCCAAATAACAGTTTGGGAGATGTTCTTGAGATGCTGAAAAGGACAGGTCATTCAACGATTGGTATTACTGAAGATGGAAGTTCAAATGGTAAATTACTAGGTTTGGTAACCAGCCGCGATTATCGGGTTTCGAAAGATAGTTTAGATAAGCGCGTCGAAGAGTTTATGACACCGTTCTCAAAACTTATTGTTGGAAAACTCGGAATCTCACTGAATACGGCAAATGATATTGTATGGGAACATAAGCTGAATAGCCTTCCTATTATCGACGACAAGCAGAAATTGCAGTATTTTGTCTTTCGCAAGGATTATGATGATCACCAGGACAATTTAAACGAACTATCGGACAACAATAAGAAGCTTTGCGTTGGCGCCGGTATCAACTCACGTGACTATAAAGAACGCGTACCAGCCCTTTTAAATGCAGGTGCTGATGTTCTTTGTATTGACTCCTCGGATGGCTTTTCAGAGTGGCAGGCTGAAACGATCCAATATATCAAATCGAATTTTGGAGAACGAACGAAAGTGGGAGCAGGTAATGTGGTCGATACTGCCGGATTTCTTTACCTCGTACAAGCCGGAGCCGATTTTATCAAAGTTGGCATTGGCGGCGGTTCAATCTGTATTACGCGTGAGCAAAAAGGGATTGGTCGTGGACAGGCAACAGCAATCGTAGAGGTAGCCCAGGCACGTAAAGAGTATTTCGAAGCGACCGGCATTTATATCCCGCTTTGCAGCGATGGCGGTATCGTCCACGATTACCATATGGTATTGGCATTGGCAATGGGAGTTGACTTTTTAATGATGGGACGCTATTTTGCACGTTTCGATGAGAGCCCAACTAAGAAACTAAAGATTGGCAATAGTTACGTGAAAGAGTATTGGGGAGAGGGATCGAACCGTGCCCGCAACTGGCAACGTTACGATATGGGTGGCAACGAGTCACTTAAATTCGAAGAAGGTGTCGATAGTTATGTCCCGTATGCCGGAAAGCTAAAAGATAATCTTGATACGACTTTGGGGAAAATAAAATCGACAATGTGTAGTTGTGGTGCTATATCGATTCCTGAATTACAGGAAAAGGCCAAAATTACGTTAGTTTCAGCAACCAGTATTATTGAAGGTGGAGCACACGACGTGATCTTAAAAGAGGCAAATAGTTAATTGCTGTTTGTTTCATAGGAGATCGGCGTTTCTTCCGATCCTAAATATTTATAAAATCAAATAAACAAGCCAACGAAAAGGTAAATCGCCGTTTCGTTGGCTTGTTTACGTAATCTGCACTGCATGACAGCTTCAGCTCGGATTATAATGCAGTGATTTGAAGCCCACAATCTTCTTTCTTTTTTCATCCCACAACCGTAGTTTGAGTGATCGGAGGCTCGTAAAGAAAGTAATAGGTTGAATATTCTGAAAAAGGAGATTTTCTTTGTAGCAAGCGGGAAGTTTGTAATTGGGAATTCTTGGACTCAGATGGTGGATGTGGTGAAACCCAATGTTCCCTGTAAACCATTGCAGTAAGAGGGGAAGTTTGAGAAAGGAACTTCCCTGTAAAGCGATATTTTTATAGTTCCATTCATTACCCCTCGTCCACACTACATTTTCGTATTGATGCTGGACATAAAAAAGCCAGACTCCATGAACGGAGGCAATATAGAGTATTGGTAACTGAATCATAAGGTAAGCTTTCCATCCGATTGCCCACATGCAAAGTCCAATTGCAACTATTAATGCCAAATTTGTAAGGTGAAGGTACAAATGTTCCTTCCGGTTCATATATGCTTTCGGCAACCGGTTTTGAAAAACAAAAACCAGAAATGGAGCGATACCAAACAGGAATATCGGATGACGGTAAAAATGGTACATAAACCGTTTCCATTTCGATAGTTTTAGAAATTCCTCAACAGTGAGTGTTTTTACATCACCCGTGCCTCGTTTGTCGAGATTGCCGACAGTTGCATGATGCTCTTTGTGATCATGATGCCATTTGTGATAAGGTGTAAATGCCATCAGACCCGTAATAATCCCGACAATTCTGTTGAGAAGTGACGACTTAAAGAATGATCCGTGTCCACAGTCGTGGAAAATAATAAAAATCCGTATCAAAAACCCTGCAGCAATAACGGATAGCAATAATGTAAGCCAATAAGATATACTAAGACTCCAAATCATAGCAGCCCAGAGCAGAAGATAGGGTATAACCGAGTTAATTACCTGCCACCAACTCTTAATTGGATTCGAAAAGTTGTACTTTGAAACAATCTCCATCCATGATGAAGATGTATTTTTAATGGTATTGTCAATTTCCATTGGTATCTTTTTATCGTTGCAAATTAAAGAACAGGTTTTCAATGAAATTGCAACTGGAAATTCATTAGAGAGGGAAGGGAGTATAAAAAGATAAGGAATAAGTCAACGAATTGTTCATGCGAGATGCGTTAATTTGCGACGTAAATAATATCTCATCAATAAAATACCCCATTTCCTGGTTCGAATATTTTCTGTCAGATTTCTGACCTGGAACTTGCCTTTCAACAGGAAATAGTATTATCAGTTCTAATATATTCTATATTAATCAGATATCGTCACAGTAAAAAAATAGAAAATAATTTGGGGATTATAATGTAACAAATAATTAGCAGTTGACGTATCTGAACTTATTAAGTCTAAATAAAGGAGAAATCCGAGTTGTTTTACCAGTTTTATAACTGGCGTGCATAATGTGTGATAGTATCAGAATAACACAGGCAATTTTTCTCTAAAGATTTGACGATATCACCGGCACCAACGATTGCATAATAGATTTATAATAGCCAATGCAGATATTAATTGTAAAATTAAAATGACACAACAGCAATTAAAAGAAGTTATGAAGTTTCATCTGCAAAATTTTAATGATGAACATGTTGTAATTAGTGACGAAACAATTCACAATACTGTTATAAGCGATTCCGACGGTTACGGACCTTCAAACTCAAAAAATATTTACTATTCAGTAATTCGTTGGACAATGAAAAAAAATGGACACGAAGATAAACCATGGCCTTCAGACTGGTTTGATAAAAGCGTTGAATACCTATCTTTTAATATCCTTTAAAATTGTTATAGATGAAAAACCTATTGGCTAAATTATTTTTTTCATTGGAAATAATATTTTTTAGTCAGGCAATTGATGCACAGGAAAAAGCAATTCAAATAGACTTAGGAACTATCAAAACTGAATTAAAGCAAAATGCGATAAGTATAGGCGTCAATTATATAAAATCACTCGATAGCTTATTTAAAAACCAGGATTTCTTATTTGCCCAAAGTAATTCATTATTTCAATTAACTCCCCAGTTCAATGTGCAAACTGGAACTGCTGATGCGTTTTCATCAATAAATGCCAAAATAACGGGTATTTATATGACATTCCATGATACAGCCATTGCAGGAATTAAAACGCCTGATACTTCCCGGGGATTTCAAACTTATCCTCTGTCTGCCGGGATCGAGACGAACAATAAATTCAATGTAATTAATGGGATTATTGAATTCGGCTGGGTTCCCTGGTATCAAACTCTGGGAAACAAGCGAACATCAAAGTTGTTAAAACACACAAAATTTGGAATTTTCATTCAGGGAGGTTATAAGTTTTCAGTTGACACAACCGGTATTACCGCTGTTGGAGGTGAGATAGATAAAAGTAGCGAGAAAGCGAATAATGCCATTTTCAGAGCAAAAGGAAGTTTTGGTGTTGACACTAAAAATTTATTTGAATTAAGCGGTGTTGGAGTTGGTTTAGTAGGTAATGCAAACGGATGGTATGATTTTCTTAATGGGCAAGTTTATTATACAATTCAAGGAAAATTTCGATTTTATTTATCTCAAAACAAAGACAAGTTTTTTGACTTTATATACCAAAAGGGATCAGGTGCACCTAATTTTAATCAAGGTGACCAATTTGGCATGGGATTAACTGTAACAATTTAATAGAGAGTGCTTATTGAAAATTAAATAATTTTTTGAATGTCGATTTCTCTTAAATGAAACGTCTATATGTTGATAATGGTTTATCAGGCCACAACTGGAATCTGATTTTTACTTTTAACAGATAATTAATTTGCATAAATATTTCTAACTATTTAAAATTGAGAAGCATGAACGACAAACCATCATTTCTTGACAATGCCATTGCAAACCTTTCGAACCTTACTCGTATTGAAGTCAATACGTTGGTCGGAAATTATAAATTTAATACTACTTCAGACAATATTACATCTGATGGAGGCAAGCCTGCCGGTATCGGAATGAATACAACGATTGATTCCGAAAGCACAAATGAACGGATGTGTTCTCAGATAAACCTGTTAACTGGTGATATAACTACCGCCATGACTGAAAAATTCGTTGTAGAATATAAAGAATTGCGGGATTATCATATGGTGCGAGAGAGCCAGGGGCATGATATTGTAAAGAAAAATATTGAGATACTGACGAAAATTGTGGAAACGCTTGTAGATTTCTCAAAGAAAAAAACATCAGGAGAAATAAACCCTTAAAAAGTTTTAGTGATGCTTTTCAATAAGAAGAAATTAGAGGACCAGATAAGCTCTACGCTTTACGATCTTACCCACCTTGAGATTAACACAATCATTAAGGACGAAATGAGTGCATCCAAGGCGCCATCAGGCCCCAGGCTGCTATTACACAACCTGGCAGGGAAATACGACCAGAAACTAGTTTCCATGGGTGATAAGTACAGGCAATATCTCGGAAAATCTAACCAAGTGAATGATGAAAATCTTTTCAGGGGTATCAGGGTAAATGATGGGTCGGGGTATGAATCTTTCAAAGAATTGAGCGATCGGGCCAAAAATGCCGGTTTATTGTTAAAAGCCAGTAAAGAAAGAGGCATCGTTCATGAAGGTCAGATTGATGCGGATATAATGATGTTAAAACGTATTGAAACTATTTCGAATGACGTGCGGCGCATCCTGATTATGGACGGAGTTGATCCGGTTAAAGACGATCCTGTTAAAAAAGTGACCTTTAATTTTGACGAAAAGGAAAGCATCGAAAAATTCCGGATTATGACCAGCCGGGAAGCAGATACCTATGAACTTAATCTGGACCTTCGGCAATTGCTGGTTATTAAAAAGGCAAACGATATCGGAACAGAGAAAGTAGTAATTCAGACCGTCATTGGTATGGATGGCGATGTTACAACCCGGATTTCCAAAGCATTTGCCGATCAGCCTGTTCCTTTCATAAATGCGATTCATCAGGATGCCATCGGAATTTCTGTTGAGTTCTGGAAAACGCTTATCAATGTAGTCGTTAAATTGGGCACGCACATCATCGGATTACTGAATCCTAAAGGATAAAAACAGTTTGAAAAATAGATATTTACAGGCATTCCAAGCTTATAAGGAACTCATTAATTCCGGAGGCATTCAAAGTTCTGCTGAAGGTGAAAATGTATTCCTTCATCTCCGTGGAAATATAACTGGTGATATCCTTTTATTTATTGTTCCTAAGAAGAAAATTGCAGAAGATGGTATATATATCATGGAACTGATACGTTCCGATAAAACGTTGGAGCAGGAGCGGAGCGTTGTCATTGAATCTTTCAAACAGAAATTTAAGGGGTTATCCCTACTTCCTGAAAGCCTTGTTTGGGTGTTAGGGATTTGTTTTTCAATATTATATACTTATTGGGATTTCGATAATATTCTCACATTATTCTCCGGGAAATGGGGTGTAGCCGGAATTTTGAGCCTTTTGCCCCTGTTATTGTTATCTGTTATCACACCTCTTTTAGGTAAGTACGTTGGATTTAATCTGCTGAAACCCATATTTGCAATCATTAGTTCGATTAACAGGCTGCTCCGGCTAATCCGAAACCGGAAAGTGAAAGATTCGCAAGGCTGACGGTTAACGAAATAAAAAATTGAATTTTAGTATTTTTTAATAAATTTTAAAATAATCCACATGGCACTAATTAAAGTAGAACGGTTCCTTCACCATCCCGATTGTGAGATTAGCAGGGTGTTCATTAATGGCGAATATTTTTGTTTCAGCATTGAAGATGCCAGCCGTACAACCAAAATAAAGGATGAAACCTGTATCCCATTGGGTGTATATCCTTTGGGTACGCGCTTCTCTCCGCATTTTTCGAAAGCATATAATCACGATATGATCTGGGTACAAAATGTGCCCGGCTTCGAGTTTATTCTGATTCACTGGGGTAATACGATTAGCGACACCGAAGGTTGTCTGATCATCGGAGATAAGATTGGCGTTGTTAATCAGAAAGATGCTGTTCTAAATTCAAGAGCGACTTATTTGAAATTTTACGCAAAGGTAATCGACCAGATAAAGGCAGGTGGGCAGAGTATAGAATATGTTTACAAATAGATAATTGCTTTTTCATGGTGGTGAATTTCAAGAAAAAACTTAATCAAGTATTTCATTCCTTTAAATGTGATGGGGTGTTGTGCAGTTTTGAAACAGACGCACGGTATTGCCTAAACATGCTGTAGGACAGGTGTTTAAGCAAAATGAGTTTTAAGATATCCATTCCGACTATGGAATTACCCGTGTACTTCTTTAAAGGATTACAAAAAATTGAATGGAACTACAATTGCGGGTTATGCAGATGCTGTCTACACTTATCCGGAAGGCGAATTGATCTACGGAACTTTCACCTTTACGAATATTGAGTACAACTGCGAAGTTTTTTGAATCTGAATATAGACCTGAGGCGATTCCGGGAGGGTTAACTTTAGTTTTCCGGAAATCATCCTACTTATAGAAGAATGCGCATGGAAACGCCTGAAATATTGACCTTTTAATGCATCGCTTTGATCTTCGAAACAAGAAGCGTAATGCAGATGCCGAAGACACCAATCACGGCAAATGAGTAGCGCAATCCGGCAGCGGCGGAAATATAACCAATTAGCGGTGGCCCCATTAAAAAACCAAGAAAGCTCACACTCGAAACGGTGGCCAATGCAATTCCTGGCGCGATTGTAGGGTGTTTCCCTGCGGCGCTGTACACAGATGGAACAATACTTGAAACGCCTAACCCAACCATCATAAATGCGATCGTGGAAGAGATAAGGTAGGGGAAGAAAACTGAGAGAAACAATCCGGAAGAAATTAAGACGCCACTAACCTGCAGAAGAAGTTTTCTGCCAAACCTGGCTGCCAGCCTGTCGGCCACAAATCTTCCGGAAGCCATCATGATCATAAAAGAGGTATACCCCAGAATTACCAGGGACGAGGGTGCCTTTACTACATCCTTAAAGTAGACACCGCTCCAGTCAAACATCGCCCCTTCGCTAGCCATGCTACAGAACCCGATCACACCCAGTTGTAACAATGTACTGTCGGGTTTTGAGAAGAATCGTTTCTTTGACGAAGCCATGGCCGGTCCGGTTTTTCCCGGTATCAGCATCTGGTAATTGAGTGCGACAATAGCAGAAACCATCCCAATTACAATCCAGAAGTGGAGATAAGGAGGGAATTTAAGATTAATCATCGTTAATCCAACCAGGGCACCTGTAAACCCGGCAACGCTCCATCCACCATGGAATGCCGACATAATTGGACGTTCATATAGTTTTTCAGCAGCAATGCCCTGTGTATTGATTGCGATGTTACACATGTTTCCAAATATCCCGAATATAAAAAGTCCGATTCCGAGGTGCCATCCCTGTGTTGCAAGCCCCAGGTTTGTGAGACTAAGTGCATAAGCAGGAACTGCGAACAAAATTACTTTTTGGCTCCCGAAATGAGTAACAAGTTTTCCAGAGAACGGCATCATTAAAAACTGACCAACAGGCAGTGCAAATAAAATGGTACCAAATGCCGCATCACTGAGTTTTAGCGCAGTTTTAATATCGGGAATCCGGCTTGCCCACGATGCGAAACAGAGTCCCATGCTAAAATAAAATAACGAAACAGCGATTCTGATCCGTTTTTTACCTGGATGGTTTTCGTTTGTATTGTTTAAGATACGAGAGAGCATGATCATTTTTGTTATCAACTATTGCCTTTCAAAGAAGGGTCTAGTCAAAAAAGCCGGAATGCAATAATGCTTTCCGGCTTCTTAAGTATGTTGAGTTTATTAAAACCTTTTCTTTCTGTCGCGGCGTTTAAACTCACCACCACCTTCTGGTTTCCGGAAGCCGCGGTCAAATCTGCCACGAATGTCACCTCCTCTGTCGCCACCACGATCGCCACCTTCACGACCAGAATTGTTAACTTCGGCATCAAAGAACGATCCCCTAAAGTTCATACCCCGGCTGTTCTTTAAAAAGGCATTTGCAGCTTGAGAATCGATTTCAACCAGTGCATGTGTTTTGAAAAGTTCAATCTTACCAATTTCGACATTCCTGCTACCTGTTGCATCAATCACAAAAGTAATAACATCTTTAGGAATTAATCCTTGTGATAAACCAACGTTCAGACGGAATTGTGTCAATCCTTCAGAAGAACCCCTGCGTCCGTCACGACTTTCGCGTCCATCTCGGCTATCACGTCCGTCACGACTGTCTCTTCCGCCCCGTTCATGCGTATCAGGTGCATTCAGATCAGGGGTATTTCCGTAATACTCAATAAAACGGTTAAATTCAAGTGATACAAAATGTTTGATCAGGTCTTCTTTCGAAAGTAATTCCAATTTTGAGTTGACAGCAGGGAGGAAAGGTGCAATTTCGTCTTCATTAATGTTGACTGTCTCTAGCTTGTCAATCAAGGACATAAGCTGCTTTTCGCAAATCACTTTACC
>Ga0075528_10000264_pt1 | contig 9779 bp, 9 predicted proteins | sample NGEPer16B_FD_76827 | JGI IMG/M metagenome (GOLD analysis project Ga0075528, IMG submission 76827) | Arctic peat soil microbial communities from the Barrow Environmental Observatory site, Barrow, Alaska, USA - NGEE Permafrost159B-16B | ecosystem: Environmental > Terrestrial > Soil > Wetlands >... | reverse complement strand
GTTCAACGTGATCGGTGGGTCCATGAGCTTGGTTGGGCCTCGTCCGCACCCGACTCACGAGGTGTCGCAGTATGAGGCGGACGATAGACGGCGGCTCCTTGTCCGGCCGGGCATGACGGGGCTTTGGCAGACTGGTGGCCGCTCGGGTTTGTCCTGGGAGGAGTCGGTGCGCCTTGACCTGTACTACGTGGAGAACTGGTCGCTCATGGGCGACTTCGTGATTCTCTGGCGCACGTTCAAAGCAGTCACCCAGCCTGATGCGGCGTACTGACCGCAGGGAGCTTGGAGGCAGGTCAACAGCTACGCGCGCATCGCTGTTTCAACTTCTTCACTGGAGCGAGACGCACGTTGCTCGGCGTACCACCGAATCGTCGTTTCCAGCCCATCCTCGAAACTGACCTGCGGGCCCCAGTCGAGGAGTCTCCTGGCCAAGGACAGGTCAGGGCGCCGACGTTGTGGATCGTCAACCGGCCGGGGCAAGTATTCAATCGAGGAGGCACTGTCGGTCAGCATGATGATGTCTTCGACAAGGCTCAGCAGTGTTCGCTCGGAGTCATTACCTAGGTTGATCGGCCCATGCTCTTCGCTGAAGGCCATGGACAGAAGGCCTTCGACAAGATCATCGACGTAGCAGAAGGACCTCGTCTGCAGTCCGTCGCCGTGCAAGGGGACAGGTGTGTCAGCCAGGGCCGCGCCGATGAACGCGGGGATGACGCGACCGTCCTCGCATCCCATGCGAGGACCGTAGGTGTTGAAGATTCTGACGATGCCGGTGTTGACACCGAACGAACGGTGAAAGGCCATGGTCAGCGCCTCGGCATACCGCTTGGCTTCGTCATAGACGCTGCGTGGTCCGATCGAGCTGACGTTGCCCCAGTAGGACTCCTTCTGAGGGTGCTCAAGCGGATCGCCGTAGATCTCAGACGTGGAGGCGACGATGAAACGCGCTCCATCTCGTCTGGCCAGCTCCAGGAGTGCTTCGGTCACCGAAGAACCGGAGTGCAGTGTCTCGATCGGGTACTTGATGTAGTAGATGGGAGACGCGGGTGACGCCAGGTGAAACACCAGATCGAACCGTTGGGCGAGGTCGCCCACGTTGACCGCATTCATCTCTTCCAGCTGAAAACGCTGATCCCCCGCAAGGTGTGCAACGTTGTCCCAAGAGCCGGTGATGAAGTTGTCGACGGCTACGACCGAATAGCCCAAGTCGAGGAGGCGATCACACAGATGGGAGCCAATGAATCCGCCCCCGCCTGCAACCAAGGCCCATTTCTTCCCCATGTTCCCCACCTTCCCCACCTGCGCGGACTGCAGGCACTCGGTCAAGAGACTATCAGGGTTTCAGCCCGCTTCAAGGGTCTACGATAACGTGCTGTTCTCTGCGACTTGAGTCCCTGCGACTCGAGGCGAGGACTGTGATGTTACGCACCAAAATACGGGCAGGGGAGAAGTTCTGTGGCTGATCTTGCGGTGGTTGGTTTGGGGTATGTCGGACTCCCCCTCGCGCGGGAGGCAGCACGCGCTGGTCTCGCGGTGGTTGGCTTCGATGTCAGCACCGCGGTCGTCGACGCGCTCAACGGGGGCCGGTCTCACGTTGACGATGTCAGCGATGCGGACGTCTCGACGATGCTCGACGCCGGCTTTCGCGCGACGACCGACGGCTCCGAACTGGGTCAGGCCGACACCGTTGTGATTTGCGTCCCCACGCCACTGTCGGAGGACGATGGACCGGACCTGGTGCCGGTTCGTGCCGCAGCCGGGGTGTTGTCCCGTCACCTGAGGCGCGGCATGCTCGTGGTCCTGGAGTCGACGACCTATCCAGGAACAACGGAAGAAGTTCTCGCCCCGATATTGGAACAATCGGGGCTGAAGGCCGGGGTGGACTTCAACCTCGCATTCTCGCCCGAGCGCATTGACCCAGGCAATGCGACTTTCGGAGTGCACAACACGCCGAAGGTGGTTGGCGGGTACACGGCCGCTTGCACGCAGAGGGCGGCAGCATTTTATGGCAAGTTCGTCGAGACGGTGGTGATGGCCCGGGGCACTCGTAAGGCTGAGACCGCGAAGCTTCTTGAGAACACCTACCGCCACGTCAACATCGCGTTGGTCAACGAGATGGCCCGATTCTGCCACGAGCTCGACATCGATCTTTGGGACGTCATCGTCTGGCCGCGACGAAACCGTTCGGCTTCCAGGCCTTCTACCCAGGTCCGGGCGTTGGCGGTCACTGCATCCCGATCGACCCCAACTACCTCAGCCATAGCGTTCAGGTCAAGCTCGGCTACCCGTTTCGGTTCGTCCAGCTCGCTCAAGAGATCAACGCGAGCATGCCAAACTACGTCGCTCGACGTGCCCAGGACATCCTCAACTCTGAGGCCAAAGCGGTCAAAGGATCAACGGTCCTGTTGTTGGGTGTGACCTACAAGCCCAATATCGCGGATCTTCGTGAGTCCCCAGCGGTTCCGCTGGCCAGAAGGTTGGAGGAGTTCGGCGCCATCGTGCAGTTCCATGATCCATACGTCACGACATGGCACGCTGGCGATCAGTCAGTCGGCCGAGTGCCAGACCTGGACGAGGCGCTCAGTGCTGCCGACTTGACGATCCTGTTACAGGGTCACTCAGCTTATGATTTCGTGTCGATAGCAGCCACAGGGAAGCGTGTCCTTGACACCCGCGGTGTGGTCCCAGCCGCTTCCACCGTCGAACGCCTGTGATAACCCGCCAGCGATCCACAAAGTCGAAGCGCCCATACACTGGGGCGGTGATCGACGATGTTGCCGTGCCTCGGCGAGCGGTGGGGGGAGTGCCCTTCACAGTGATGCCATTGAAGGACGCCATCGACAAGATCGTGGCCTTCGGGACGGGATGCCCGAAAAACGGTGCCGCGGTGCATTTTGCCAACGCCTACAACGTCGCGTTGGCCGACTCCGACCCCACCTATGCGGCGCTGCTGTCGGCCGGCGATCTGGTCTTTACTGATGGTATTCCGGTGGCCTGGGTCGGTCGTCGATTGCACCGGGATGTGGCTACCCAGTGGAGCCGCGTGTACGGTCCCGACGTGCTCGCCGGTGTCTTGGAGCATTCCAACATGGAGAAGCCTCGGCATTATTTCCTCGGAGCCACGCCTGAAACGTTGGATGCCCTGGTCAGCCGGATTCAGTCGCGGTGGCCGGAGGCGGTCATCGCGGGGTTCGAGAGCCCCCCCTTCCGGCCGGCCAGTGCAGAAGAGCTTGTGGAACGGGACAAACGCATCATGGAGTCTGGTGCCACCTTGGTGTGGGTGGGGTTGGGCACACCAAAGCAAGACCAGGAGGTACGTCGCATTGCCGATTCGGTCCCCGTCATGGCGCTGGCCGTCGGGGCAGCGTTCGATTTCCTCGCCGGCGCCAAAGCGCAGGCGCCGCTGTGGATGCAGCGATCTGGGTTGGAGTGGGCGTTTCGGCTCGCAACGGAGCCCCGACGGTTGGCAAAACGCTACCTGTGGGGGAACCCACGGTTCGTCATAGCCGCCATCAGGCATCGCCAAGAGACTGGGATAGCAGCGTGACCACCAAACTGCTGGTGATCTACCCATACGTTTCCGCCTATCGAGTCCCGTTCTTCAACCGGCTCGAGGCTGCGCTCGCGCAGCATGATGTCCAGTTGGTTGTCACTCGCAATGGCCCACCGCCCAGCATGGCTAGACGCGGAGACATGAGCGACGGCCAATGGGCCGTAGACGTCCCGACGTCGTGGCTCACACTAGGGGGGCAGGAGATACCTCGTCGTCGGATCGGGTCGATCATGAGGGAGTTCCAGCCCGACCTGGTGGTTGTGGAACAAGCTCTACACAACCCGGAGACCTATCTGCTCTTGGCGCGGCATGCGGCCGGTCGCTACGGCGTGGCTACTTGGGGCCATGGCCGTAGTTGCTCGTCGACGCAGTCCGCCCCGATAGCTGCGCTCAAGCAATGGCTGACCCGACGGGGTGACTGGTTCTTCGCCTACACCCAGAGTGGAGCGGATCACGTCGTTGCGCACGGCTTCCCGCGCGCACGAGTCTCCGTGCTCAATAACACGATCGACACCGAGCGCCTTCGGGCCGACCTCGACGTCGTTGAGCCTGATGAGCTCCACGACTTCCGCCGCGCGCAGGGTCTGACCTCGGGCAGGACTGCGCTCTTCCTCGGCCGGGTCGACGAGAAGAAGGGGATCGGTTTCCTGCTCGAGTCTGCGAAGCTCGCCGGTGAACTGATGCCCGGTTTTGTGCTGCTCATCGCGGGATGTGGCGATTCCGTGCCTATGGTTCGAGCTGCTCAGACAGACGGCGTTCCTGTTCGTCTACTGGGCCGCACACACGGGCTTGCGAAGGCTCTCGCACTAAGCGCGACTGACGTGCTCGCCATACCCGAGCAGGTTGGGTTGGTCGCTGTCGACGCGCTCGTGTCTGGGCGGCCGATCATCGTAACAGACCATTCAATGTACGGTCCCGAGTTTGACTACCTCGTGCCTGGAGAGACGACCATCGTGACGACGCACGTCGTCGCCGACTATGCGCATGCGCTTGTGTCGGCTTTGAGCGCGCCCGACCGGCTCGCGGACATGCAGGCGGCCGCACTGCATGCGTCGTATCGGTACACGCTCGACGGCATGGTCGACTCGTTCGTCGAGGGGGTGTTGGCGTGGCGAGATCTGCGGCGCGCGGGGTTGACCACGAGAACCCGGCCGTTGGGGAGTGCCCAGGTGTTGTCGACGCATCCTCAGACCGAGAAGCCTCTGCTCGCCGTGCTGATGACGTGCCACAACCGTCGGAAGCAAACTCTGCGTTGTCTGGGTGCCCTGCGCGGACAAGATCTACCAAACGTAGACCTGCGCGTCTACCTGACCGATGACGGGTCAACGGACGGGACCGGCGCGGCGATCTCGACTGTCGACCTGCCCATCCGGGTTGTTGCCGGCGGCGGTGAGCTGTACTGGGCCGCTGGTATGGCGATGGCGGAGCGTGCGGCGATGGGCGATGATCCGGATCTGCTGTTGTGGCTCAACGACGACGTCACCCTGGACCCCGATGGGCTGGCCGCCCTGATGGCCGTCCACGAGCAGTCGCCCGAAGCCATTGTGGTTGGCACTGTCCGTGACCCAGACACCTCTGGTATGACCTATGGTGGGCGGAATCGTCGTGGACGCCACCCACAGCGATTTTCATCCGTGCCGCAAGCCGATCAGATCCAGGGCGCGAATGCCTTCAACGGCAACGTGGTTCTGATCCCACGGAGCGCCCGGAACATCGTCGGGCCGATTGACGGATCGTTCGCGCACGCCTATGCCGACGACGACTACAGCCTCAGGGCATCGAAGCTGTGCGTGCCAATACTCTGTGCAGCCGGCACGGTGGGCATCTGCAGCCCCAATCCAGCAGGCGCTGCGCCGACCAGTGTGCGGGCTTCCTGGAACCAACTCCAGGCCCCGAAGGGACTCCCGTGGCGTTCGCAGGTTCGCTACCTGAGACGCCACGGCGGACTCTTGTGGCCGGCCTACCTCGCGTGGGGTTATGGGAAGGCGATCACGAGGGCGGGCGTGCGTATGGGTGCCTCCAGTCGGAGAGAACTCGCTGCGCCAGATCCGCCTAGGCTCGCACAGGAACCTCGGATGAAGATTGTCTTCCTTGAACTTCGACTGGACACCTATCGAGTGCCATTCCTGGTCGAGCTCTTGAGGCATGGAGACATCGGGGTCATCGCAGTCGACTTCGCGGCGGGGACGCGAGAAGCACTGGAGAGCGCCGGGGTCGTGTGCCTTCAGCTGGATTCAATTTCGATCGCCCGGACCTGGGTGCATCCTCAAGGCTTTCGGGAGCCGAATCCCGTCACACTCGTTCGAGGCGTGCGGCGGCATCTTGTGCAGTTGCAGCCCGACGTGATCATCGCAGCCGATCTCAGCATTCGCGTGCTGCAGGCTCTGGTCTACGCTCGACTCCGCCGTCCGAGTCGCAGACCCAGAGTGTTCTCTTGGGCGAGGGTGTCGGAGCACAGTGAAAGGGGGCGCGGGAGAGTGCAAGGTTACCTCCGGCCGTGGCTGCTTCGGGCGACCGATGGCGTTATCGCCAATGGTCACTCCGGGGTCCGTTACCTGGAGGGCATAGGTGTCGAGGCTCGAAAGATCCACCAGATCTTTCAGGCGACTGACCCAAGAGTCGTGGGCTTGTCATCGGTGAAGGCGCATGTCCCGCTGCGGCTTTTGTTCGTTGGCCGCTTGGTTGAGCTGAAAGGTCTCAGTCTGCTTCTTGAGGAGATGGCGAAGGCGTCGAAGCCTGACGTAATTCTTAGGATTGTCGGCGTTGGGCCTCAACTGGCGGCTCTTCAGCAGCAAGCGCTACGGCTCAAACTAAATGTTGTGTTTGCTGGCTATTGTCAAGGTGCGGAATTGGGCGCTCAGTATGCCGAATCAGATTACTTTGTGTTCCCGTCACTATCTGATGAATGGGGCCTTGTCATCAATGAGGCCTTGGCGTCAGGCTTGCCTGTCCTGGGGAGTGTGTACTCGCAGGCGGTCAACGAACTGATTCATGATGGAGTTAACGGTTGGCTTTTCCGACCAGACTGTCCAGGCCAGCTTGCCTACTTGATATCTTCTCTTTCTGGAATCGACGTGGAGAGCAGGAAACGCCTGCGGAAGAACGCTTTGGTCTCCGCCAAACAGGTTTCTCCATGTCGCATTGTTGACCTGTTCGCGGAAGCAATCGGCCCCGTTCCAAAGTCGGATGACGTGGAGGCGTAGCAATATGTTCAGACGAATAGCAGATGAAATACTTTGCCATCTTGCGATTCGCCAAAACGTCGCCGTTGGGTCGAGGTTCCACGTTGGACCCGGATCCGTGCTATGGGCACCTCGTTCCCTCAACGTAGGCAACGATGTCTACGTTGGAAAGAATGTGACAATCCAGGTCGACGGTGTGATCGGTGATGGCGTGCTCATTGCCAATCTCGTCGGCGTCGTTGGCCGCACCGACCACGACCAACATGATCGCGGAATCAGCATCCGTCGAAGCAAGTGGGTCGGGAACTTTCCCGATGAGCTAAGCCAGCACATCACAATCGGATCCGACGTTTGGATTGGGTATGCGGCAATTGTTTTGTCGGGGGTTACGATCGGCGACAGCGCGATTATCGCCGCGGGAGCGCTTGTGACAAGCGACATACCAGCGAATTCTGTCGCAGCGGGAACCCCAGCTCGAGTAATTGGGTGCAGGTTTGACGACGCCGAACTTGATCTCCACTGGCGGAAACTGGTGGCTAGCGGGCACCGCATTTTGGTCGGACGACTGCCGAGTGCCTGACCTCAACCGCCTTGATGCCGCAGATGCCCGCGCTCCAGTCGCGGTCGCCTCCACTGAACCGGCACTATCGCGACGGGCTCAGCAGCACTGAGGCAATACGACATCACGCACGCGCAGAGGTGCGTAATCGAACCGCTGCCGAGTCCTATTTCCGGAAGACGTAGTTGTGACCCCCGAATGAGCGTTTGTCTGCGCGCACCCATTCTGTTGCTTCAGTTGCGTTCACGAGCCGCTTGGTGTCGACAGACGTTGCGATGTAAGCGTGACTCCAGAAGACCTCGAACGCCTCTTGGAAGTCAGGATTTTGTCCTGCCGGGTGGTGCTCGTCCAAGTTGATCTCAACCAGCCAAGTGGGTGCCGGAGACGCAGCCAACGTCTCACCAGCACCCCTGAGGACGCTCATCTCCGCTCCCTCGACATCCACTTTGATGAGCATCCGCTGCCCGACAAGACTGGAGCCGCTTACTATGGAGTCCAGGGTCGCGACCGGCACGGTTGTCTTGACGACACCCCGACGTCGTCGGCAAGATGCAGCGGAAGCGACGCTCAACCCGAGGCATGGAAGAACGATGCTAGCCTCGTGTAGTTCGTTCGACCCGAAAAGGCATGGACTCGTTGAAGCGGCGTACCCGAAGAATATCAATGATATGGTTCGGCTAAGTGAGCGGCTTGTGCATCCGGTTGGGGCTGGCCTGAAACAGGGCGGCCCAAAGAATGTTGTCAACTGTCAAGGGCGCACCCTCAGCCAGGGGTTTCCCTTTAAGGAGGGAAGAGCCAACATTTATCGAACCATTAGCATATTTCTCGACACATAGTTATTGACGTAAGCAGTTATGGCGCAGGTAAGGGGTTTGAAGATGACATGCCACGATCCATACCTCGTCACTGTTCCCAGAACTTTCGTGGCTGGTTATTCAGGGGATTGTCTATTCCGAAGTTATGACTGTCGGCTAATTGTGGTGAGCAAATGTCGATAGGAGCAGGGCGTTCAGTATCTGACCATCACGGGTTCAGCAAGTCTGGGCGTTACGAGCATATTGATGCGCTCCGTGCTTTTGCCGTCATGTTGGTCGTGGTCCAGCACACCAACGTCGGACGGATTCCTGGCGGTAGCGGGGTTACCATTTTTTTCACCATCTCAGGCTTCATAATCACGCACCTCCTGTTGACGGAGAAGGCGAAAACAGACAAATTTAGCATACGGGGTTTTTACTGGCGGCGCTTTCTGAAGCTCGCCCCTCCATTTATGGTCATCATCACTATCCCGACAATCATTTACTCCCTGTGGGAGCCGATAAACTGGTCTGCACTCGCCGCCCAAATATTCTTTGTCTTCAATTGGAATCAATATCTCCCGATATCGCCTGTCGCGATCCTCCCGGGTTCGAGCGTTGTCTGGAGTTTGTCCGTCGAGGAACAATTCTATATCGGCTTTGCGATCCTTTGGCTGCTGATAGTAAAAAGGCGCCATTACCTAGGTCTCCTAACTCTTCTCGCGCTGGTCAGTGCTGTCGGATCGCTCGTGTTGAGGATCCTTTATACTCTAAATGGCACCTCATGGGATAGGATCTATACCGGCACAGATACTCGCCTAGATGCCATAGCAATCGGCATTCTCGCGGCTACCATTTATTATCAGATCAATCGACCTGGACTTTCGCGCATCCGCCACTTGCTGAGCCACGACTCTATTCCATTTGCCGCTGTCGCGGCGTATCTCTTATCCTTGCTGATTCGAGACCAATTCTTCAGAAGTACTTTCCTTTATTCGATGCAAGCCTTGGCGACGGCGGCCATGATCTTGTATGGACTCTTGGCCTCGAATACAACGGTCCATCGAGCACTTGCTCGGCTTGCAGGGTTAGCTGTGGTACAGGTCATTGGTTGGTCGAGCTACAGCATATATCTCATCCATGCGCCACTTATGCGGCTCATGGAGCCTCAGATCTCGGGGCTACCGCAGTTAGTTCGCGTTTCGGTTTTGATTCTCGTAGGCGCTAGCGGTGGAATTCTCGTATGGGCCATAGTCGAACGGCCGGTCCAACGGTGGAAGCGACGTCAGAAACTCAAGAAACTCGATCTGGATGTGCGTCTGAGTCCCACAGTGGTGTCCATGGAGGATGATGGCATTAGGAGAACGTAAGTGAAGGATTTACGTGGTGTCTGGCTTCCAGAACAATCACCTCCGCCTCCGCGCCGGGCTCGTGGGATTGCGGATACACCTCAACCTTGACCAGGTCAAACTCGACCCGGCGGGGGGCACGTACTGGGACACCGTCACTTCCGACAAGACCGCGCCGTGCTCGGCCACCAGACGTTGCCACAGCCGCCGGGCGGTTTCCAGCCAGGGCCCCGGCAAAGTCGTAGTTGACGGCGCGTCGCACGACGACACGCCGGTAGTGGTGTAGAAGCAGCGCGGACACGGCGCGGCCGGTGATCATCAAGGGTTCTTGACATCCGTAAC
>Ga0075528_10000262_pt1 | contig 9816 bp, 6 predicted proteins | sample NGEPer16B_FD_76827 | JGI IMG/M metagenome (GOLD analysis project Ga0075528, IMG submission 76827) | Arctic peat soil microbial communities from the Barrow Environmental Observatory site, Barrow, Alaska, USA - NGEE Permafrost159B-16B | ecosystem: Environmental > Terrestrial > Soil > Wetlands >... | reverse complement strand
CCTGATACGTGTACAAAATATTCATTATCCGAATCTGCATCTTTAATGAATCCGAATCCTTTTGATACGTTGAAAAATTTCACTGTTCCTTTGTTCATTTTAATCTGTTTTTAAATTAATGGCGCAAGATAGATATTTATTTTGAAATAATCTAAATAATTTTAGAATTTTCTGATATTTAGCATAAGTTGGAAGTCCGAAGTCAGAATTCCGAAGGATAAAAATGTGTGTTTCTCAATGCAAACTTCTGACTGCCGGCTTTCTGCTTCCGTCTTCCAGCTTCTGTCTTTAGTCTGTATTTCATCTGGAAAGCATAAGTTACATGGATTTTAATCAGGCCTTTAAAAAAAGACTTACTTTTATTGCTTTGTTTTCTAATATATGCCGATATGAAAAGTATACTTGGTTTTTTAATAATATTATTGATAACTATATCAAAGATCACGGGACAGATAAACCTTCAGACTGTTGCAGAAAAATCTAATTTCAAATCGACTTCGGATTATAACGATGTAAAAATATTTATAGATCAGCTTAGAAAATCATCTCCTTATATCAGGATAGAGAATATTGCAACTTCAGTCGAAGGAAGGGAAGTACCTCTGATGATCATTGGTAACCCTTTGCCAAAATCGCCAAAGGACCTTGCAGCTAAAAAGAGGCTCGTCGTTTATATCCAGGCTGATATTCACGCTGGCGAAGTGGAGGGTAAAGAGGCTGTTTTGATGTATGTCAGGGACTTGTTGCATGAGAAAAACCCTGAGATCCTTAAAAATGTTGTGCTGCTTGTCTGTCCGTTGTTTAATCCTGATGGCAATGAAAAGATCAGTCCTCTTAACAGAACTTATCAGAATGGTCCGGTGAATGGCGTGGGAGTAAGGTATAATGGTCAGCTTCTTGACCTGAACCGCGATGCGATGAAAGCCGAATCGCCCGAAGTAAGAGGGGTTCTGACCAATGTTTTTGATAAATGGGACCCTGCTGTATTTATGGATTGTCATACAACTGACGGATCTTATCACGTGGAACCGACAACATTCACCTGGATGGTCAACCCGAACGGCGATAATTCATTAATCGCATATATGCGTGATAAGATGATGCCTGAAATGTCGAAAACGCTATCCGGAAAGTACAAAACGGAAAACTGTTTCTACGGTGAATTCTTTGACATGCTTGATCCTGATAAAGGCTGGGTGCTTGATGCTTCAGAACCACGTTATATGAGCAACTATTATGGTATCAGGAACAGACTGGGTATCCTGAATGAAAATTATGTCTATGCAGATTTCAAATCAAGGGTCATGGGTTGTTACTGGTTGATTCATTCCCTGCTTGATTATAGCTCTCTTCATAAATCCGAAATTGAAAACATGTTGAATGATGTTGATAAAAGAACCATTGCTAGGGGAGTAAACCCCTCTCCAGCAGACTCTTTTGCCATCGAATATAAAATACGGCCTTTAACCGACAAGATAACTATCAGAACATATGAGGCAGAGCTGATAAAGGATACGAACGGAAGAAGAAATTACAAGAGGACTGACAGGCAGAAAGATGTGACAGTACCCTACTTTATTGATTATTATCCGACAAAAAATGTCAGATTCCCGTTTGCTTACATTCTGACAACACACGATCCGGTTATAACCGATCTTCTTAAAACACACGGCATTAAAGTTGAAAAACTGTTATCAGATTCTAAAATTGATGTTCAGCGATTCGAAATAAGCGAACTGAAAGGGGAAGCAAGGTTGAACCAGGGCCATTATACAAACACCATTAACGGGAAATATATTAGTGGTCCAATGGATTTCCCTGCCGGTACACTTGTTGTCAGAACAGCTCAGCCACTTGGGAATCTGATTGCATATCTGCTTGAACCACAATCGAACGATGGCCTGGTTGTCTGGAATTTTTTCGACCGTTATCTTGTGCCTCAGTGGGGAATGGGGTACTCTCCGTGCCCTGTTTATAAAGTACTTGACAAAGTCGATTTGAAAACTGCAGAAGCTAAGTAAAGAAGGTGAGAGTGGGGGAATGGGAGAATGGGAGACTGGTTTTTCCCCTTCACCTCTTCTCCCCGTCTTTCTTCCATATTATTTTATTTTTGGGGTTGAATTCATCTAATTTTAATATCATTGTAAAACACACAATTTTTTCTGACCTTTGCGGCCTGATTAACAACGGCAAAATATCTGATCATGAGAAAATGGCGAGTAGAAGATTCAGCTGAATTATATAACATAAACGGATGGGGAGTTGATTACTTTTCCATAAACCAGAAGGGGCACGTTATCGTGACTCCTCAGAGAAACGGAATGTCTGTAGATCTGAAAGATCTTCTTGATGAACTTATATTATCTGATGTATCAACACCGGTACTGGTCAGGTTTCCTGATATCCTTGATGACCGGATAATCAGTATTTCAAAATGTTTTAAATCGGCTTCCGAGGAGTACGGTTACAAAGCACAGAACTTCATAATCTATCCGATAAAGGTAAATCAGATGAGGCCTGTGGTAGAGGAGATTGTGAGTCATGGAAAAAAGTTCAATATAGGTCTGGAAGCAGGTTCAAAGCCTGAACTTCACGCTGTGATAGCCATAAATACCGACCCTGAGTCGCTTATTATCTGTAACGGGTATAAGGATGAAGATTATATTGAACTTGCTCTTCTGGCACAAAAGATGGGTAAAAGAATTTTCCTGGTTGTTGAAAAGCTCAACGAGCTTAAGCTTATCACCTCAATTGCAAAAAGGTTGAAGATTAAGCCAAATCTTGGGATCAGGATTAAACTGGCAAGTGTAGGCAGTGGAAAATGGGAGGATTCAGGCGGGGATATCAGTAAATTCGGTCTGACCTCGAGCGAATTGCTTGAAGCGATTGATTACATTGAGAAAAACAAGATGAGGGATTGTGTCAAACTGATCCATTTTCATATAGGCAGCCAGGTCACAAAGATCCGCCGGATAAAAATTGCATTGCGCGAAGCATCCCAGTTCTACGTCCAGCTTCGCAATCTTGGATTCAATGTGGAATTTGTTGATATAGGTGGTGGCCTGGGTGTAGATTATGACGGCACCGGATCGTCAAACAGCGAAAGCAGTGTTAATTATACTATCCAGGAGTATGTAAATGATTCCATAAGCACATTTGTCGATGCTAGCAATAAAAACAATATTCCTCATCCGAATATAATAACGGAATCGGGCCGCTCACTTACGGCGCATCATTCTGTCTTGATTTTTGAAGTCCTTGAAACAACCACACTTCCATCATGGGATGTTGAAGACCTTCTTAATGATCACGACCATGAACTGGTGAAAGAGCTTTTTCCTCTGTGGGATAATTTTAACCAGTCGCGTATGCTTGAGACATGGCACGATGCCCAGCAGATAAGAGAAGAGGCTCTTGACAGATTCAGTTTCGGTCTTATTGATCTTAAAACCAGGGCACAGATAGAAAGGCTTTTCTGGTCAATAGCGCGGAAAGTTTACCAGATGGCAAATGTAACTAAGCATGTACCGGAAGAGTTGCGCCAGATATCCAGGATATTGTCTGATAAGTATTTCTGTAATTTCTCATTATTCCAGTCACTTCCCGATGCATGGGCGATAGATCAGATATTCCCAATAATGCCTATCCACAGACTTAATGAGGAACCATTGCGCAATGCCACAATACAAGATATGACATGCGATTCTGATGGGAAAATCGATAACTTTATTTCTACACGCAATTCATCGCATCATTTGCCTGTTCATTCGCTAAGGGGCAAAGAACCGTATTATCTTGGGGTTTTTCTGGTTGGTGCTTACCAGGAAATACTCGGCGACCTGCATAACCTCTTCGGCGATACCAATGCTGTTCATGTATCTGTTGATGCCGATGGTTATAAAATCGATCAGGTGATTGATGGAGAGACTGTTGCAGAAGTTCTTGATTATGTTCAATATAACTCAAAGAAGATGGTTCGAACCGTTGAATCGTGGGTTACAACCTCTGTTAAAGCCGGGATTATTACACTTGAAGAAGGCAAAGAGTTCCTCTCAAATTACAGATCAGGACTATATGGTTACACCTATCTTGAATAGGAATTGGTTATTTTGTTTAAATTACTAGCGATTTTAAGAAATTCTTCTTAATTTGGATTCATAATTTCAGATTCTGATCGTTAGTAATAACCAATTAATCCTTTAAACTATGAGTGACGGTACCTTTGATTTAAATCTGTTTATTAAGGAATCAAAAGATATCCTTATAAATCCGAAATCATACTTCTCAACGATGAAGACCTCCGGAGGTATGTCGGAACCTTTGATCAAGGCAGTAATTTATGGAGCAGTTGCAGGCGCAATCGCTTTTATATGGAGTCTTCTTAAAATCGGTGCTATGTCCGGGTTTGGAGGCGCCATAGGTATAATGGTATTTATCTGGTCAATTATTGCTGCAATTATTGGTTTGTTTATCGGTGCTGTGATTATACTGGTTATTTCTTCAATCTGCAAGGGAAGCACAGATTTTGAGGCTAATCTCAGAGTTTCTGCTGCCTTACTGGTAATAATGCCAATTAATGCATTCCTTGGCTTTGCCGGTCATTTTAATCTTTATTTCGGGGTAATAGTCAGTCTCGCAGTTGGTCTGTATGCCATGTGGATGCTTTATAACGGTCTTGTGGAAGCATTAAAAACAAATCCGGAAACAACAAAAATTGTTTCATATGTTCTGATAGCAATTATTGTGGTGTTTACTCTTGTCGGAATTGGTGCAAAGAAGAGGGCTGCAAGGTTTATGGATGAGTTTAACAATAATAAAGAGATGATGAAAGATCTGCCAAAAAATTAGGGAAATTTAATACAATGAGCGCCAGGTTCTGAATTATTCAGTTTTATTCAAACCTGGCGTTTTTTTATTTAATATTCTGTCTCCTGATCAAGCCTACCAGATATCGCGACTTGAACTGCTGGCTGCCAATGGCCTGTTTTAAAAGTGGTAATTTAAGTATTGCACCCAATACTGCCGCCATTGCCCTGTGACTGAACATAACCCTGTTATCGAAAATCAGATTTTGAAGCTTTCCTCTTTCGATAGCCATCATTACAACCCTGTGTACTGAATTTACAGGAGTTATAACCCGTTCATTTCTGGAATGGAGTCTGATGGCTTTCCTTTCACATCCCTTCAGGCAAACTCCGCATCCCAGACAAATATCTTCATTCAATTTTGCTTTCTTCCTGAGTGGCTTATCAGGGTCATTCGAAGAAACAAGCGTCATTGCTTCCACTGGGCACAATGAAACACATTTGCCGCAACCATTGCAGTTCTCCTCTATTATCAACGGATAAAAATTGGTTGTATGTACCGGGTTCAAAAAGCCAAATTTTCTGGCTGCTATGAGAGCTTCACAACAGCAACCGCAACAATTACAGATAAAGTTCACGTTTTCCTGAACATTTTCACCAAACTGAACCAGATTAAAATCCCTGGCTTTCTGTAAAAAATCCAATCCCTCAGAAACATCAACTTTTCTCGCTATCCTATGTCTGGTCAATGAATCGGCACTTGAATTAAATGTCATGCAGATTTCCATAGGGGCATTACAGTTCTTCCCTAAATGTTCCATCTTGTGCCTGCAATAACAAATTCCTATTCCGATCGTGCTTGCGGTCTTAACTACTTCTGAAGCTCTTTCATAATCAAGTACATGAAGCGCGTTATCAGCCGAGAGAACCTCCTCATTTACATATGTTCTTCCTAATTGGGTTTCCCCTGTAGTAAACAGATTTTTAATGAAGTCTTCCTCAATATTCATATACTGATAGAAAAGTTCAGATAGTGTTTTCTGGTTAATATCATTCCTATACCTCATGAGCGAAAACTCAAAGAAACCAGCCATTGGAGGAGGCATTGAGTACAGTACATCACCATCCTGCTCCCCATCTGTAAGCATACCCCTGTCGGCCAGATCATTCAATATTTTTTTGGCTTCCTCTTCTTTAATACTCCATATTCCAGCAGCTTTCCTGGCATTAAAAGGTTTTATAGGCAATAATGAAACCATACCGGCCTCCCTTTCGGACAGTAGTATTTTCAGGATTTCGAAAAGAAGATCTGATGCAACTGCTCCCTGAGGAAACCTGTTTATCCGTTCAGCAAGTTTTTTGTAAGAACTTTCTTTAATGGAGTTATGATGGGCCATAAAACAAGAGTTGTATTTAATTATCCTTCCAAATGTAATTCTTTTATGCCAGCCTGACAGCAAGTTCAGCAATCCTTTATTGCATTTGAATAAAATAATCAAGAATAATTAATTAATATTGGAGATAATAAGCAAAGAACTTAAGGTCTTTATTATGAAATATTATTTTCTGATCATATCAATTTTATTGTCGGGTAGTCTTAATGCCCAGAAGAGGAATCTGAATCTGAGCTGCTGGCATCTGAATGATAAAATTGAATCCTCTGATTACATGCCTGTTGGGAAGTCAGGACTTTATTGTTTGATCTCAAATGATAATGACAATATATATGTTGATCTGAAGGTTGAAGACAGGAAAATTCAGAACAGGATTTTAACAGAGGGGCTTACAATCTGGATAAATATGGATGGGAGGGAAGAAAAAAAGATGGGCATCAGGTTTCCCCTTGGATCCCGGAATCAGCCAGGACGCAAAAAAACTGAACATGGGGAAAATTCGCCGCCCCGGGCTGAAAGTGTGGAAAATCTTCTCTCAATGGCAAATACTATCGAGATTTTGGGATTTATAAGTGAACAACAAAGACGGTTCCCTTCAGAAAATCATGATAGCTTCAGGGGTTCAGTAAAAATGGAGGAAGGAGGGAAGCTTTATTATAAATTGATAATGCCGCTGGCAAAACTTCCTCTGAGGAACTCGAGAGATAGTCATGGAGCGATGCCATTTATTCTGGGCATTGAGTATGGTTCTTTGCCAGTGACAAATAAATCAGGAGTAAACAGGGGTCCTGCGCCTTCTTCAATATTCCATTCCGGTTCATCAGGAAAGGGAGGATCAGAATTGATATGGATAAAGGATGTCAGACTTGCAACTTCAAAGTAGTTTTTATAGATTTATCTTTTCAATATATTTTATGATCCGTTCTGTTCAGGTCGGATCAGTTTAATGCACGACAAATAATCATATGAAAAACTGGGTATTCTCCAGAAATATTTTTGTAGTTCTCATATACAGAATACTTCTGATAATGATATTGTTCTCATTATTCAGGATAGGATTTTACCTGTTTAACCATAAGATGTTTCCAGGTGTCTCACCAGGTCAATTGCTGACTATGATGAAGGGCGGCCTGACATTTGATATTTCAGCTGTTGTGTATGTCAACATGCTTTTCATTCTTTTGAGTATTATCCCACTTGAAGTACGGTATGAAGATGTTTATCAGGAAATTCTGAAGTATATCTTCTATATTACAAATGGCATTGCGCTGGCAATGAACGGAATGGACTTTGTTTATTACAGGTTTGTAGATAAAAGAGCCACAGCTGACGTTTTTAAAACATTTGAACATGAGACAAACAACACCAAGCTGTTTTTCAGATTTTTATGGGATTACTGGCCGGCGACACTATTCACTTTTCTTGCATGGTTTCTGATGGTTTACTTCTATAAAAAAGTTAAAGTTGAAAAACCTTCAAATGTTAATAAAATTGGCTATTACTCGGTTAACATTCTGATGATCCCGCTTGTGATTGCACTTGTTATAGGAGCTGCACGTGGTGGTTATAAGCATTCAACCCGTCCTATCACTATCAGTAACGCAGCACGTTATGTTGAAACACCCCGCGATGTAGCTATAGTTTTGAATACGCCTTTCAGCATCCTAAGAACGCTGGGTAAAAAAGCCCTTGTTAAGTACAAATTTTATGACGATATAAAGCTAAATGAACTTTACAACCCTATTCATGTTCCGATAAAAACAAAACCATTTACCAATGAGAATGTGGTAATAATCATTCTTGAGAGTTTTGCGCGCGAGTATATCGGATCCTTAAACCCGACACTGGAGGGAGGGACCTATAAAGGCTATACCCCATTTTTAGATTCCCTGGTCAATGTCAGCATGACGTTTGATGTATCAATTGCCAATGGAAAAAAATCTATTGATGCGATGCCCTCGGTACTGGCCTCAGTCCCTTCACTCGAAACACCTTATACTATTTCTCATTATGCCAATAATCAAATAAACGGCATTGCTGAATTGCTTAAAAAGAAGGGTTACTATTCAGCTTATTTTCATGGAGCGCCTAACGGATCTATGGGATTCGACTCGTTTACCAAGATGGCTGGATTTGATGATTACGTAGGCCTTAATCAGTATCCCAATAAAGCTGATTTCGATGGTATATGGGGAGTATGGGATGAACCTTTTTTTAAATTCTTCGGCGAAAAACTTAACACATTCAAACAACCATTCTTAGCATCAATTTTCTCAGTATCCTCCCACCATCCATTTAAAGTACCGGAAAAATACACAGGTAAATTTAAAAAAGGTCCTGCTCCCATACTTGAAGTTGTAGGGTACTCTGATTATGCATTACACGAATTTTTTAATCAGATATCTAAAAAGGCCTGGTTTAAGAATACTCTTTTTGTTATTACCGCTGACCATACAAACGAATCAGTGCATAAGGAATTTCAGAACAATTTTGGTGCGTACTGTGTTCCGATAATCTTCTTTAAGCCCGGTAGTGATCTTAAAGGATACAAACACCGGATAGCTCAACAAATTGATATAATGCCAACTGTTCTGAGTTATCTTAATTACGATGAGGAGTATATTGCATTCGGTAATAACCTCTTAGATGATTCTTATGAGTCTTTTGCATTCAATACCAATGGTGATACTTATAACCTTTATATGAAGGATCATATTCTTGAAATGATTGATAATAAGCCTGTAGGTTTGTATAATTACAAAGAAGACCTTTTTCTTGAGAATAGTCTGATAGAGAAAGAACCTGAACTTGAGAAACAGATGGAAGAAAAACTTAAAGCCATAATACAAACATATAACAGCAGACTGATTGATAATAATATGGTCATCAGATAACAAAGGAAAACATAATTTTTTTCAGGAGATTAATTATGAACTGTAATATTGATAACAAAAAAATCAAACTATGAATTCACGTCGTAATTTTTTAAAGCTGGCAGTATCCGGAGTTCTTGCCGCCGGTGCAACTTCTCTGTACGCATTTCCAAGCATGCCGGTCACTGTAGATAAAGCCGTCAATACATTTACAATTGGCATGGCTGGATTTACATTTATGAATTTCACCGTCGAAAAGACCATCGAAATGATGAAAAGGATCGGTGTTACAAATCTATCTCTGAAAGATTTTCATATGCCCATGAACAGTACCCAGGAACAGATTAACACAGTACTAGAAAAGTTTAAGACTGCCGGAATTAATGTTTATACTGTCGGCGTGGTTTATATGAAAACGCAGGATTCTGTCGATCAGGCTTTTGAATATGCGAAAATGGCTGGCGTTAAAATGATAATCGGGGCACCAAACTATGAACTTCTTCCATATGTTGAGAAGAAAATCAAGACTTACGATTTTAGAATGGCTATTCATAATCATGGTCCTGACAATCCCCTTTATCCCAATGCCACCGATATCTGGAATCATATAAAAGATCTTGATGCCCGTATTGGAATTTGCATCGATATCGGACATACCACCCGCTATGGACAAGATCCTTCGGTCGATTTACTAAAGTATAAATCAAGAATTTATGATATTCATGTAAAGGATGTTGATAAAGC
>Ga0075528_10000259_pt1 | contig 9830 bp, 10 predicted proteins | sample NGEPer16B_FD_76827 | JGI IMG/M metagenome (GOLD analysis project Ga0075528, IMG submission 76827) | Arctic peat soil microbial communities from the Barrow Environmental Observatory site, Barrow, Alaska, USA - NGEE Permafrost159B-16B | ecosystem: Environmental > Terrestrial > Soil > Wetlands >... | reverse complement strand
CGAAGGCCGGGTTGAAGACGGCAAGGCGCCGAAAACGACCAAGCCTGGTACCGGCCATCCGGAAAAGTAAGCGAATGATGCCGTCTCCGCCGAAGCGGGGCGGCATCATTAAATCGGGGGTTTCGTGCTTGACGGCAGATGTTCCGTATGGCGGCCGCTTTTACAGCCGCCGCCGCTCTCGCCGGTGCGTACGTTACGCGGCGTTTCTCTGCGAATGACGGCCTTCTGCCATCTCCTCGATGATTTTCGCCGAGAAAGCGTCGAGATCGCCCGGATTTCGCGAAGTTATGATGCCTTGGTCGACCACAACGGGTGAATCCTCCCATGCGCCGCCTGCATTGATCACGTCGGTCTTTATCGATTTGTAGGAGGTCGCCTTGCGCCCCTTGATGATGCCGGTCTCGATCAGCAGCCATGGGGCGTGGCAGACGGCCGCCACAACCTTTTTCTGAGCATAGAAGTCCTTGATCAGCTTGAGCGCCTTATCGTTGACGCGCAGCAGATCCGGATTGATCTGGCCGCCCGGTAGAACGATGGCGTCGTAGTCGGCGGCCTTCACCTCATCGAGGCTCTTATCGACCTTGACCGGCCGGCCCCAATCCTTCTTGTCCCAGCCCTTGATCTCGCCTTTCTCCGGCGAAACCACGTGGACCGTGGCGCCCGCCGCCTTGAGCTTGTCGCGCGGAACCTCGAGTTCCGATTGCTCGAAACCGTTGGTGGCGAGAATGAGCACTTTTTTGCCCGACGCTTGCATGGATATTCTCCTGATATGAGATGCCCCGCTCCCTGGCGGGCTAACGGGCACTGCCGCGAAACGTTCCCTGCGGAACTCGCCTTCGGGTGAGGCGGTTCCCCGTCGCGGCGGATCGTGTAGATTGCGCGCGCCTTGGGGGAGGGCAGTCATGTCAAAAAAACTCAGCGTTGCCGTTACGCTTGTCTTGAGCATCATCATTGGCGCTTCGGCCGCGCGCGCGGCCGAGATCAAATTGCTCACCACCGGTGCCTTCAAGCCGGAGGTGCTGGCACTAGTGCCGGATTTCGGGAAGCAGACCGGCCACAAAGTCACGGTCGACAACGGCACCGCCGGCGAGTTGAAGAAGCGCATCGAGGGCGGCGAAGTCTTCGACGTCGCGGTGATCACGCCGGACGTGGTCGACGACTTGATCGCGAAAGGCAAGATCGCCGCCGGCAGTCGCGCTCGCCAGCGTCGGCGTCGGCGTGGTGGTGAAGGAGGGCGCGCCCAAGCCGGACGTGAGCACGGTCGAGGCTTTCAAGCGTGCGCTGCTGGCGGCGAAGTCGGTTGCCTATATCGATCCGGCGAGTGGCGGCTCCAGCGGCATCTATATCGACAAATTGCTGGACCGGCTTGGCATCGCCGATCAGATCCGGCCGAAGGCGAAGCTCAAGAAGGGCGGCCACGTCGCCGATCTGATCGTCAGCGGCGCCGCCAGCAATCGTGACGCCCTTCCCGAATTCATCCTGTTCGGTGACAGCCTGCCGATAACGGTCTTCACTTCAACGGCAAAACGACTGAATCGGCCTCAAGGTCGGGATGGTGGGGACGGTGAAGTTCGAGACACGCATCAAGGAGCTGGTCGAGAATCTCCCGGATCTGGCCGTTCTGGTTGAACCGCTGCTCATTGTCCGGCGGGTGCTTCGCGAGCACGGCAATCGCACGGGACCCAAAGCAGGCGGGGCCGGCGGGCTGGGGCGGGGGCGGATGGCTACCGAGCGGTGTCCCTACTCAAAACTCTGAATGCCGAAAAACTCCAAGATTTCTTGGCTTTCGGAGTTTTGAGTAGGGACACCCGGCGAACTATCCCGAAATCGCCCGTTATCTCACCCGGCTCGGTATCGACTCGATCAGCGTCAATCCTTCCAGCATCTTGCGGACGATGGAAGTGGTCAGCGAGGCCGAGGAAGAGACCCGACAAAGCAGCCTGCAGGCGGCAACGGCGGAATAGAGTTTTGATTGGAGATTCAACATGCCCAACAAAATTGACCTCAGTGGCCGCTTTGCCGTCGTCACCGGCGGCGGTCGGGGCATTGGCCGGGCGATTGTCGAGCGTTTTCTCGACTCAGGCGCGGCGGTTGCGATTTGGGATTGCGATAAGGCGCTCGCCGAGCAGACGGGACGGAACCTGGCGGGTCGGGGGCGTGTCACAGCCAACACCGCCGACATCGCCGATTACGGCATGGTCGAGCAGGCGCGCGATGCGACGCTGAAGACATTCGGCCGCGTCGACATTCTCGTCAACAACGCGGGGATTGGCGGGCCGACGCAAGCGACGTGGGAATATCCGCTCGATGCCTGGCGCCGAATCATGGCGGTGAACTTCGATGGTGCGTTCTATTGCTGCCGTGCGCTTATTCCGGGCATGATCGCCAACAATTACGGCCGCATCATCAACATCGCCTCGGTCGCCGGCAAGGAGGGTAATCCGAATATGGCTGCCTACTCCGCCTCCAAAGCCGCCATGATCAGCCTGACCAAATCGCTTGGGAAGGAGCTCGCGACCTACGACATCTCCGTGAATTGCATAACGCCGTCATCGTGCAAGACGGAGCTTCTGAAGGATTTCGACGAGGAATTCGTGCGTACGATGCTGGCCAAAGTGCCACGCGGCCGTTTCGTCCTGGTTGAAGAGATCGCGGCAATGGTGGCGTTCTGTTCTTCTACGGAATGCTCTTTCACGACCGGCGGGGTTTTTGACATATCCGGCGGGCGTGCCACCTATTAGCAACCTCACCCGCGGCTCTCGGAAGCGTCCCAGCCATGACAACAGCAGCGATCGTCGGCGGCGGCTCTTTCGGTACGGCGATGGCTTGCGCCGCGCGGCGCGCCGGGCTTGGTGTGAAGCTTTGGGCGCGCGAGCCCGAAGTCGTGGACGCGATCAACGGCGGCCGTGGCAATCCCGTCTTCCTAGCAGGCGTTCCTCTTGAGCAAGGTATCCGGGCAAGCTCTGATCTCGTTGAGACGGTGAGTGCGGTGGACTTCGTCCTCTTGGCCGTTCCATCGCAATTCCTGCGGGGCGTTGCGATGCAAATGCGCGATGCCTTGCGGCCGGGGATCGCGGTGGTCTCCTGTTCGAAGGGGATCGAGCGGGGCAGTTGTGCGCTGATGCCGGAAGTCATCGCCGAGGCTCTGCCGCAGGTGGCCGTTGCGGTGCTCGCGGGACCGTCTTTTGCGAAGGAAGTCGCGCTCGACCTCATGACCTGCGTCACGCTGGCCAGCGCCGATCTTGCCCTGGCCGAACAGTTGGCGAAGACGCTGAGCAGCGCCGACTTCCACGTCTACGCATCCGACGATCCGATCAGCGCGACCATTGGCGGCGCTTTCAAGAACGTGCTTGGCATCGCCTGCGGCATCGCGATCGCCCGCAAGATGGGCGAGAACTTCCGCGGGCTGCTGATCGCCCGCGGCCTGTACGAGATGGCGCGGCTGGCCCGCGCCAAGGGCGGCAATCCGATCAATCTTTTGGGTCTAGCCGGCAGCGGCGACGTCACCTTGAGTTCCATGGGCACGCAGTCGCGCAACACAACGTTCGGTATCGCGCTGGGCGAGGGCCGTTCGGTGGCCGATATCCTGGCAGAACGCAAGGTCGTCACTGAGGGCGTGCAGACCGCCGCATCCATTACCGAGCTTGGGCGTCGCCTAGGCTTGCAGCTGCCGATCGCGTCAGCCGTCAATCGGATCGTCAACGAGGGCGGCTCGATCGACGCGGCAATTTCCGAGCTCTGGGCGCATCCGATCGGACGTGAGCTCGTCGGCATGAACTGATCGGGCGCCGCCTCGTCGCTGGCCTATGTCATCCGAACAATCCGCCGACGCGCGTCCCGGCGATACGGTTGACTATGAATAAGCTCAGCGCACATAGCGCGATCAAGATCACCCCGAGGGCAGCAGCCTGGCTCTGCGAGCCTGCAATATAGAAGGTGAAAATACCGAAGGGGATCATTTCCCAGCCTCCTCGCGTCAGGAAGATGGTCGCCGAAGCCTCCTGAATTGACGTGAGGAAGGAGAACAGGGCGCCGACCAGGATGTCTTTCCAAACGAGGGGGACGGTGACGCCTCGGAATAGGCAGAGCTTGCGCCTCCGGTGCAGAGGATTGGCGGGTTCGCCCCATTTGATGCATCTCAAAAAGGATCCGTGGCGAAGTGTATAATGTTCATACATTGGGCGCGGTCTGCTCGCGTCAGTGCGATTTTGTCCTTGCTCGGCGTGTGTTTGTCTTTGCAGTAGCGCTCACGCATTCAGCGTGTGCTGAGGCTTCAAGGAGGCTGTCATGTTAATCAACATTCGAAGGTGGCTGATGATCGGGCTGGCGCTGATCTTGGGCGCCTGCTTGATGCCGGAGGTCGCTCTAGCCAAGAAAATCGAAATCACCTGGTGGCATGCAATGAGCGGCTCGAACGGCAAGGTCGTTGACGCGATCGTGAAAGACTTCAACGCGACGCATCCCGATTTTGAGCTTAAGGCGCTCTACACCGGAAGTTACGAAGAAACCATGACCAAGTACATCGCAGCGTATCGGTCGCGGACGGCACCCAGCCTGGTGCAGGTGTACGAGATCGGAACGCAGCAGATGCTGTCCAGCGGCGCCGTCATTCCGGTGCACGAGATCCCGGGCATGGTCGGCGAATCCTGGGACTGGGCGCAGTACGTGATCCCGATCACCAACTACTACTCGACCGACGGGAAACTCTGGTCGATGCCGTTCAACTCCTCGACGACGATGCTATACTACAATAAAGATTTGTACGCGAAAGCGGGGCTCGACCCCAACAAGCCGCCGAAGACCTGGGCCGAGTTGGAGGAGCACGGCAAGAAGCTGATTTCCAGCGGCGCGGTGCCGCACGTGCTCTCCTTCGGCTGGCCGGACTGGCAGCTTGAACAGACCTTCGCGGCTCACGACCAGTTGTTTGCCAATAATGAAAATGGCCGCAAAGGGCTGGCGACGAAGGTGCTGATCAACGGCGAGTTCGGGACCATGGTTTTGACTACTTGGGCCCGGCTGGCGAAGGAGGGGATATTCATCTATGGCGGGCCCGAGTACGCGGCCAACGCCGCTTTCCAGGCCGGTCAGATCGCTATGCTGATGCAGTCGACTTCCTCCTTGGCGGGGATCGAGAAGGGCTCCCCTTTCAAGGTCGGTACGACCTTTCTGCCGCGGTTCGAAGGCTATCCTAGTGGTAACTCCGTGATCGGCGGCGCCAGCCTGTGGGTGACCAAGGGCCAGAGCAAGGACGAGTTGCGGGCGGTCTGGGCATTCCTCAAGTACCTGGGGCGGCCCGAGGTGGCTGTGCAGTGGCACAAGGGGACCGGATATTTCCCGTCGGTCAATTCCGCCGTGCAGACGCTGCTGGACGAGGGCTGGTTCAGCAAGGATCAGAACTATCTCACTGCCTTCCTGCAGATCCTATCCGGCCGGCGCGATACGGCGGCAGCGACGGGCGTGCGCATGGGACCGTTCGTCCAGATCCGCGAGTTTGAGCGCACCGCGATCGAGAAGTCGGTCTCCGGTCAGCTCACGCCCAAGGCTGCTCTCGACGAAGCGGCGCGTAAGGCTGACCAGTTGCTGTCTGATTTTGCTAAACTGCAGCGGTAAGTCGATGCCCCGCGGGGACGGGCGGTTCCGCCCGTTCCGCCCCCGCGCGGACTCTCTTCGGGGGCTTTGATGGCAGACAACATCGAAGAGGAACGGTTCCCGGGGCATCCGCTACTACCATACATCTTGATCCTGCCGTCGGTCGCGGTCATCGTCGTCTTCCTGGTCGTCCCCTTTCTGCAAAGCGTGATAGGATCGTTTTTCCGTTCCACCGCCTTTGGCACCAAGACGGTGTATGTCGGACTGGACAATTACACGCGTTTGCTCACGGCATCCGACTATCATAACAGCGCGATCGCGACGCTGCTGTTCGCCGGTTTCGTGATGGTGGTCGGGTTGGCCGTTTCCCTAGCGATCGCGCATCTCCTCAACCAGAAGATCAGGGGATTGGGCTTCTATCAGGTCGCCTTTATCTGGACTTACGCAATTTCGCCGGCGGTGGCCGGGGCGATTTGGGCCTTGATGTTCGCTCCGTCGACCGGAATCGTGCCATTCATCGTCGCCGCACTCTCCGGAGGCTATCTCCTCAACTGGATGACGAATGGCCCGCTGGCACTACTCGTCGTGTCCATTGCTGCAACCTGGAACATGCTCGGTTATAACATCGTCTTTTTTCTCGCTGGGCTGCAGAATATCCCGGAGGAGTTCATCGACAGCGCGCGCGTTGACGGGGCGGGACCTTGGCGGACGTTCTGGGACATTACCTTTCCGATGCTGTCGCCGACCACGACGTTCCTGCTGTTCGTCAACATGATTTATGCTTTCTTCCAGGTGTTCGGGCTGATCGACATCATGACGCATGGCGGCCCGGGGGACGCGACCAATATCCTGATCTATAAGCTCTATCGGGACGCGTTCCTGTATCTCGACTCCGGCGCGGCGTCCGCCCAATCCATCATCGTCTTCGTCGTCATCTCAATGGCAGCGGTCGTTCAACTGCGATTCGCGACGAGGAGGGCAATCTATGCGCGGTAGTGCGGCCGTGAGGGAGGGGGAGTGAGATGGCCTCCAGGCTGTGGAAGGAGGGCGCAAGCCACGTAGTCCTGATCACGCTCGTCCTGATCATCACGTTTCCGGTGATCTACGCCCTCATCGTGAGCACCCTCACGTATCAGCAGGCCTACGAATTTCCTCCCCGGCTAATCCCCGGCACCGAGCTATGGCCAAATGTGTTGGAGGCGTGGGAGCGCATCAATATGGGGCGCGTGTTCTTCGTCACCGGGGTCGTCTCGGCGGGAACGGCGGTGGTGAAGATCGTCCTCTCGCTGATGGCCGCGTTCGCCTACACGCACTTCAAGTTTCGCGGCCGGGCACTGCTGTTTCCGCTGACCATGATCACCCAGATGCTGCCGCTGCCGGTGCGCATCTTGCCGACCTTCGAGATGATGGCGAGCTTCCACTGGATCAACACCTACTCGGCGCTGACGTTCCCGTTCTTCGCCAGCACAACTGGGATCCTGCTGTTCCGGCAGTTCTACATGACCGTGCCGCGCGACCTCTCGGACGCGGCACGCGTGGATGGAGCGGGGCCGCTGCGCTACTTCATCCAAATCTTGATTCCCCTCTCGCGCACCAATATCGCGGCGCTTTTCGTCATCGAGTTCATCTTCATGTGGAGCCAGTACCTGTGGCCCCTGATCGTGACCACGACGGCGGACATGCGTATGATGCAGATCGGCATCAAGATGCTGATCGCCACGGATCAAATCGCCCCGGCGTGGAATGTCATCATGGCCGGGACCATCGTCGCGATGCTTCCTCCGCTGTTGGTGTTGATGTTGTTCCGCAAGAGCTTCGCAGAGGGCATCGCGATGCAAAGCCAGAAATAGAGCGTTTGAATCCCGGTGGGGCACTTTCGCCGGCGCAAAAGGAATTGATCGAATAGGAAAAATAGATGGCCGAAGTATCATTTCGCAATGTCTACAAGTCTTTCGGCAAGGTCAGAGTCATCGAGGGGGTGACAATCGATGTTGCGGACGGAGAGTTCGTGGTGATTGTGGGGCCGTCGGGCTGCGGCAAGTCGACGTTGTTACGGATGCTGGCTGGGCTGGAACCGGTAACCTCGGGTGATGTGATGATCGGGGGCAAGGTCGTCAATGACCTCGCGCCCAAGGACCGGAACATTGCAATGGTATTTCAGAACTATGCGCTGTATCCGCATATGAGCGTATACGGCAACATGGCCTACGGGCTGAAGATCCATGGGCTGCCGAAGGCCGAGATAGAGGCGCGCGTACAGCAAGCCGCGGAGATTCTGCAATTAGCGGAGCTGCTCAAGCGCAATCCGCGCGATCTGTCGGGCGGCCAGCGTCAGCGGGTGGCGATGGGGCGCGCGATCGTGCGTGAGCCGGCCGTTTTTTTATTCGACGAGCCGCTGTCGAATCTCGACGCCAAGTTGCGCGTGCAGATGCGCGCGGAACTGCTGGAGATGCATAAGCGCCTGCGCACCACCACGCTGTACGTAACGCACGACCAAGTCGAGGCCATGACGCTTGCTGATCGCATGCTCGTGCTCAACGCGGGGCATACCGAGCAGATCGGCGCGCCGCTGGACGTCTACAACAAGCCGGAGACTGTCTTCGTCGCCGGGTTCATCGGTTCGCCGCCAATGAACCTGATCCCGGGCCGCATTGCGCCAAACGGCGCCACGCTGGTGGCAGACGGCGAGGTTCAGGTGCGCCTGCCCAAGCCGCTGGCAAGCTATGCCGGGCGCAGGGTGCTGCTAGGCGTGCGTCCCGATGACGTGCTGCCGTGTGAGCCAAGCGCGGCGCTGATCACGCCCCACATTGATTTCACGGAGTTGCTCGGCTCGGACACGCTCGTCTACGGCCATATCGGCCCGGACAAGACGGGCACGCGGGTCGCGGCGCGGCTGCACCACGCGATGCCGAGCGTAGGACAAGCGGCGCTGCCCCTACGCTTCGAGGCCACGAGCGCGCATCTTTTTGACGCCGAAACGGAAAGGCGCATAGAAATCTGAGTTGAGCGCGGGAGGCGCGATCTGTAACGTTGGTCTGATTTACCCGAATTGATCGGTATTAATAGGTTATCGGCCAGAATTCAGTTATACTTATAATTCAATGAGCAAATTTCAAAGCAAAAAAATGAAGCGTACGGGAGAGAATGATGAAAGCGCGCGATGTTATGGCTTTCCCGGTCATTACTGTGAAGCCGAACTCCTCGATAGAGGAGGTTGCAAAAACGTTTGTGCGATATCGAATTAGCGGCGCGCCTGTAGTGGATGACGCCGGTAAACTCATTGGGATCATTAGCGAAGGCGACCTCATGTATCGTTCCGAACTCGGAACAGAGCGGCCGCATCCGTATTGGTACCTCGAATATGCTGGCAAGGAGCACCTGGCGGCGGAGTATGTGAAAGCGCGGGCACGGAAGACAGCAGACCTCATGACGCGAAAGGTGATCACCGCATCGCCTGACTCATCGCTCAATGATATTGCGGCTTTGCTTGAAAATAATTCGATCAAGCGGGTCCCTATTGTAGAGAATGGCAAGCTTGTCGGCATCGTCAGCAGAGCCAATCTCATTCAGGCACTGACAAGTGCCCCGGCCCGCCTGGATATTACGCCCTCAGATACGACGCTTCGCCTCAAGATTTTGCGGCATCTTGCTGAGCAGCTCTGGGCGGATGCATCACGACTGAACGTCATAGTACACGATGGACTCGTGGAGCTTTGGGGATTAGTGGATTCCGACTTGGAAAAGCAGGCGGTCCGGGTTGCGGCTGAATCGATGGAGGGTGTTCGCGCCGTGATCGATCATCTAATAGTAGAATCCCGCGAAGCAGTCCGCAAAGCGCCGAAGCGAGATATCACGACACGTTAGAGGACGACCGACGGCTGTGGTTCCCGAAAATTGCATCCGGCCGGATTCGCGCGGTAAGACAGAATCAGCGCATCATTGATACGATGCTTATGATCGTCCATTTGCTTGGATCGTATGTCGCCGACCTATTCAAGTCGCGGCACCGGCTTAAAGTCGAGAACCTCTTTCTTCGTCATCAACTCAATATCGCTCTGAGGCGGGCGCCGAAACATCTTCGGCTACGGGGTAGCGATCGGGCCCTGCTAGTATGGATGACCCGGTTCTGGCCGTGCCTGCTCGGTTTGGCCCGAGTTGTTCAACCAGACACTATCGACGGCACGATCCTTGGTCTCGATGAGTTCGACAGCCCGGTCTTCGATTCCCGCGCCCTCGATCTG
>Ga0075528_10000256_pt1 | contig 9874 bp, 10 predicted proteins | sample NGEPer16B_FD_76827 | JGI IMG/M metagenome (GOLD analysis project Ga0075528, IMG submission 76827) | Arctic peat soil microbial communities from the Barrow Environmental Observatory site, Barrow, Alaska, USA - NGEE Permafrost159B-16B | ecosystem: Environmental > Terrestrial > Soil > Wetlands >... | reverse complement strand
GCGCAGGGACGCGAAGCGCGACCGCGGCGCTTGCCGCCCTCTTCGCGATTTCAGGGGGCGGTGCGGTGGGTTCGGCCGCTCAGGCGGCTTTGGTGGGGCGGCTGCGAGCCACGGTGGGGTCCTGGGAGACCGTCGTACCCGCAGGGCTGCGCTTCGCCTCGGCCTCGCAGACGTGGATCCTCGGCTTCGGCACCGGAGTCGGGCTCGCCCAGGCGGCCGGCATTCTGTGGCATGAGAAGGTACGTCGCGCGGCCGTGGCGCTCTCGGTCTCCGAGTTCCGCCATGGCCCCATTGAAGCCGTTCGCGCGGGCGACGCGGTCGTCGTCGTCGACGCCGACGGGCCTCTGCCGGTTCGAGCTGCGTACCTGGAGCTGCTTCGGTCGGAGCTTGAGAAACTGGGCGCCTTCGTCGTCTGGGTTTCGGCCTCTCCGCCGCCCGGAGTCACGGGCATCAGGCTGATCGACGGCGGAACGGCTGGGGCGCCCGGGGAGCCATCGCCAGCCATGGCCTTGGAAGCGCTCGTGCGGCTGGAGCAGTTGGCCCGGGCGGCGGCTCATGCCACTGGCACGTACCGCGACGGCTTTGCCGTCCTCCGGGAGATCGTCAAGCCGGCTACAGGCCTGTAACACCGAGGCAGGCCCAGCCAACTCGGCCGAGGCACGGAGGAGAGGCCGACGAGGTCATCCGCGTCCTGCGCGCCTGGAAGGCGTAGGGCCGCCATGGCCGACAAGACGTACAGGAAGTGGCGCCGGCCCGAATCGTTCAGGGCGGGCGCTCAGGCCGGGGTCTCGCCTGAGGGGCGCCCGGTGTTACCGCCACGGCTGGGGGGGTCGGGGCACCACGAAGGGGCGCGCTGGACTCGTCGGATGAACGATGCGAAGCTCGGAGCCCTCTGCTGGAACCAGTACACCGACTGGCCCTCGCTGCTCGAGGCCGGGAAAGGTACCAGACCCCGCACGCCCTCGCGCCCGAGACGGGCGCCGTGATCATCGACACGCTCGAAGCAAGCATGGCGGCGATACTGTCATGCGGGGCGATGCTCAACCATGGACCACGTCGGCGGGCTGCCTGATCGAGTTCTTGTACCCCACGCGGTCCGGGATTCACTCGAGACGACCTTGAGGCGATTGGCCTCGGGGCCGCGCTTCTGCGCGGCGGCCGCGTTGAGGTCACGTGGGAACGAATCGAAGTTCCGCTGAGCCCAAACGTACCCGACGAGATCAGGCAGGCTCTCCTACAAGGGGACACACCCTTGATCTACCAATCACGTGAGGCCCATGAGGTCGTGGTTGACGGGCACACCTATCACATCGGCATGGGGCTGAGTATTGATTTCGTGGCCAAGCTAGAGTCGATTCCGGCCGATTGGGCTGCGGCGGGGACGATCCCTGACGGAGTGGACCTGGTCTTCGTTCCAGGGTCGACGAACAGCAAGGCGTACGCAAAGCTGGTTCAGTAAGTGGCGACAATCGGACGAACCGAACGCTGGATCAACGCACATCCTCAAGAACGGCAACGAGCGCGTGTACTCAGACTAGCGGGGTTGCTTTTCGGTCCTCATCGGCCGCGAGATCAACCAGGCTCACCACGATGATCTCCCGGCGGAGTGGCCCAGCTCCCCTGCTCCGGGGCGCACGCCTTGGTAGCCGAGCGAGGCACGGGTCGCCTTCGGGCGCGTATCGAGAGTGGGGAGTCAGCGCCGCCGCCAGCTGATCGGGTTCGCCCGAGGAAGCTCTGAGCGAGCAACATGCACGCCACCCCGTCACACCAGGAAGCTCTCGCTGACCCATGACATCCAAGCGTCGCCTGCCACCGAAACGGCGGGATATGCGCCAATGGGAGACCCGACCAGGAGACGACTCTGCGTCCGCCTAACGCCTCACGACATCCGGGTCCGGGAGCATCGCGTCCCGGACGGCCGCCTGCAGGTCGTGGTAGGAGCCGATGAACGCCCGCAGTGTCCGGACGGTGGAGCCGTAGTCGTCGAACTCGGCCGGCGAGAGCCCGTCGGGTTCGTACGCGCAACGGAACTCGTCGAGCCGCAGGAGCACGTCGAGGATCGCCCGGTCGACGGGCTGATCGATGCGGGGCTCGGGCACGATTCCGCTCGCATTGAAGCGGACCTGCCACGGGTACGTGAGCGTCATAGCCAGGTCGCCGCCCACGAGCTCCGTCCAGTGGAGCGGGTGGCGGTACGCAGCGGACAACAATCGCGAGCGGTAGCTGCGCTCACGGAAGAGCGCGTACGTTCGCTTGAGCACCGCGATGCCGGCCCAGTTGGGCGCGGCCGGGTCGATCGCCAGGCCGTCGCGCTCGATGACGGCTTTGAGCCAGTCATCGAGCCGCCCGATCATCAGCACGACCATCGGGGTCATTCCGGCGACGTCCCCGCCGGCCGCGGCCCGCCGGTCGAGGCCACGCTCCACTGCCTCCGCCGCCGCGACCGCCTGGGCCACCGTGAAGGAGACCGTCGCGTTGGTGTTGACGCCTTGCGCTGTCGCCTCTTCGATAGCGGCGATCCCGGCTTCGGTCGCCGGGAACTTGATGTGCAGGTTCGGGGCGAGCCCATGGAGATGGAGCGCCTGCGCGACCATCGCGCCCGTGTCGCGGTAGGCCGCCGGGTTGACCTGGATGGACTGGCGACCACGGCGGCCACCGGTCGCCTCGAACACCGGGCGAAGCAGCCCGGCGCCGCGGACCGCCATCTCCCCGGCGATCGCCCAGCTGAGCTCGACCTCGGACCAAGCTGGGTTTGCTGCCGCGAGCTCGCGGATCCGCACCGTCCACGCGGCGCGGTCCGCCTTGAGGACATCTAGGACGATCCCGGGGTTGGACGTCGCCCCGGTGGCGCCCCGCTCGATGGCGTAGGCAAGCTCGGCCGGGTCGCAGGAGTCGTTCCAGTACTCGGTGGGCGTCTCGCGGGTCATACGGAGGAGCGGGCTCTCCGCGGCATTGGGCGTCATGACGAGGCTCGATCTTCGTGGGCGGCATCCGCGACGCGGAACGATGCAAGGTCCTCGAGCATCGTGATCAGCCCGGAGTGGTCGTAGTCGGCGCGGCCGGCAGCCGCCATCGCGCGCATCAGCTGGTCCACGCCTGCTGCCGCCGGCAGAGCGACGTCGATCTCACGGGCGAGGTCGAGCGCGTTCTTGAGGTCCTTGAGGTGGAGTCGAACGCGGAAACCCGGGTCGAAGGTCCCGCCAAGCATGTTGCTGCGGCGCAGCTCGAGAACCTTGGTCGCCGCGAGTCCACCCTGGAGGACATCGGCGATGCGGGCTGGGTCCACCCCCGCCTTCGCTCCGAGGACGAGGGCCTCGGACACCGCCTCGATCACGACCGCCACGACGACCTGGTTGCAGACCTTCGTGACCTGTCCAGCCCCAGCGGGACCCATGTGGACGATCGTCTTGCCCAGCGCCTCGAATATGGGCGCGGCGCGGGCGAAGGCGGCGTCGGTCCCGCCGACCATGATCGAGAGGCTGCCGGCGATCGCGCCCTTGTCGCCGCCACTGACCGGGGCGTCGAGCATATCGGCGCCCGCAGCTGCGGCGCGCTCCGCGAGCTCCCGGGCAGTGGAGGGGGCGATAGAGCTCATGTCGATGGCCAGCCAGCCCGGCCGGAGGGCCTCGAAGGCGCCGTCGGGCCCCAGGTAGACCTCGCGCACCTGGGGCGAGTCTGGGAGCATCGTGATCAGGACGTCGACCGCCTCGGCGACCTGACGCGGCGATGTCCCGGCCGTCGCACCCTCGGCCACCAGGTCGTCCACCGCGGCTCGGGTCACGTCGTGAACGATGAGCGGGTAGCCCGCCTTGAGCAAGTTGCGGGCCATCGGGCGACCCATGATCCCGAGCCCGATCAGGCCGATCGTCGGTTTGGTGTCCATGTCGCTCCTCATCTCTCCAGCTCCGGGGGTGGTGCCGCTAGGTGGACCCACTGCGTCGCGCCCGGCCCCGAGACTCCGGGGCGAGTCGCGAACACCGCTCCGGCATGCGGCTGTAGGGCGAGGTCGCCGTCGCTCAATCCGTGGACGGCCGAGGTGATGATGAGCGCGTCGTCGACGAAGCAGCAGCTGGTGGGCCGGCTCACCGGCAGCCGGACGGACCCGAGCTGGCGTCCGTCGGGCGAGTACCGACGCACCTCCCAGCCGTCCCACATCGCGACCCAGAGGCATCCCTCGCCATCAATGCACATGCCGTCAGGGTCGCCTTGTGACGGCGAGAGGTCAACGACCGTCCGGCGGGTAGCGAGCGTGCCCGACGCGGCATCGAAGTCGAAGGCATCGACGCGCGCCGCTTGGGTGTCGATGAAGTACATCGACCTGGTGTCCGGGCTCCAGCCGAGCCCGTTGGAGAGGCCCACGCCGGTGACGGCCGCGACGGCCTCCCGGTCCTGGAGCCGGTAGAGGGCGCCTCGTCCCGGGGCCTCCTCGTAGGGCATGGTCCCGGCCCACGCCCGGCCGGTCGGGTCGCACTTCCCGTCGTTGAACCGGAGGTCCGGCTGGTCCTGGAGTGGCAGCGCCAGCGGTTCCAGGCTGCCGTCCATCTCCAGCCGCACGAAGCCGTCGCGCCGGGCGATCAGGTACCCGCCACCCGCCGCCGGGAGTGCGGCCCCAACGTGGGCTCCGACCTCGAGCACGTCGACGACCCGTTCCGGGTCTGCCACGTAGACGTGCCCGGCCAGGATGTCGACGAACGACAGCCGACCGGCCGCGGCGTCCCAGCTGGGGCCCTCGCCCAGTTCCAGGTGGAGGTCGAACAGGACATCGGGAGCGTCGTATCTGCGGATCACGCCGACCTCATCGTTCGCCCGGACCTTTCGCGCGACGGCACCGACTCGCCGCCGGGGATCTCAGGCCGGCTCGATGCTCTCATCCGGCCGATCCTCGTTGGGCGCCACGGCCGCGAGCATGGTCATCGGGCCCTCGGGGCCGACCCGAATGGAGTGCCGGACGCCACGCAGGGCGAGGACCAGCTCTCCCGGTCCCACCTCGCGCTCCGGCTCGTCGCCGATCGTAAACAGTGCCCGACCGCTGACGACCTTGAAGATCTCCTCCGCGGAGGGATGCAGGTGCGGCACGGTCGAGTACCCGGCCGGCCAGCCAAGGAAGACCACGCGCAAGCCGAGGGTCCCGACCAGGGCGAGGCGCCACGGGGCCTCGCCGGACTCCCGGGCGAGCGCCTCGAGGTCCTGGATCGGCCGATTGAAGGCGTCGTTCCCGGATACGAACGGCATGTGCGACTCCTAAGGTGACGTGGGGTGCCATGGTTGGGTCGCCCTGGTTCCCCGGGCGGACGGTCAGTCGGGCGGGTGGAGCACGATCCTCATGAGCCCGGGCTCGCCTCGGTGGAGGCTCTCGAAGCCCGCTCGGCCTTCGGCCAGCGGCAGGATCCGGCTGATCAGCTCCGCCACGCGCAGACGCCTGTCGGCAATTCGCTCGATGCAGTCTGGGTACTCCCCCGCACTGGCCGATGAGCCGCGGATGGTGAGCTCGCCCGAGACGATCCCCTGCAAGTCCTGCTCCACCCGGGGCTGTACGTTGCCGATGAGCGTGAGCCGGCCGCCGGGCCGGGTCAGGGCCGTCGCCATGTCGATCGTCCTTTGGATGCCGACCGCCTCGAGCACGACGTCCGTGGTCCGGCGGCCCGTCGCCTGCTCGAGCGAGTCCGCGGGCTTGCCGTCCCCCGAGTCGATCATCACGTCGGCACCGAGCCGCCGGGCCAGCTCCAGGCGCTCGGGGACGACGTCCGCGATCGCCACGATCCCAGCGCCGAGCATCCTCGCCGCCTGCATGGCGAGGATGCCGATCAGCCCCGCACCGACCACGACCACCAGGTCACCGGTCTGGATCTCGCTGATCCTCGCCGCGTGCATGGCGACGGCGGCCGGCTCAACCATGGCCGCCGCGTCGAACGAGACGGCGTCGGGGAGCTGGTGGAGCAGGCGCGCGGGCACCACGACGTACTCGGCCATCGCCCCGTCCCGGCGGAACGCCGGGGTCGAGACGCCGAAGGTCTGGCGTGTCTCGCACAGGTTCGTGCGCCCCAGGAGGCACGGCCGGCAGGCGCCGCACCAGACGATGGAGTCGAAGGTGACGCGCGCGCCCGGAGCCCACCCCTCCGTACCCGGGCCGACGGCCTCGATAACGCCCGACGCCTCGTGGCCCATGACGACCGGCGGGATGCGCCGGCCCGTGGTCCCCGTGTAGCCGTGGACGTCCGATCCACAGATGGCGACTGCCTTGACCCGGACCAGCACCTCGCCGGTGGCCGCGACGGGAGCGGGGCGGTCCGTGTAGTCGAGCTGAAGGGGGCCCGTGTACACAAGCGCCTTCATCGCGCCATCACCTCCGCGGATCAACGTGGGTCTTGGGCGCGTGGCCCCAGCGAGCCTGGCGATGGCCGGCGAGGACATCTGCGACGTCCTCTAGCGAGACGGTCGCGCCGATCAGCGGCAGCGGATCGACGGCACCGGAGGCGTACAGGTCGACGATGCCCTCGAGCCCCCCGGACGCGCTGAGGACGCCGACCGCCGTCACGTCCTTGAGCGCCATGGTGCGTGTGTCGATCAGGCTCGGCCGGCCGGCGAGGCCGACGTAGACGACGCGCCGGCCGGGCTCGACGAGGTCGAGGGCGAGGGCCGGCAACTCGGCTGAGTTGGAGGCGTCGATGACGGCGTCGTAGCCCACGTTCGGCAGGGTGTCCGCCGTCCAGACGTGCTCGAAGCCGAGGGCGAGCGCGAAGGCTCGCGACCGCTCGCTCCGTCCCAGCAGGTGGACCTCGATGCCCTGGGCGGCCGCGATCCGGGCGGCCAGCAGCCCGATGGTGCCGGGACCGAGGACCAGCAGCCGCTCGCCCGGGACCAGGCCGGCCCCACGAACGGCGCGGAGGGCGTTGCCACCGGGCTCTACCATGGCGCCCATCGCGGGCTCGACCGTCTCGGGGAGCGGCACCAGCGCCCGGACGGGCACGGGGAGCTGCTCGGCCAGGGCACCCGGCCAGCCGTTGCGGACGCCGATCTCGTACCGGGCGGCGCACAGGTGCTGGCGTCCGTGCAGGCACCGCTCGCAGTGCCCGCAGCCGAGCTGCGTGTCGCCCGTCACCCGGCGCCCGACCCAGGACGGATCCACGCCATCGCCGACTGACGAGACCCGGCCGGCCCACTCGTGGCCGATGCGGATCGGGTACGCCGCCTGGCCCGTGTGCAGGTAGGACATCTCGCCCGTGTACAGCTCAACATCCGTGCCGCAGACGCCCGCCCGGTCGACGTCCACGATCACCTCGCCCTGGCGACGTTCGGGACGGGGCAGCTCACGCACCTCCGCCGTGCCGGGACCGACGATCACGAACGCCCGCATCACCACAACACTGCCGACGAGGCGCCCGCCTCGGAACCGGCGGCTTCCGCGTCATGCGCCGCGGCCAGGACCCGGGCGTGAGTGATCGTGACCGAATGGTGTCCGGGCGCCAGCGACACTGAGGCCGTCCCGGGGTCTCCGTCCACATGGATCCGGGACTCCGCGGTCGCGGGGACGATGAACTCGCCCGAGGTGCCTGACGGCAGCTCGATGTCAACCGAGAGCTTCCCGTCACCGTCCAACTGCCACGCGATCGCCGCGTTCCCATACGGCGTGTCGACCGATGCCCGGGCCCAGTCGACGCCCTTTGCCGGCTTGGGGGCGAAGACCACTCGGCGATACCCCGGTTGCCGACGGTCGGGCGCGATGCCTGCCACGTACCGATACACCCAGTCGATCACCGCCCCGTAAGCATAGTGGTTGAAGGACAACATGTGGCCATCACTGTTCGCTCCCGGGACCTCGACCGGCGATGTCATGGTCCCCGGATGGATGGATCCATCGGGTCTGATCGCGTCCCAGCGCTCCCAGATCGTCGTCGCCCCTTGGTCGACTTGGTACAGCCAGGACGGCACCTCGCGGCGAAACAGCATGAGATAAGCCTCGTCGAAGTAACCCGCCGCTGCCAGCGCCGGAAGGACGAGAGGCGTGCCGAGGAAGCCGGTGGCAACGCGCCCGCCAGCCGACCGAACAAGGTTGGCCAGCGCCCCGCCGACGGCCGAGCGCTGCGACTCAGGAACAATCTGGAACTGCAGAGCGACCGCTGAGCCTGTCTGCGTCGTCACGGCGTGGCTCCCCCACCGAGCCCACGTCGCGTCGGCCACCCGCTCAGCCAGGGCTCGATACTCGGAATCCAGTTGGCCCTGCCCGAGCAATGCAGCGGCATCGGCCGCCAGCCGAGCACTATGGGAGAAGAACGCGTTCGCCAGATAGGTGGGATCGGTCTTCGACTTGGCGGGTTCAAGTCGTCATCGCAACGAGTCCTGTGAGATGAATCGACGCAGATCGCAGGAGGACGTTGATGCAGGGTCGACATGGACACCTGACCGCCGAGCAGAAGCAGCTGGCCTTCCGGCTCCGGACGCAGGACTGGCGGTTGGTGGACATCGCCAGGGAGATCGGCTGCACGGCACCGATGGTCGGGCTCATGGTGCGCGACGGCAAGCACGGGCACGGCCAGCCGTTCGGCTGGCAGCCGCGGCGAGGGTGTCTCACGATCGGTGAGCGAGAGCAGATCCTACTCGGGATCGGCCGTCGCGAGTCGCTGAGCGCGATCGCCCGGCGGCTCGGCCGCGCTCCCTCGACGATCACCCGTGAGGTGCAGGCCAGCGGCGGTCGCGAGCACTACTCGGCCTGGCATGCGCACCAGCGCGCCCGCGAGCAGGTTCGGCGTTCCAAGCCCCCGAAGCTGCGGCACGGACGGCTCCTGCGAGAGGTCTCCCAGCGCCTCGAGCAGCTCTGGTCGCCCCAGGAGATTGCCCGGCGCCTACGATTGGATTACCCCGACGACCCGGAGATGCGGGTGAGCCACGAGACGATCTACCAGTCGCTCTTCGTCCAGGGCCGCGGCGAGCTGCGCCGGGAGCTCGCCCGCTGTCTGCGTTCCGGACGCACCGCCCGCCGTCCCCAGGGCCGGGCGGAGAAGCGCGGGCGCCTGCCGGGGATGGTCATGATCTCCGAGCGGCCCGCCGAAGCAGACGATCGTGCCGTTCCGGGCCACTGGGAGGGCGACATCATCTTGGGCGAAGGCGGTCGCACCGCCGTGGGGACGCTCGTGGAGCGGACAAGCCGGTTCCTGCTCCTCCTCCACCTCGACAGCCACCGTTCCGCTGAGGCCGTCGACGTGGCGATGCGCACGGCCGTCAAGACCCTGCCGAAAGAGCTCTGGCGCTCCATCACCTGGGACCAGGGCGCCGAGATGGCCAACCACGCGGCCTTCACCGTCGCCACCGACATCCCCATCTACTTCTGCGACCCACACGCGCCCTGGCAGCGCGGCTCCAACGAGAACACCAATGGGCTCCTCCGCCAATACCTGCCCAAGGGCATCGACCTCTCGAACATCAGCGCGGCCGACCTTCGGCACATCCAGCGAAGCCTCAACGGACGTCCGCGCAAGACCCTCGGCTACATGACACCATCGGAGAAGCTCACAGAGATCGTTGCGACCACCGGTTGAACCCGCCATCTCGTTGGCCCGGCGCAACTCACGGTTCTCCCGCTCGAGGAGCTTCATCCGCTCGCGCTCCTCGGTCGTTAGGCCCGTCCGCTTGCCGCCGTCGACGTCGGCCTGGTTGACCCACTTGCGCAGGGACTCGGGCCCGATGCCGAGCTGGCCGGCCACCCGCGTGACCGCGCCGAACCGCTCACCCCGCTCGCTGGCGGTCTCGAAGACCATTCGGACGGCCCGCTCTCGGAGCTCGGGCGGGTACCGCCGCTGGAACGGGCTGCTGCTGTGCTCTGCCATGACTCCATCTTCCTCCAAGCGGTGGAGTCTCCATCGAAGTCAGGGCGGTTCAG
>Ga0075528_10000253_pt1 | contig 9904 bp, 12 predicted proteins | sample NGEPer16B_FD_76827 | JGI IMG/M metagenome (GOLD analysis project Ga0075528, IMG submission 76827) | Arctic peat soil microbial communities from the Barrow Environmental Observatory site, Barrow, Alaska, USA - NGEE Permafrost159B-16B | ecosystem: Environmental > Terrestrial > Soil > Wetlands >... | reverse complement strand
TCGCCGACGAGCTGGATCCCGGCCTCTCTCATTGCTGCAAGCGCAGCGTCGGTGCTCTGGTACGCAACGCCGGCCGTCAGATCGAGCAGCACGGTCGTCTCGAAGCCTTCCCTGACGGCGTCCAGGGCGGTGGCTCGGACACAGTGATCGGTGGCAATACCCGCGATCTCGACCTGCTCAACCGCCCGGTCCCGCAACCACTGCACAAGCGCCACGCGTTTGTCGCCTTCCGTCGCGAAGCCCTCGAAGCCGCTGTATGCCGCTGCGTGGTTTCCCTTGCGGAAGATCGCCTCAACGTGTTGGAAGGCAGGCTTGGTGGCTGGGTGGAAGAGGGCCCCGTCGGTGCCGATCCTGCAGTGCGGCGGCCAGCTGTCGACGAAGTCAGGGTGCTCGGCAAAGTGCCCGCCCGGGTCATCGTGCCAGTCGGCCGTGGCGACGATTGTGTCGTATTCGTTCGCGTGGCCCAGCACGTGCTCAGTGATCCTGCGGGCGACCTCGGCGCCCCCGGTCACGGCCAGAGACCCGCCCTCGCAGAAGTCGTTCTGCACGTCGACGACGATCAGAGCTCGATGTTCTCCGGTCCCACGTCTGAGGCTGGAAGACATGCCTCTAGGTTAGACGAGGCGGATCAACGATGGCCATTCTCGAAGATCGTCATGATGACCGGCTCGCCACGGGAGAGCTGCAGGGCCTGGTCAGGGAGCTCGGCGAGCGACTGCTTGTAGCGGTTGCGCGCTGCGTCCAGGGCCAGGTCAGCAACGATCTCTCCGTCACGGATCAGGTCGACCAGCAGTGGTCGGCCATTGCCGCCGGCGGCCGGCATCTCGCCGATGCCGATGATCTCAGCGTCGGCTTCACCGCGCGCGTTGAGCCGGCGCAGCGCCCACTTGCGGCCGCCTAGTGTCACCTTGTCCTTGCTCTGCTTTGCTACGTCGACCAGTTGTCCCGCGTGGTCCTCGCGGGCGACCAGCTTGTAGACGAGCCCGGCCGTTGGTGCACCGGATCCGGTCACCAGGGAGGTTCCGATGCCATAGGCATCGACGGGTGCAGCGGCCAGGGCGGCGATCGCATGCTCATCGAGATCGGAGGTCACGATGATGCGAGTCTTCGTTGCTCCCAACCTGTCCAACTGAGCTCGGACCTCACGCGCCTGGACGAGAAGGTCCCCCGAATCGAGCCGCACGGCGCCGAGAGCGACACCAGCGACCTCGACGGCGAGGTTGACTGCGGTCTGGACGTCGTAGGTGTCGACGAGAAGCGTGGTGCCCGTACCCATACAGGCGACCTGAGCCTCGAACGCGGTTCGCTCGTCGTCGTGTAACAGGGTGAACGCGTGGGCGCTGGTGCCGGCGGTGGGGATTCCGTGGGTGCGTCCGGCCTCGAGGTTGCTTGTCGTCGCGAACCCCGCGATGTATGCGGCCCGGGCTGCCGCTACGGCCGCCCACTCGTGAGTCCGGCGTGAGCCCATCTCGATACAGGGACGTCCGCCGGCGGCGTTGGTCATCCGGGAGGCAGCGGAGGCAATAGCGGAGTCGTGGTTCAGGATCGACAGAAGCACGGTCTCAAGGAGGACAGACTCCGCGAAAGTACCCTCGACCGCCAGCAGAGGTGACCCCGGGAAGAAACACTCGCCCTCGGCATACCCGCTGATGTTGCCAGAGAATCGGTAGCCCGACAGGAAGTCCAGGGTCTCGGACTCGACGACGTCAGCGGCGCGCAACCGCTCGATCTCCGCGTCGCCGAACCGGAATGCCTGGACCGCTTCGACCAGCCGTCCGGTGCCCGCCACGACGCCGTAGCGGCGGCCCTCCGGGAGCCGTCGGGCGAACACCTCGAAGACGCAGTGTCGCTGCCCAGCCCCGCTGTGAAGCGCGGCTTGGAGCATGGTGAGCTCGTAGTGGTCGGTCAGCAGTGCGGTACTGGTCACGGTTGGCAGCCTATGGTGGAACCGTGTCAATCGCCCCCGCCGAGCTGTCTCGCACCGACATCGAGCAGGACTTGTCGGTAGATCGGCCCTGGATCACGTTGGTGTGGAACGACCCGGTCAACCTGATGTCCTACGTGACCTATGTGTTCCAGACGTACTTTGGCTACTCGCGGGAGAAGGCCGAGAAGCTCATGCTCGACGTGCACCAGAAGGGCAAGGCCGTGGTCTCGAACGGGCCGCGCGAGAAGATGGAGCGCGATACCGAGGCGATGCAGGGCTACGGGCTGTGGGCCACGTTGCAGAAGGACGACTAAGTGGCACGGGCTTTCAGACGCAAGGGCGCCCGCTTCGTTGCTCGACTTGATGACGATGAGCGCCAGGTCGTCGTGGGGCTCCTGGAGCAGACCCACGAGCTGCTGGCGCCGGTGCCTCGCGAGCCGACCGGGGACCCTTTCGAGGATCTTGTGTCCGGTCTTGGACTACCCCGGCTCAAGGACGTGGGGGACGATGCGGCCCAGGGGCCACGTGATCCCGCACTGGAGCGACTCCTGCCGAGCGCCCATCGCGAGGACCCAGGACTGGCCGCCGAGTTCCGCCGGCTGACCGAGTACGGTCTGCGTGAGCGCAAGGCAGCGAACCTGGCCACGGCGATCTCGGCGCTGCAGGACTCTGACGGCGACAAGGTCAGGTTGGACCAGGAGCAGGCGCAGGCCATGGTGGTCGCCCTGACCGACGTACGGCTGTTTGTCGGGGAGCGGTTAGGGCTGCGGACTGATGAGGATGCGGATGCTCTCCATGATCGGCTGGAGGCGGCTTCGGAGGCTGATCCCCAGCTCTATCTCGCGGCGTACTACGACTTCTTGACGTGGCTGCAGGAGACGCTCATCCAGGCGCTCATGAGTATGTGACCGAGCCAACGGAGCTGGGATACGGGATCGACGGGTCCTCGCGGCTACGCTCGAACCCGTGCCAGACTCACCGATCGGGATCTTTGACAGCAGCTTCGGCGGACTGACAGTGGCCCGGGCGGTCCTGGACCAGCTGCCGCACGAGTCGGTGCTCTATCTAGGTGACACCGCGCGGCAGCCCTACGGTCCGCGCCCCATCGCCGAGGTCCGCAAGTTCTCCCTCGAATGTCTGGACCGGCTGGTCGACCGTGGGGTGAAGGCTCTGGTGATTGCCTGCAACTCCGCCTCGGCCGCGATGCTGCACGATGCCCGTGAGCGCTATGACGTCCCCGTCGTCGAGGTCATCCGTCCTGCGGTCCGCCGAGCAGTCGCGGCCACCCGCAACAACAAGGTCGGCGTCATCTCCACGCAGTCGACCCATCAGAGCCAGGCCTACGTTGACCTGTTTTCAGCCGCCCCGCAGATCACGGTCATGAGCCGGCCATGCCCGCGGTTCGTCGGTTTCGTCGAGTCCGGTGTCACCTCCGGCGACGAGCTGCTCGCCGTCGCCCACTCCTATCTCGACCCCATCGTGGCCCGCGGGGTCGACACGCTCATTCTCGGCTGCACCCACTACCCGCTGCTGACCGGCGTCATCTCCTACGTGATGGGCCAGGACGTCACCTTGGTGTCCTCGGCTGAGGAGACCGCCAAGGATGTGTTCCGGGTTCTCGCCGATGCCGGGATGCTGCGGCCCGATGACCTGCCGGCTCCGGTCCACGAGTTCGTGACCACCGGTGACCCGCAAGAGTTCGAGCGTCTTGCGCGCCGGTTCCTCGGTCCCGAGGTCGTACGCGCGCATCCCGAGCCAGCCACGGCTCGATGAGGCTGACCATCGTGGGTTGCTCCGGTTCTCTGGCCGGGCCGGGCTCGCCGGCGTCCTGTTACCTCATCCAGGCCGAGCACGGAGGCCGCAGCTGGAACCTCATTCTCGACCTCGGCAGCGGCGCTCTGGGCGCGCTCCAACGGCATCTTGACCTCAAGGACATCGACGCCGTCGTGCTGAGCCATCTGCACGCCGATCACTGCCTTGACCTCTGCGGCCTCTACGTCGCCCAGAAGTACAGCCCCACAGTCGCTGCGCGCACCCGTATCCCCGTGTATGGCCCACGAGGAACAGGCGAACGGATGGCCCGCGCCTATGACATGACGCCGCCGGACGGCATGAACCACGAGTTTGACTTCCGTGAGCTTGTCGATCGTCAGGCTGTCCGGATCGGGCCCTTCACCGTCACCCCGCACCTGGTCCGCCACCCGGCGGAGGCCTACGGCATCCGGGTCGAGGCCGACGGCAAGGTGCTGGCCTACACCGGCGACACGGACACCTGCGATGGCCTGAACATCTTGTTCCACGACGCGACTCTCGCCCTGGCGGACTCGGCGTTCATCGACGGTCGCGATCAGGCGCAGGGGATCCACCTGTCTGGCAGTCGGGCGGCGCAGGCCGGCGTGGACGCCGGGGGAGTCAGCCGGCTGATGCTCACCCACATGCCCCCGTGGAACGATCCGGCCGTATGCCGGGCCCAGGCAGACGCTGTGTGGCCCGGTGAGGTAGAGCTTGCCCAAGCAGACGCCGTTTACGAGCTCTGAGCCGTTGCGCCTAGCCTTGGGCGCATGACTTCACACAATGCTCGTCACGATGGCCGTGAGCCCAGCCAACTTCGCGACATCGTGATCACGCGTCACTGGCTCGACCACGCCGAGGGCAGCGTCCTGGTGGAGTTCGGCAGAACCCGCGTGCTGTGTGCGGCGTCGTTCACCCCGGGCGTGCCGCGGTGGCGCAAGGGCAGCGGTGAGGGCTGGGTCACTGCGGAGTACGCCATGCTGCCGAGGGCCACGAACACTCGCTCCGACCGCGAGTCGGTCAAGGGCCGTATCGGCGGTCGCACACACGAGATCTCGCGACTGATAGGCCGCAGCCTGCGCGCAGTGATCGACACGAAGGCACTGGGAGAGAACACGATCGTTCTTGACTGCGACGTACTCCAGGCCGACGGGGGGACCCGAACGGCCGCGATCACCGGTGCCTACGTCGCACTCGCCGACGCCATCGAGACCGGCCGCCGCAATGGTGCCATCGGCAGGAATGCACAGCCGCTGAAGGGGTCGGTCGCGGCAGTCAGCGTCGGTGTGGTCAAGGGTGTGCCGGTCCTCGACCTGGACTACCCCGAGGACTCCACGGCCGACACCGACATGAACGTGGTGCTGACCGGGACGGGTGCATTCGTCGAGATCCAGGGCACCGCAGAGGCTGAGCCCTTCGACCGGGACCAGCTCAATGCACTGCTCGACCTGGCCACCACCGGTTGTGCCGAGCTCACCAGGCAGCAGCTGGCGGCTCTGGCGGGGGTCACGGCGTGAGGCGGATCGTCCTGGCGACGCGCAACGGCCACAAGGTCCGCGAGCTCCAGACGATCCTTGCGGACCTGATCGACGAGCTCGACCTCGAGATCGTCGGCATGGGGGAGTTCCCTGACGTTGCCGAGGTGGTGGAGACCGGCGTGACCTTCGCCCAGAACGCCACGCTCAAGGCCGTTGCTGCGGCTCAGGCGACCGGGCTGCCTGCGCTCGCCGATGACTCCGGTCTGGCAGTCGAGGTCCTGGGCGGTGCGCCCGGGGTGTTCAGTGGGCGCTGGGCGGGCACCCATGGCCAGGACCGGGCCAACCTCGAACTGCTTCTGGGTCAGCTCTACGACGTCCCTGACCAATACCGCGCCGCGGCGTTCGTGTGCGCCGCGGTGCTGGCGCTGCCGGACGGAACCCTGGTGGTTCGCGAGGGCCGTATGCCAGGCACGCTGGCCCGAGAACCGCGCGGAGATAACGGCTTCGGCTATGACCCAATTCTCGTGGTCGATGGTGACTCGCGGACCTCTGCTGAGCTGACCTTCGAGGAGAAGAACGCGATTTCTCACCGCGGCAAGGCTTTTCGGGCACTGGCTGCTGATCTGCGGAAGGTCTTCGCCGACAGTTAGCGACCCGCAATCCACAGCAGAGGCGGGGTGGCGTGTCAGGCTGGCCGGATGAAGCGATCGTGGTCAGCCTCTGTCGGCGTGGTGGCCGGTGTATTCACCGTTGGTGTCGCTACGCTGCTGGCCGCCCTGATGACAAGTGCGGGGCTTGCGGGGGGCGCACCTTCGCCGGTGTTCGCCGTCGGCGGCGCCTTCGTCGATCGCACGCCACCGTGGTTGAAGGACTTTGCGATCGCCGCTTTCGGCACTCATGACAAGGTGGCCCTGATCGTCGGGATGGCGCTGTTCCTGATCGCGGTCTGTGCGGTCATCGGTATCGTGGGGGCACAGCGGCGTACTGCCGCGATGGTGGCTTTCGGGTTCTTCGGCGCCGTCGGAATGCTGGCGGTTGCCACCCGCCCCCATGCGGGCACCCTTGATCTCCTGCCCACTGTCGTCGGCACGGCCGCTGGTCTCTGGGCCCTTTCCGTCTTGTGGCAGAGGGCCGGCGATGGAGCTCGGGGCGCCCCCGTTGACCGACGTCGATTCCTTTTGGGGGGAGCAGGTTTCACCGTCGCCGGGATCACGGCTGCCACGTTGGGTCAGTCGCTGGGACAAGGAGCCCGTCAGGCAGCTCAGTCCCGCTCAACGGTTCGCTTGCCCAAGGCCGCCAAGCCGCTGGTCATCCCCGACGGTGCGCAGCTGCCTGTGAAGGGAATCACGCCGTACATCATGCCCAACGTGGACTTCTATCGCATCGACACGGCACTGGTCGTGCCCCAGCTGGACGCGACCGGCTGGTCACTGAAGGTCCACGGCATGGTTGACCAGGAGGTCAGAATCAGCTGGGAGACCCTGCTCACCAAACCGATGCAGGATTCGCTCGTCACCTTGATGTGTGTCTCCAACGAGGTAGGCGGCAACCTGACCGGCAACGCGGTCTGGACCGGATGGCCGGTGCGTGAGCTGCTCAAGATGGCGGGGCCCAAGCCAGGCGCCGACATGGTGCTGTCGACCAGCAGTGACGGGTGGACCGCCGGTACACCGTTGGCGGTGCTGACCGATGACCGCAACGCCCTGCTGGCGATTGCCATGAATGGCCAGCCGCTGCCCTTCGAGCACGGGTTCCCGGTGCGACTGGTGGTACCCGGGCTGTATGGCTATGTGTCCGCGACCAAGTGGTTGACCGACCTGAAGGTGACCACCTTTGCCCAGGACGAAGGCTATTGGACCCCGCGGGGCTGGTCCAAGCGTGGCCCGGTCAAGACCGAGTCCCGCATCGACGTCCCGCGTGCCGGTGATCGGGTCAGTGCCGGCAGGGTCGCCGTTGCGGGGATCGCCTGGGCGCAACATCGCGGGATCACGGCCGTCGAGGTACAAGTGGATGACGGTGCGTGGCAGCCGGCGCGTCTGGCGGATGAGCCCTCGATTGACTCTTGGCGTCAGTGGGTTCTGCCGTGGCAGGCAACCAAGGGCAGCCACACGATCACGGTGCGGGCCACCGACACCGAAGGCGTGACTCAGACCCAATCGCCGGCACCGCCGGCACCGGACGGCGCCACAGGCTGGCACACCATCACGGTCAACGTCGACTGACTCGGCCCAGGTCGGGCAGGCTCGGCTGTCGCCTACGCGTCGGGGTCACGGACCTGACCCCGGCCCGATTTGGTTGAGCCGCGCTGCTTCTTGGCTTCGAGCCGGCGCCGTTGCGAGCCTCGAGTTGGCCGGGTGGCCCGGCGGGGCGGGGGAGGTGGCAGCAGCGCCTGCCTCAGAGCCTCGGCCAGTCGGTTGCGAGCAGCCACCCGGTTCTGTCGCTGGGACCGGTGCTCGGAGGCGACGATGATGAGCTCGCCGGACACCAGGTGGCCCTGCAAGGCCGACTCCACCCGCAGACGTTGAGTCTCCGAGAGTCTGGTCAGTGCCGGCGACTCGAGGACCCGCCAGCGCAGCTCAACCCGGCTGTCGGTGGTGTTGACGCCCTGACCTCCGGGTCCCGACGAGCGTGAGAACCGCTCGAGCAGCTCCGCGGCCGGGACAACGAAACCGGAGCGAAACCCCGGTCCGGGTGCGAGCACAAGATCGCCGCCCGGTTCATAGCTGTGCGTTGCCATTCGTCAACTTTATGGTGCGGCCGATGAGATTCGAACTCACACTGTCAGGTACCTAAAACCTGTGCCTCCTGCCAATTGGGCTACGGCCGCATGACCGCAATCATATGGTCGGCAAGGAGGTCGGTTCGAGCCGACCTCAGTCGAGGCCAAGTGCCCTGCTCAGTAAGGCGACGTGACCGGTGGCCTTGACGTTGTACTTCGGCACGGCGACGGTGCCGTCCGGGCCGACGACGATGGTCGAACGGATCACCCCGGTGACCTTCTTGCCATAGAGCGTCTTCTCGCCGTACGCCCCGTAGGCGTCCATGACAGCCCTGTCGGCGTCAGAGAGCAGGGGATAGGTCAAGGACTCCTTCTGCACGAACTTGGCCAGCTTCTCCGGCTTGTCAGGGCTGATGCCGATCACCTCATATCCTGCCTGTTGCAACCGGACCAGAGAGTCACGGAAGTCGCAAGCCTCCTTGGTGCATCCTGGGGTCATCGCGGCAGGGTAGAAGAAGATGATCAGGCTGCGGCCGGTGAAGTCGTTCAACGACACCGACCTACCGGCGTGGTCGGGCAGAGTGAATGCCGGAGCGGTCTGACCGGTTTCGAGGCGGGGCATGAAGAGCCTTCCGGTGGGTGCGACGGGCGCGTTCGCCCAGATGTGTGATGCCAGTCTGCGTTATGGTCCATGTAGAGACCTCAGAGCACAAGGAGTCAGCGCCATGGCTGAGCAGACAAGCCCCTCCCCGGACCAGCCGACCCCCTCCATGGATCAGACCAGCCTCTCACCGGACGCGATCGAGGCCGAGATCGCGCTGACGCGCGCCCACCTGGCCAGCACCATCGACGAGCTGACGGTCCGGAGCCACCCCCGCGAGATTATGCGGAGACAGAAAGAGTCGGCCAAGGCCAAGTTCGTCGATGCCACCCACACTCCCGAGGGCGACCTGCGGGCGGAGCGTGTCGGTGCGATGGCGGCGGCAGGCGCGGCCGTGCTTGTGGTGCTGACTATCCTGCACCGTCGCCATCGCCGTGGTTGAGAGCGCAACCGCGGGCAGCCCCCAGCGGTTGCCCATTCAGATGCTGCATGACCGCGTGCTCGCCTCGACCGAGGGGGAGGTCGGCGAACGTCAGACCGGTGGCGGCCTGGTCATCCCGGCGACTGCCAGCATTGGCAAGCGTCTCGCCTGGGCCGCCGTGGTGGCGATCGGTCGAAATGTGCGCCAGATCGAGATCGGCGATCGTGTTCTCTACGACCCTGAGGACCTCAGGGAGGTCGAGCTGCAGAGCAAGGCCTACGTCTTGTTGCGGGAACGCGACATCCACGCGGTGGCCGCGCCGCGGGTCAAGGTGGAGCGCACCGGGCTCTACCTCTGAGCTCCGCTTGCTGTGGGCTATCCGACCAAGGCCCGGGCCTTGATGAAAGCGTCGACGCAGCGGCGTACGTCATCCTCACTGTGCGCCGCAGACAGTTGTACGCGGATGCGCGCCTTGCCCTGTGGCACAACGGGATACGTGAAGGCTATGACGTAGATGCCGTCGTCAAGCATGGCGTTGGCAACAGCGGTCGCCGTGCGTGCGCCGTTCTCGCCGGGGAACATCACGGGAGTGATCGGGTGTGTGCCCGGCAGCATGTCGAAGCCGGCCTCGGTCATCAACGCGCGGAACAGAGTCGTATTGCGGGTCAACGCCTCGCGCCCGTTGCCCGACTTCGCAGCCAGGTCCAGTGCGGCCATGGAGCCGGCGACCACGCTCGGGGCCACCGCGTTGGAGAACAGGTAGGGGCGAGAGCGTTGGCGCAGCAGGTCGACGATCTCCTGGTGCGCGGCGACATAGCCGCCCGAAGCGCCGCCCAGAGCCTTGCCCAACGTGCCGGTGAGGATGTCGACGCGGTCGATGACGTTGTAGAGCTCAGGGGTCCCGCGGCCGCCCTTGCCGACGAACCCCACCGCATGGGAGTCATCCACCATGACCAGTGCGTCATAC
>Ga0075528_10000250_pt1 | contig 9951 bp, 8 predicted proteins | sample NGEPer16B_FD_76827 | JGI IMG/M metagenome (GOLD analysis project Ga0075528, IMG submission 76827) | Arctic peat soil microbial communities from the Barrow Environmental Observatory site, Barrow, Alaska, USA - NGEE Permafrost159B-16B | ecosystem: Environmental > Terrestrial > Soil > Wetlands >... | reverse complement strand
TTTTTTCGTCCGCAAATCCGGCTTCAATAGTGGTTTCAGGATGATATTTCGAAACCAACTCTTTTTCCCATTTAAGGTAAACAGCAACCATTTCTTTCCTTATTTCCGGATTTGCATCGGCAATATCTCGTTTTTGGGAAGGATCTTTCTGAAGATCAAACAACAAAGTATCTTTAAGTGTAGCGACCATCCGGTATTTGTTATTCCTGACCGAACCAGCACATTTATTCAGTGGATACAATCCCTGTCGGGAAAAGATATACCGGTCTTCCGGTTTGGCCTGCTTCAGGATCACTGGTGACAGGTTTTTTCCATCTATCGGGAGTTCCGATGTGTAGTTGACTTTGCACAAATCCATCAAAGTCGGCAACATATCAATGTCATGCACTAATTGTTCAGTGGTTCCGGGATGAATGGTTCCCTGCCAGGAGATGTATAATGGAACATGCACACCTCCTTCGTCAACAGACCCTTTTTTGCCCTTCATTTCACCATTATAACGAAAGGTATTTGGTCCGTTATCTGAGAGAAATAGGACGATGGTATTCTCCCGTAATTTCAGCGCTTCCAGTCTGGCCAAAATACGTCCGATATTTTCGTCCATATTTTCAACCATGCCGTAAATGCAGGCTAATTCATTGTCAAGTCCTTTCGCTTTGTATTTATTAAAATATTTTTCTGGAACCTGAAAAGGCGAATGAGGCACATTGTATGGAACATAGCAAAAAAATGGTTTCCCCTTGTTCTTATCGATAAACCCAAGCGCCTGATCGGTGAAATAATCGGTTGAATAGCCTTCCGATATAATATCCTGATCGTTGTGCTTATAGATGGCATCGTAATAATAACCCAGGTGCCCCATCATAAATCCAACAAATTCGTCAAACCCCTGCCGGTTGGGATGTTGTTTGAAATAGCTTCCATTATGCCATTTCCCGAAACATCCGGTAGAATAACCATTTGATTTCAGAATTTCTGCCATTGTTGTTTCATTGGTTCGCATATTTTCGTAGCCTTGCGAAACTGACGAAACGCCGGTACGAAGAAAATAGCGCCCGGTAAGTAGTTCGGAACGTGTCGGTGCACATAACGGACACGCATAAAACCGGTTGAAACTTATGCTTTCTTTGGCCAGCCGATTTAATACCGGGGTATCAATCAGCGGATTTCCGTTGGCATTGATGTCGCCCCAGCCCATATCGTCGGCCAGGATAAATACGATATTGGGTTTTGTGGGTGTATTCTGGCCTGTTGCTGACATCGCCAGAAACAGCAACGACGGAAGAATCATAGTTGGCTTTATGCCGGTAAATATTTTCATTTTTGATCAATCTTTATAATTAGGGATGTTTACTCTGTCTTTAAAATGCTGGCATACAGCGGGAAAATGTTTTTCCCTGATTTTGTTTGAAAGTAGATTTCGAAGCGGTAATCACCTGCATCCAGAAAAACATCGGATATTGAAATTTCGTTGGTAATTTCCGTAGTATTCACGGCGTACTGGTAGGGTTTCATCTTCAAATAAAGAGTCCCTGGTTCTTTTAACGCTTTGATGAAATTTGCTTTAACCGCATATTTCCCCGATGTCGCAATCCGAACATCCCAATATCCAAAAATCTCTTCCTGCTCCCAGATTCCTGCACTACCCTTGGCATCATTCCTGTTTAATACAACGGGATTTTCATGTTTAGTTCCTGCAATTGCGGGGTAATCCCTCCGGTTGTTTGGATGAGAAACTGTTTTTAGATACCACGCTTCCATTTCATGCTTCAGTTTTTGTGCGATTTGTTCGTTTTCTGCCAGAATGTTTTTTGATTCATCCTGATTGGTTTGCAAATCAAATAGCTGAAATCCATCCATCTCAGTCCGACTATAGGAGTTTCCTACTAATTTGTAACTGTTGTTCATGGCTGCGAAATTCATATAAGGAATTGGAAACCCGCGTCCCCATTCAAAAAATAGTGTTCTATGCCTGAAATCATTATCATTGCCAGCAAGCAATGGCATTAAACTGCAACCATCAATTTTTGAGGTTTTCGGGTTTATAATGTGGCAAAGATCGAGGATCGTGGGCAATAGATCAATGTGTGCAGCCATTGTTCCGATTTCTTTGTTCTCAGGGAAAGTTCCGGGAAGGTGAATCAGGCAAGGTGTTTTTATTCCACCTTGGTAAACCGAACCCTTTAATCCGCGAAAGCCTTTTTTAAATCGGTTTTGCTGCGGCCCATTGTCAGATAAGAAAATGATGACCGTGTTTTTGAGCAAATCCTGCTCTTTAAGCTCCTTGATCAGTCTTCCAATGTTATCATCAATGTTGGAGATCATGCCATAAACATTTTTAGCATCTTCAAGATCTTTGACGGTCATTTTTAAATCAGAATTGCCGGGAATATTTTTGAAGTTGTTAAGTGTAAGATCTTTATATATTGAATTATACGCTTTTGGTACTTGTAACGGCGTATGCGGTGCATTAAATGCCAGGTACGCGAAAAAGGGTTTGTTTTTGTTGGTTTGAATAAACCGGATTGTCTCATCCGTAAAAACATCAGAGCAATACCCTTTGGTCGCAATCTTTTTCTCGTTTCTGTAAATCACAGGGTTAAAATAGGCACTGTCGGCTTTGAAATAATTATCTTGATCACCAGGCTGGCCGATACCCCCTCCCTTAAACACAAAAGATTCATTAAATCCTTGATCAATTGGTCTGTATGGGTAATTATCGCCCAAATGCCATTTGCCTGATATACCTGTTTGATACCCATTGTCTCTCAGGATTTCAGCAATTGTAATTTCCTCAGTAGCCATAACTGCACCACCATTATAAGTATCGTAAACTCCCGATTTTTCTGAATATTTTCCGGTCATTAGGCTTGCCCGGGTTGGCGCACAAACCGGAGAAACAAAAAAGTTTGTAAACCGGGTACTTTGAGCCGCCAGATTGTCAAGATTGGGTGTTTTGATCAGCGGATTTCCGCAGAAACCAAAGTCGCCAATACCTGCATCGTCAGTCAGAATTAAAAGAATATTCGGCGGTAAAGCTTTTACAGGCTTGCCGGTAATACCTTGCAACAAACCTGAGCACAGGAAAAGAGACACGGTTCCGATCAATGTATGTTTGTTCATAGCTATTTATTCAATTTTCTCTCAATGTCTGTTTAAATCTTCAGGTCATTTGTTTGATCAGCTTGTTTCTAATAGTTGTATTTTTAAAATTTTTGATCAATCTCTTCCGCAGGTGTATAATCTGAAACCAGCTTTGCTTTGGTATATTTTTTTATTTGAGCGTCACATTTACTTCGAAGTTCGTTAACCACTTTAATGTATGCCGGATCTTGTGCTAAATTTTTAGTTTCCAACGGATCGTTTTCTAAATCATAAAGTTCCTCTGGCGTTTGGATAAACCGATATCTGAAATACTTCCATTTGTTGGTCCTGATTCCTTCGCTGGATGGTATCTGAGGAAGTTTCCAAAGGTGTTCAAATAAAATTGCTTCACGAACTTTTTCCGGTTTTTCATTCTTCACATACGGAAGCAGGCTAATTCCCTGATATTCCTTAGGTGGTTTAACTCCGGCCAGATCAAGAATCGTTTTTGAAACGTCAATATTGAGCACCATATCGTCTATATCATTGTGCTTCTTCTCTCTGGGATCATAAATAATCAATGGAACGCGCAATGAATTATCGTGCATCAGCCATTTCCCGGCCAGTTGTCGCTCACCCAAAAAATACCCGTTATCGCCCATGAAAATGATGACTGTATTATTGGCAATTCCCTTTTCGACCAGTAATTTTCTTAGTTCTCTAATTTCATCATCAATTTCGCTGATCATTCGGTAATACCCTTTTACACTGTGCTGGTATCTTTCAGGTGTATCAAAACGCCAGGTCCAACGTAACCGGTTAAAGCTCTCCTGCACTTCTTTTGGCAACGCTTTGAAATATTTTTCATCTCCCAATAAAGGTGGAGGTATGGTTACTCCGGTATAGCGATTATTTGATTTTTCCTGCCAAAAATACTGTTCGGGTGCACTATCGTGGGCGTGCGGAGCACTAAAACTTAGTGACATGCAAAATGGCTGATTAGCGGGACTATTCTTTATAAATTGCTGCGCCCGATAACCGGTATATCGGGTCAGGTGAACGGTATCCGAGCCAATAGTCTTGTAGAAGTAGCCCTTCCGGTTCGGAAATTTATCTTCACGATCATATATATCAGCCTCATCAAAAAGATTTACTGCATCTTTATAGGTGACCCCAAGCTTTCCAAAAAAACCGGTATAGTACCCATGCTGCTTAAGAATTACCGGATAACTTAGCTGCATGTATGGTCGCTTCAATGGCCCTTGCTGGAAAGTATAGCCATGCGTTCGTTCGTACATTCCTGTTAGAATTGAGGCACGGCTTGCGGCGCATATAGGCGTTGTAACAAACGCATACCTGAAAAAAGTCCCCTTTTTTGCCAGTTGATCCATCTCCGGGGTCTGAATTATCTTATTTCCGGCATAACCCAACGCATCCCAACGTTGGTCGTCAGTAAGGATGAAAATAATATTGGGTTTTGCCACTGTCGGTTTTTTCGCCTGGATATTTGTAGCAACAGTTACTAAACATGCAGTTGTGTACAGAATGTGCTTAATCATCCTAAATATATTATTGAAAGAATAATTATTCTATTTTTGAAATCAGGATTTGAACAGGCACCTGGCCATTCACTGCTTCGTTCAAATTTGTCAGCAATTGATGGTTCTCCAGCGTTTTTGCCTTCATTTTTCTGATTGTATTGTTTAAGTTTATGGAGCTTTGTTAGTCGTTAAAGGTATGAATTATTCTTCTTCCTTTAATTTATTTCAAATTGCTTTTTAGGAAAAATTGTTTTTACAGTTATCAGTATCGGAAAAAACAAGTCTTAAGAACTAAATTTTGTCCTTTAGAAATGAGGATTTTATTGAACCATTCGTCATCGAGTTGGTTAACTTATTGAAATATACTATTCCAAATTCATCAAGCAAATCAGAAAATTGATTGTGCTTCAAATAATCAATGCAAAATACGATTTCCAAAATGGAAAAGACAAAGGAGATACTGATCGAGGATTTTAATTTAACCAGTCACCTGAATTGGGAAGTCATCAATGATGGCGTGATGGGAGGAATATCTGAAAGTAACTTCCAAATTAAACCTTATCAGACTGCTGTATTTTCAGGAAGGGTTTCGCTCGAAAATAATGGTGGATTTGCTTCTGTAAGAGCATCGTTGCGTGAACCGGTTTCAGGAAATTTCGAGAAAATTGTACTCCGTTTAAAAGGAGATGGTAAAACATACAGTCTCAGAATCCGGACAGAACAAAACTTTGACGGTGTGGCCTATGCTTGTAGTTTTTCAACAAAAAAGGATGAATGGACAGAGCATGAATTCTCACCAGCTGAATTCGTTCCAACATTCAGGGGAAGAACACTGTCTAATGTTCCTCCCCTGAAAGATTTGAAAATCAGTCATATTGGCTTTCTTATTTCAGAGAAGCAATCCGGAAGTTTTGGGTTGAAAATCGATTGGATTAAAGTAACCCTGTTATAGATTCCATCCGTTTCGGTATTCGTAATGAAGGAATTTGTCAGCTTCAGGCAGATTCGGAAAACCAAATTTGTCCGGGTCCCAGTTTAATACCTGACCGCTCATTTTTTCCTTTAGCTCCCTGCGAAGAGCAATGTTCCCCAATAATACGGTTTCCGTCAGCGGTCCTGCCCATTCAAAATCAGAACCTGCGGGAACTCCGCCTTTACACGCTAATATCCATTCCTCCTCGTGTCCTGGAGAAGCTGGTAGGTAGGGAGTTGGGGTTTTATACGATTCCCGCAACGATTTCGGGAGAATTTTGTCATCGAGAATTTTCCCTTTATCACCAATAAAGAGTGTTCCTCCTGAACCCATCTGCATACCTTCGTCGAGTTCAGGTATTCGCATTGGCCGAAGACCACCATCATACCATGTAAGGGTTACGGGGGGCATATTCTCACGTGCCGGAAATTCATAGCGAACCATTGAACCTGAAGGATAAGTTTCCTCATTGACAAGGGTTGAGACCGCCTGCAGACTGGTCGGATATTTTAGCTTTAGTGCGCGGAAAATTGGATCCAGTGAATGGCAGCCAATGTCACCAAGGGCACCGGTACCAAAGTCCCACCAGCCACGCCACTTAAACGGATGATAGGCTGGGTTGTACGGACGAACAGGAGCTGGTCCAAGGAAAAGATCCCAATCAAGATCTGCCGGAACCGGAGGAGTTTCAACGGGGCGGCCAACTCCCTGTGGCCAATATGTTTTTAACAGACCATTGTTGGGTCGGTCGGTCCACACATGGACTTCTCGGATCGGTCCGATAACGCCATCCCAGATCATTTCCCGGAGCCGCCTTGTTCCTTCACCTGCCTGGCCCTGGTTTCCCATTTGGGTTGCCACCTTATACTCTTTTGCTGCTTTTGCCAGCACTCTTGCTTCATGAACGGTGTGGGTAAGTGGTTTTTGAGTGAAAACATGTTTGCCACGTTTCATTGCCTCCAGACTAACCACCGCATGGGTATGATCAGGGGTGGCAATGACCATAGCATCAATGTCTTTCTGGCTATCCAACATGATCCGAAAGTCTTTGTATTGCTTCGCACCAGGGTAAGTTTTAAAGACTTTTGCCGATGCCTCTCCCCAGTCGACATCACACAGCGCAACGATGTTTTCAGTTTTTGCAACATTGGCCAGATTACCTCTGCCCATTCCCGCAATACCAACACCGGCGATGTTCAGTTTATCACTTGGGGCAATATGCCCTAATCCTGAAACTGCATGAGCAGGAACAATCATAAAACCGGCCGATGCAAGTGTGGAACTACCTATGAATCCTCTGCGGCTCATGGGTCTCGAAGCGCTGTTCTTCATAACTGTAATATTAAGGTGAGTAGTAACTTTGGTGATCAATCCTACAAATTTAATAAAATGAATGAAAACAATGATCGGTGAACTTTATGAATTTTGCAGAAAATACCTCATTTCCATTTTACGGCTTTGAAAACGATCTGTGAGTAGTCATTTCTTTCGTAAAGTACACCAATTCGGTTCTTACTGATTTTTACAATATCGGAATAGGCAGTAAAGTCAGATTTCTTCTTTCCGGGATTCTTATCAATCGGGTAGGAGAGCGGCCATGATAAACCTTCATCTTTGCTTATCCTAAGTGTAAGATTATTGCGCTCGTTTGGATCGGCAGCATTACAGAAGGCAATAATATTTTTCCCTTTTCTGGTTCCAATATTCAGAATTGTTCCTTCACAAACCGGATCAGGAAGGTTTTTATCGAAATAGACACTATCCCAAGTTTCTCCACCATTATCGCTGATAGCTACAATCCGTGCCCTGACATTACCTTTCTGATTTCTGGCATTTAACATTAATCGGCCATTTGAGAGTTCTGCGGCGCTGCATTCATTGCTTCCCGGTAAATTTACGGTCTCACTTAATTTAAAGGATTTGCCATGATCGTCGGTATAAAACCCATGCGTAAAATAGTCGTCGTTATTTTTTTGAGGCTTTCCTTCGGAATGATTAGCTGCAATGTAAATTCGGCCTTTGTAAGGCAAAGATGCAAACTGCATGGCATGCCCTGGAGTGTTGGCATAATGGCGCCAGTTCTCTATAAAATTGTAGGAAATATTGATTTTAGGCTGATTAGGTTTATGAACCTGAATTGTAATGTTTACCGGTTCGGACCACGACCTTCCTTCATTAATGGATGTTTTGTACCAAACCTCACGGAGTCCATTCCCTTTCCGGACTTCACCCTCATGGTTATTACCGGTATTGTAAAACAGGAAAATTCTTCCTTCCGGATATTTTGGATCGAGTAAGTCTACAACCGGGGCGGGATTCCCGGCCTGGAGATTGTTGTAATCAACAACTGTCTCAATAGAACTCCAGGTTCTCCCCTGATCTTTGCTCCGTTTCAGGACAATATTAATATCACCAAAATCGCCTGATCCGTTCACCCGCCCTTCTGCAAAAGCCAACAAATCGCCTTGGGGCAATTGAATAATTGCTGGTATTCTGTAGCTTTTATGACATTCGGTACCGGAAGTAAAAACCGGAACATTGTTTTGCTGAGCTTTAATGTTGAAGTTTAAAAAGCAGATTATCAATATTGTAAATGAATATCGCATAGTTTTGAGGGAATTATTCAGAAGTGAGTTATTGTATTTCGATCTAAAAGTAAAAATAAATTTTCTGTTCCTTCATCTCTCAAGGGTAGGCTTGAGTAATTTATAAAATTAGGGTTGCAGTGAATCAGTCAGGTTCAAATCCGCAAGACATTCCTTCTTTTCTTTAAATATTTCTTTTCGTCATTTGGTAGTATAAATCAGAATGTTTACTTTTGCACTCCAATTGTTCAGGATGGCTCTAAAAGAGGAGATGTAGGTTTCCCGCCAGCCGGACCCAAATAAAATAAATTGTAAGAATGTACGCAATTGTAGAAATCGCCGGACAACAGTTTAAGGTTGAGAAAGAAAGAAAGGTTTACGTGCACCGTCTTCCGCAGGATGAAGGAGCGGAAGTATCTTTCGAAAGAGTATTGTTAATTGACAATGAAGGTGTTATCAGTATTGGTGCTCCTGTAGTTGAGGGTGCAAAAATCACTGCAACAGTGCTTAAGCACCTCAAGGGTGACAAAGTGATCGTTTTCAAGAAAAAACGCCGTAAGGGTTACAAAAAGAAAAATGGTCATCGTCAATACCTGACACAAATTCAAATTACTGACATTTTAGCGTAAATTTTAAAAAAGATTATCCATGGCACATAAAAAAGGAGCGGGTAGTTCGAAGAACGGCCGCGAATCAGAAAGCAAACGCCTGGGCGTAAAGATTTATGGTGGACAAGCTGCTACTGCTGGTAATATTCTTATCCGTCAGCGCGGAACTGCACACCATCCCGGAGCAAATGTTGGAATTGGCAGAGATCATACGCTTTTTGCATTGATCGATGGTACTGTTGAATTCCGCAAGAAGAGAAATGACAAATCGTACGTTTCTATTCTCCCTTATAAATCTGTAGAGTAAATCCGGATTTAGGAAAACGATATTAATCTCCTGTTTTGTTACTTTGGTAATGAAACAGGAGATTTTTTATTTGTACTTTTGCTTCTAACGAAATGGTTTTGTGCCGAAATCGATTAAACGATTTTACGCTAAAAAAGAGAAAATATTATTTCACGCCAATAAGCGCTGAGCGCAAAGTTAAGAAATAGAGATTATTAGATATGCTAAATTTAAAATTCATACAGGAAAATCCCGAGTTGGTCATCGAACGTCTTGCTGTAAAGCGGTTTGATGCACGGGCAATTGTGGAGAAAGTGATCGCATTGTACCAGAGACGCAATGAGGTACAAATTGTGGCTGAAGCCCAAAAAGCCGAAATGAATCAGCTTTCGAAAGTAATAGGACAACTATTTAAGGATGGGAAAGCAGCAGAAGCCAATTCTGCAAAAGAAAAGACAGTTGAAATCAAAGATCAGATCAAAAATCTTGAAAGTGAATTTGATATGATTGATACAGAACTCGCTCAACTCCAGGTATTACTTCCAAATCTCCCATCACCGTTGGTTCCGGTAGGAAAAGGTGCAGAGGATAATCTGATTGTTGCTACAGGTGGTGTAATACCAGTTCTGCCAGAAGGTGCTAAACCTCACTGGGAATTGGCTACTCAATACGATTTGATTGATTTTGAGCTTGGTGTAAAGATTACTGGTGCTGGCTTTCCGGTTTACAAAGGTTATGGAGCCAGAATTCAGCGTGCATTGATCAACTTTTTTCTCGATCAGGCACGTGAACATGGTTACCTGGAGGTTCAGCCACCTTACCTTGTGAATGAAGCTTCCGGATTTGGTACAGGACAACTTCCCGATAAAGAGGG
>Ga0075528_10000244_pt1 | contig 10045 bp, 8 predicted proteins | sample NGEPer16B_FD_76827 | JGI IMG/M metagenome (GOLD analysis project Ga0075528, IMG submission 76827) | Arctic peat soil microbial communities from the Barrow Environmental Observatory site, Barrow, Alaska, USA - NGEE Permafrost159B-16B | ecosystem: Environmental > Terrestrial > Soil > Wetlands >... | reverse complement strand
AGAATGAATACCAAATTATTTCGTTCAATTTAATTTCTCACGATGAAAAAAATCCTGTCTGCTGTATTGATGTTTTTGACTTTGCAATCGGTAATTGGTCAGACAAAAAACATGACTGGTTTCTTTGAAAAGAATAAGGATAAGGAACAAAGTCTTGAGTCTGCATTCGATAAAAATTTAAGCAAAGAAAACATTGGAGAAACAATTAAAAAGTTGTCGGAGGATCCACACCACCTCAGTTCAGCAAAAGATAAGGGAAATGCTGAATACATTTTGAGTCTTTACAAACATTGGGGATGGGATGCAATTATTGAAACATTCTACGTTCTGTTTCCAACGCCAAAAACAAGGTTGCTCGAAATGACTTCGCCAACAAAATACAAAGCCCTGCTGAAAGAACCAGCACTTAAGGAAGATGCCACATCAGGACAGAAAGGACAACTGCCAACCTATAATGCCTATAGCGCCGATGGTGATATAACAGCAGGACTGGTATTTGTAAATTATGGTTTGCCTGAAGATTATGAGGTGTTAACTCAAATGGGCATTGATGTAAAAGGGAAAATTGTTATTGCCAAATATGGTCATAGCTGGCGTGGAATAAAACCTAAAGTCGCCCAGGAACATGGTGCCGTTGGGTGTATTATTTACAGCGACCCGGCTGATGATGGATATTTTCAGGGAGATGTTTATCCTAAGGGGGCATTCAGAAACGAAAATGGAGTACAGAGAGGTTCAGTGATGGATATGCCTGTATATTCAGGTGATCCGCTTACGCCAGGTACCGGCGCAACAAAAGATGCCCAGCGATTAAATCGTCTGCAGGCAACGAATCTCCTGAAAATTCCGGTTTTGCCAATCAGTTACCATGATGCGACACCTTTGCTTGAATCGCTTGATGGTCCGGTAGCCCCGCTTGAGTGGCACGGGGGTTTACCGTTTGCCTATCATATCGGAGCCGGAAAAACGCAGGTACATTTAAAAGTCGACTTTAACTGGGATATTGTTCCTTGCTACGATGTGATTGCCAAAATTCTGGGAGCAAAATTTCCTGATGAATGGGTCATTCGCGGAAATCATCATGATGCCTGGGTGAATGGAGCTGCCGATCCGATAAGTGGGCAGGCAGCATTGCTTGAAGAAGCCAAATCGATTGGCAATCTGTTGAAAACCGGATGGAAACCAGACCGCACACTTGTATATTGTGCCTGGGATGGCGAAGAACCCGGTTTGCTGGGCTCAACTGAATGGGTTGAAGAACACGAAAAGGAGTTAAAGGAGAAAGCTGTTGTATATATTAATTCAGATGGAAATGGCAGGGGATTTCTTTATGCTGAAGGTTCTCATGCACTCGAGCCATTTATGGATGAAATTGCCAAACAGGTTATTGATCCTCAAACTAAAGTCAGCGTTTTCGATCGAAGCAAATCGAGTCGTTTAGTCGCAGCAAAAAGTTTTGATGAGAGAAAAAAAATAAGCAATGAAAAAGGATTAAAACTGGATGCCATGGGTTCCGGTTCTGACTATTCTTCTTTTATTCAGCATCTTGGCATTCCATCGCTTAATCTTGGATTTGGCGGTGAAGACGAAGGCGGAGAATACCATTCCATCTACGATTCCTACGATTTGTATGTCAAATTTAAAGATCCCGATTTTCAATATGGAATTACTTTGGCAGAAACAGCTGGTCATGCCGTCTTGCGTATGGCTCAAGCCGATGAATTGCCATTTGATTATACTCATTTAACCAAAACTGTTGACAGCTATATGCAGGATTTGGTTAAACTGATGGAAACAATGAGGCAATCAACAGAAATGGAAAATCAGTTGATTAAGTCAGGTGATTATGCCGTTGCTGAAGATCCTACCAAACCATTTGTTGTTCCTGACCCAAAACCAAAAGTGCCATTCCTGGATTTCTCACCTTTACAGAATGCCTTGAAGAAAATGGGTACCAGTGTGGATAGTCTAAATGTTGTTTATCAAAATAACCTTAAATCCGGTAAAGTGAGCATTGAATTTAATCAGGCACTCTACAGAGCCGAACAACAATTATTAAGTGAAAAAGGACTGCCACGCAGGTCGTGGTATAAACATACTTTGTATGCGCCCGGATATTACACTGGTTACGGTGTAAAAACTATGCCCGGCATTCGCGAAGCAATCGAGCAAAGAAACTGGAAAGAAGTTCAGGAACAAATTGAAGTGGATGCCAATGTTCTCGATAAACTTGCGGTTTATTTTAATGGAATGACAAATAAGGGATCACAGTAGAATCGGATAAATTTAAGGTTTGCTTCGAAATCCTAATCAACCGATGCCCTATTCCTTGTGCTCTCCGGATTGCTGACGATTCTGAAACCAGGGTATTTCAGGCGATGGTTTTTCTTTGTGAAACCGACGTTGCTGTAAAGGAGCTGTAATAACTTCTTGAAGTAGTTTTTCCCCAACAGGATTCAGCATCGAGGAATCATTATTACACTTCCAATTGACCTTTTCCGAAACAGGGTAGGCGTTCATTCTGTCATACGGGTAAGCATTAAGCAGTCCTAAAACATTCGATAAATGGTTGGATGCCCTTATCCATTCCATTTCCTCTGATCTTGAAAGAATGACGGGCATCCTTTTAACACCCATGCTTAGCAACAAAGAGTTAGCGGTTGTCGTTATAATTGAAAATGAGAAAACAGTTTTCTTCGTGTCCTGGTTTTCCCATTGATCGTAAAGTCCTGAAAGGCAAACGGCCGTTTCTTGTTTTAAGGTATACCAGGTAGGGTTTGTTTTGACTGGACCATTCGTAGTCCACATCCGCTAGCACGAGGGACCTTTGAAACTGAATGGGTTTCCGTAAGGCTGGTTTCAAGAATATCGCATTAGATCCATTGTAACCTAGATGGTAACAGTTGTTTTTATCCCATTCGGCCCTGGCATTGAGGAGGTTCAATGGTTCCTAATCGAAAAATGGGGCCATCCCGAATTTATATACCTGTATCAGGTGCGGATCCTTGCTGGTGATCAAATTGGTCTCATCACCTTCCGAAACGGCACAAAATTTGTGAAACTCCGCCCTGGGTACATTTCGACTTTGATAATCATTTGAATTACAAGATTATATCTGAGTTTTTTTATTTGGGGATAGTCACAAAAGTCGTTTTAAGCACATAGTGCACAAGGGAATCACAGCTGTTAGAAGCTAAGGCTGTATTCTGCCGTTTATGCCCCGAAATTTCAGGATTGTGTATCTCATTCTTTGAAGTAATATATTACTATTAAAAAAGTGGCCATCCCAACTTTACGTTTGGAATGACCTCTTAATATTTTGATTAAAGAAATTAATTATTTTCTGTTACTGTCTCAATGACGATTACGGCCTTTAGCGTTTCCGCGTCCACGATTTTTTTGTTTGTTATCGCCTTTGCTGCTACGACTACGTTCAATACTTTGTTTTCTTTCAGAACCACGTCTGTCATAACCCCTGTCACCACGTCCGTCATTTCCTTTAATCCGATTGTAACGGCCTCTGTTAACCTGATTACTTTCACGATTAGCTCCGCGGTAGGAGTTTCTTCCCGGATGATTACCTATTGTTCTTTGAACTGACCTGTTCCGTCCATGTGCATACTTTGCTCTGTACTCACGATGATTGTAGTAAGGCGTATTTCCACGGTAATCCCTCATCCCCACTTTGTATCCATTGTACAGGTCATAATTTCTGTAACGGCTGGGGAGGTAACTCCGGTGAATCCATGAATTTCCTTCGTAATAAATAAACATGGAATTATCAACATCATAATAGGCTTCCACATCTGGCAGATAGTAATAACGTGTATCTTCGTAACCTACTGGAGCCCATTGTGGCTGCACACCAATATTAAAACGAACAGATAATTGCGCCTGAGCTGCACCTGCACATAACAGTACAATTCCCAATGCGACTAATTTTATAGCTTTCATATTACGCTAATTTTATTTTTTACTCGTTAATTAATAGGTCAAAGGTGAGCTCTTTTAATCCCATAAATGTTACACAATTTTAAAAAAGAGTTACATCATTCGCATGTTTACTTTAAAACGCCAATGGTTTTCGTGTTTTTTTAAGCCAGGCGTTTGGTGAATGATTGCATCTGAATTAGTCTCAACTAGCTTACCGATTGGTTTATACAAATAAAGAAACCTGCCGATTGTCAGCAGGTTTTGTCTTTTCCGATTCGTTACTTACGAAAACAGAATCATCCAATTATATTTCTGATCCGCTGATCGAGCATCTCCTGATCAGCCGTAAATGAGGCCAGCCCTGCCAACGTCAGCAAGGTGTCGGGTGCAATTTCATCGTTATGAATCTTTTTCTCCCATCTTGAATGCACCGGTATTTTGCCGTCAGAAGCGATGAAGCTTTTCTCCACTGTCGTCAATATTGGGAACATATCTCTGCAACCCTCTTCTTGTGCAATGTGAATCAGCTCGTTACCTGTGGCTGGAACCTGCGCGGAGAGTCTTTCGGCAAGATGAAGAACTTTGTCATCAACCACCCAAAACTTTTCAATTCCAGACCCTTTAGCAGATTCAAACTGACTTATCTCGTAATTTTCATGAATCATCGAAGCGAATTTCCCCGAAAGAGATGCATGCCCTGACGCGGCTACTTTGGGAGGCATCGTAAAGACATCAGTTCCTGCAAGCAATTCAAGCTGACTATGATTCCGCAAGCTTGCTGCGATTAGTTTTGTCTGCCAGGGATTCTTTGCAGATAATGCAGTGACCCACTTCTGGGAAGAAATTACTGCCATTTCTCCGGCTCCGGAGCCATCACCAAGTTTATTATTAATCATATAAGCACCTACTCTTCCAAGAAATACATTGAGATAATCGGGTCTGGCAACCCTTGTTACAATTACATTTTCGCGAGCACTGAATTCAAGGGTGAAATTAATCCTGACACCCGAATCTTTCAATCGTCTTGCTCCAAGCAGACCTACGGCAGTATAGGGAACCTTCACAATAAACTGATCCGGGCAAATTTCATGGTATCTTTTGCCATAATAATCAATCGCATTTAAGTCATATGCAGTCCCCGTATGAAGTTCCACGCTAACGTAACCGCCAAATCTTTTAGCTAGTCTTAGTCCATGTCTTGCATTTAGAATGAAAGCGATTTCCTTTACCCGATCCTCTGCGGGCAGATCCTTTACAATGCTTTTAGCTTCTGAAATAAAGTTGTCGTAAATTCCTTTTTGAATTTCATTATTTAGAAGTGTGTTATTGGTGGTCAGTGCACTCATTTCTGCTGACCAGTTGGCTTCTGCTTCATCCATATCACCTGTATCGAGCCATAATTCAGTTCCGGTATTTCGTAAAGACTCCCAAAAAGGATCTTTTATACCTGTTAAAGGTGTTTCATTCAGGTTTTTCAAAACGAATTCTCTGATTTTCGAATTAAAATCTGCCATCTTTTTTGTTTTAATTGATTTTTACCAAGCGTAAGTTTCAGATTCAAAGGTAATAAAATTGAGATTGATCTTTTTAATTTGTCAATTAATGTGAAGCTTTCGCATGACGTGTTATTATGAAGGTATATACATTTGCTAATGCTTGTTCGTTTCTTACTTTTGTAATTCTCACATCCGCAATTTGCCCTGCGAATTTTGTATTAAATCAGGTTGGTTTGAAAAGTAACAAGAAAGTTAAGGTTTTAACGGTTAGCAAAAAAATTGGAGATTCAGCGGCTGTTTGGTTTGCCGCGTCCCGGTCTTTTGTCCTTTTTGAAAAACCAGCATGGGAAGTGTTTGACAAATATGCTCAAGATTTTACTGTTCCGGAGATTGTTGCTTATTTAAGTTTATCATACAGTATTTCTGAAGAAGAAATACAACAATTTGTGAATGATATTATTATCTGGGTGGACCAATTAAATGATCCGGCGAATATGGTTTATCACTCACCTGAATTACGCGTTGAATTTGACAACTGTGCGTTCCCTTTATTTTCTGAAAAAAACTATCTGATCGGAAATCAGTTCATATGTTTTAGGTATGGAAGCGAGTGGTTGATGAATTGTTTTCATCCTACGATGGCTCATCTCGAAACTAACTCCCCAATAAATGGTCACCTTTTCGAAGTATTTGAATCTGACAAAATATTGGTATTCAGGTACAATGCAAAGGCTGTGGAGGCGTTCGACATCGAAAACAGCCAGTTTCTTCGTGGTGCAGTTTCGCAAAAATTATTTGGTGTACTTTACAGCGTCGCTGACCTGGACTGGATGATTTCCCTCCATTCTGCTGCAGTTTCGGATGGAACGTCTGCGATTATTTTCCCGGCGCAAGCAGGTAGCGGAAAGAGTACTATTTCAGCGCTATTGCAGGCTCATGGTTTAATGGTTCTTTCGGACGATTTCAATGTCATTAACCGGAATAATGGATTTGTATATCGTCTTCCATTGGCAATTTCGGTTAAAGAGGGGTCGTTAGAAACACTTGAATCATTTTATCCGGAACTCTTGACTATTTTGCCTGAGAAAGCGGCTACAGGTAAGGTAGTGCGCCATTTACCAGTCGGGAATAACAAACCCGGATCCAAAACTGCATTTCCGGTAAAGGCATTTGTATTTGTAAAGTATTCACAGGATGAATCTTTTGTTTTTGAGGAAGTTGAAAAAAAGGAAGCCATTCAGACACTTTTACCCGAAACATGGGTAAATCCGGATCCTGATAATGTGGCGAGGTTTTTTGATTGGTTTGATGAAATTAGTTTTTATCGTATGCAATACTCCAATTACCAGGATGCGATAAGTGCAATAGAGCTCCTTTTCAAAAAATGATTGAAATGGATATTTAGTGTCCGGAACTATCAACAAATTCCAATAATTTATTTCCTGACAAAATGTCTTATCTGTTTGAAGTACAGTAAATAAATTAAGAAGTCATCTTTTTCTTTTCCTGCTTATGGCTTATCAAAAATAAAATACCCACCACAATAAATGGAATAGTAATCATCAAAATAATCGACAAGCTCGTCATCACTGAATGTGTTCGATTGTAATTTAGGTTGTAAACGAATGGGCTTGTAACGAAACCTATAATTGCAAATAAAATCCCACCCACAAATGGTTTTTTCCATGCAATCCAAAGAAGGAGCAATAGAACATAGGTTGGAATCAAATGCATTAAGAAGTTTAGCAATTGCTGACCGAAAGGTATTCCCAGTTCAAACGCGTCAAACGAAAACATGCTTACAAAAAGGATGGCTCCAATGCAAAGCAGTCGGGGAAGCCAAAGTAGGATCATTTTTTTTTTTACCATATCGTTATTGATTTATATATTTCTGAATTTCAGATATATAATTCTTACTGCAAATGAACTATGAATATGCGGTTACTCAGAGTTAAAACTTTTTGAATTAAGATGCGAAACCGGATTTTAGTTTCTTGAATTTTGAAAAATTATTCTAATTTTGCGTCACCAATGAAAAAAAGCGGAAATAGCTCAGTTGGTAGAGCATTAGCTTCCCAAGCTGGGGGTCGCGAGTTCGAGTCTCGTTTTCCGCTCTTAAATGATAAGAGAGTCAGATTAATTTCTGACTCTCTTTTTATGTTTTACGGTTAATGAGCCAAGTCGATTCCGAAGGTGATATTGAATTTCACCCAAAGTAGCGATGAACTAAATACTCATGGAACTAATGGGTATCTTTAATTAACGCCTGATGTTCTTTTTCAACCATTTGTATTTCATCGTGAATTTTTTTCGCAAGTTCCTTCATCTTTGAATCGTCTGGTTTTTCATTTTTCAATTCTGCAAGCATCGAATTAGCATGAGCCGTTGCAGATGCAAAATACTTGTCAATATTATCGTGGTGCACGATTGCTTCCGATATTGCTTTTTGAGATATTGCCTTCTTCAATAGATTATGCGTTTTTTTCGCCTCTGCTAAACTTCTTCTGAATTCATTATAGTGCGTTATAATATCATTCCTGGTTTTAGCCTCTCCTGATGCAATAGCATTGGTATGCGTCATTATTACCTGATTTATACTGGAAAGGTGGGTGTGGTTTTCCAGATCTGTCTGCGCGGAAACACTGCCTGATAAAAATACAAACATAAACGCCACCATAACAGGGATCATGATTTTTATCGTTTTCATAGTATTTTATTTTATAAGCTTGTGAATAAATTCTCAACGCGATACTAAAATAGATAGTCGAAAAAAAGCGGACCTCAATTCTATGCTGAAGTGAAATAAAAGATCGGTAATGGAAAATAATTTGGTGTTCTGATATCGCTTTCCTCCGTTCTTAAAGTTAGCATTCCGGATCGATTTTCCGGCAACGGTGCGTAGAATTGATTCGGAACCGATTACACTTTAAAGGTACAGAAAATTCATGAGATCTATTTTAAAAATGATTAAAATTATTGCTTGTGACATTTATTTTCAGTTATTCGGATTCTGTAAAACTTTTGCATGTAAGGTATCAACATTGGAATACACGTCATCACTTCTGTATTTGACATCTTTGAATTTTAATGCGGATATTGTTTCATTTTCCTCACTTCTCAAATCAGCATCTTAAAGGAACTTCCGGCATGTTTTTGATAAAGTTAGATTACCAATTGCGTTTGAATTACGACCAGTCTTCATATTAAAGTTGTTTATTAACGAATTGTAAAATTTATAACCAACTATTTTGTGGTTTAAATTGTTTATATACTTTCGCATCAAAATATGAATGAATAATCATTCATTAAATATAAATTTGAATGGCACGATTAATCGATGAGGGTAAGATTCAACGAATCAGGGAGGCGACGATCGCATTGGTTGTTCAGAATGGTTATGGAGGAGCCTCAATTTCTTCAATTGCACGTCGTGCCGGAGTTGCAGAAGGATACTTATACCGTTTTTACGCCAGCAAACAGGAACTGGTTACGGAACTGCTTTATACGAAAGTTGCCAAGCTTATTGAAAAACTTGAGTTTTTATTGAATTCATGTACCCGAATTAAAGAGGTGATCAACGAGCTGATCGGGGAGCTTTTTAAAATGGCATCCGATTCTCCGGAGGAAATCAAATTTATTCACGTTCTGATGCATGATTATAATTTTCAGGTATCGGAAGAACAACGTCTGCAAATTAAGAGTCTATGCGAAAGAGTGATCCGAATTGGAATCGAAAACGGTGAGGTTAGTAGGAACATCTCCCCCGAGGAAGCATATGGAATTGTCGTTATTTACCCCATTGAATTTATTAATCTTAGGATGAAAGGTTTTTTTGGAATTACCACCTGGACAACGGAAGATCAAAATCGAGTGGCAGAATTTTCAATCAACGCAATAAAATAAATAAAACCGAATGAAAGCTAATATATTGATGGCATTATTTTTAATGACCGGTTTTTCACTTTGCGGGCAAAACAGCTCAACATTGACAAAAAATCTCACTTTTGAAGAAGCGCTGAGCCTATCACTTCAAAACAACCATTTGATTAAACAATACAATAACAAATCGCTTCAGATGGAGCAAGAGTTGAAAGCGGCCAAAGGATTGCACTTGCCGAGGATCTCACTGAGTGCTTCTTATATTTATATGTCGGATAATCTGGAGCTTGACCTTACACCGGTTCGGGATGCAATAACGCCGCTTTACAGCACATTGGGCCATTACGGCAAATTTGGTGGTGTCCCGAATCCTGATCCCACGACGAATAGTATTATGCCTTTTCTTCCTGATGACGTTTCGACAGCAGTAATTAGAGGAAAAATGCTCGAAGGTCTCGAAACAGTCAACAATGGTGAATGGATCAAAACTATTCAGGAGAAAAAATTCGGAATGGTAAATGCGGGATTTGTGATGCCACTTTATACAGGTGGTAAAATTAATGCTGCGAACAAAGCGGCTAAAATTAAATTTGAAGCCTCGGAAATAGAGACAATCCAAAAATCACACGAACTTACAAGTGAATTAGTCGAACGTTATTTCGGTTTGATTCTGGCTAATCAGGCTGTGGAAGTCCGACAGGAGGTGAAAACCGGTATGCAAAAGCATTTCGAAGATG
>Ga0075528_10000243_pt1 | contig 10072 bp, 9 predicted proteins | sample NGEPer16B_FD_76827 | JGI IMG/M metagenome (GOLD analysis project Ga0075528, IMG submission 76827) | Arctic peat soil microbial communities from the Barrow Environmental Observatory site, Barrow, Alaska, USA - NGEE Permafrost159B-16B | ecosystem: Environmental > Terrestrial > Soil > Wetlands >... | reverse complement strand
CCTGATCGTAAGTAACTCCGGGTTCATGAGGACCATGTTCGGGCGACCACCCATCGGGAGTTACCAAAGCTCCGTCTGCATCCGGAATCAACCTTTCCTCCCAAAATTCACAAATTTCCTTCAAAACCGGGTAAGCGAACTCTTTAAGATATTTCTGATCGTTGGTGAAAGCATAATGTTCCCAAAGGTGCTGACAATACCATGCACTTGCAGGCGGATTCCATACAAAACTTCCGGCTCCGTAGATATTATTTTCTGTCTGAACCGTCCATCCTTTATTGGATTTATAGTACTCTTGTGTTGCTTTTTTCCTTACTTCACGTTGATTGTTGATGTATTCGAGGAATGGAATATGGCATTCGCTCAGATTGGTAACCTCTGCAGGCCAGTAATTCATCTGAACATTAATATTTGAATGGTAGTCGGAGCGCCATGGCGGATTATTCGAATTGTTCCAGATTCCCTGGAGATTTGCCGGAAGCGAACCAGGTCGTGATGAGCTGATTAAAAGATACCGGCCATACTGAAAGAAAAGCTCTTCCAGATCGGGATCCACACCACCCTTTTTATAAAAAATAAGTCTTTTAACGGTCGTTAATTCACTTACCTTCGGATCACTTTCACCGACATTCAAATTCACCCTGTTAAATAAACTTTGATAATCAGCAATATGCCGATCCAAAAGTTGTTTGTAAGGCCGAAGTGATGCTTCCTTTAGTTGTTGCTCAATTTTTTGATGAGGATTTTCTCCCCTCCAACCTTCGTTATAATCGGGCAAATAATTGGTTCCGGCAGCAAGAATGAGCGTAATGTTATTTGTTTTTTCAAATTTGATTGAATTTTCGGAAACCTTGACAACGCCCCCATCATTTAAAACGACTACACCGGATTCGTAAACCAAACCATTATCAAGTGTTCCTTTCACAGTGATTTTCTGATCTGCATATTCAATGTTACCATTGTGCATATCTGTCATCCTGATTGCACCACTGCAGCTTCCTTTCTGACTGGCGCTTATCCGAATTACCATCACCTGATCCTTCGCACTGCTGAAATACTCTCGCTTATATTGTATACCGTTTGATGCATAGCTGATGGTATGAACAGCATTGCCGATATTTAATTCACGTTTGTACTTTTGTACTTCAGCAGCCTGATTAAAATCGATAAAAAGATCGCCAAATGCCTGGTAGGCTCCCGTTTCTTTCTCGTCACCCGTCCAAAGACTAATCTCATTGTACTGAATCTGCTCGGTATCAATACCGCCGAAAATCATACCGCCCAATCTGCCGTTTCCTATAGGCAACGCTTCTGTCATCCAATCTTTTGCCGGCTGATCGTACCAGAGTTTTAAAGAATTGTTTTTTGCTTTCGCAACATGGAAACATGAAAGCAGGACAAGGATTAAAGTCAGACCTAAATAGTTTATTTTCAATTTATTAATATTTAACAGGTTGATCGATAATGACCTCAGCATCAATATTTTTAAAATCAGCAATATTACTTGTTAGTAATATTGCATTTAGTTTTTTGGCTGTTGCCAGGATAATGGCATCTGGCACTTTTATCTTCTTCATTTTCCGGTAGCTAATGGTCAAATAAGCAATTTCAATATCGGGATTAATGATTTCAAACATTCCCAATATTTGTGAAGTCAATAATTTTTCATTTTCATCCTTAAAATTGTATCCCAGCACCTCAATATAAGTAATCAAGGATATATAAACTTGTCCAAACTGAAAAATTGACCTTTCAATATCTATTAGATTACGAACAGCATCAATAATGACATTACTATCCAGAATTGCCTTATTCCCAATCATCGCGTTGTTGTATTTGCCAACTTACAGAATCAACAATCTCATTAAATAATCCAATTTTATTTGCCTTTCCAAACATTTCCAAAAGCAAAGTCCTATCATAATTATTCTCTTCCTCCGAACTTTCATTTACCATTACAATCACTTTAGCTTGTGTGTTTTCCATATTTTTGTATCGGGAGGGAATATGAATCAGGCCATGCCGAATAGTTGTCTCAAATTCTATTGCTTTCATTTCCATTAATATTAAATAATAAAATACAGATCAAAAATATAAAAAACCACCAAGCTTTTACTAACTTTTCGCGATCCTCATTACCCGGCTCACGTTATCATCCACCTGTTCCTTACTTTCCATCCCTAATGTCATACAATGAACATTTTTACTTTTGATCACATAATTCAACGATTGCTCACGTTCATTCTCCTTTACAAGATCACCGCAACCAAATACTTTCATACCGATTACCCCCTTTCCATTCTTGCGGGCAGTTTCGAGCACCTGCATCACTTTCTCAGGCGTGCTGTCCATCCTCGCTCCATTGTGATTGATCCTTGCAAAAAGCACATCAACCCATGGATTCGAAGCAGCTTCAATCATTGCATCCAGGCTGTGACACGAAATACCGACTGCTTTGATCAACCCTTTTTGTTTGGCCTCTGACATTGCGTCCATATAACTTTTATATTCGGTCGGCCATTGTCCGTTCATCATGCAATGCATCAAAAATATATCAATATAATCGGTACCAAGGTCTTTACGAAACCGATCAAAACTCTTCGCAAATGGTTCTGTTTCATACCAACCTTCATGACCGTAAGTCATTACTTTCGTCAAGACCGTCACTTTTTCGCGCGGAATGACTTTTAAGGCTGCACCAACATATGGGTGTGAACCATACATATCAGCGGTATCAAAAAACCGAATCCCTTTATCAAAGCAATATTGTGACAATTCGACGAATTTCTTCATTCCAAGATGTGTCTGATCAGACTCTAATTTCCACCCTTTCGTCCCTGTGCCTAAAGCAATCCTCGAAACATTGAGGCCTGTTTTACCAAGCGCAACCGTATCGACTGTTTCCGCATTTATTGTTGCCCCAAATGATGGTTTTGGTAAAATGGCAGGTATTACAGCGGCTACAGCTATACCGCCAGCACTTTTAAGAAGAAATTCTCTTCTGTCGAATTTTGTCATTACTATTTTATATTTGATTATTAACTTTTTACAATCCGCATTACGCGATCTACAGCGTCATCCACCTGATCAATACTCTCCATTCCCAAAGTCATGCAATGGATGCTGCTTTTCTTTAAGGCAAAAGTAATTGACTCTTCACGCTCGGTTTCAAGCACGCGATCCCCATTTCCGAAGATCTTCATGCCAATGATTCCTTTCCCGTTGTTCCGGGCCCGTTCGAGAAGTGCGTTAATCTCAGCCGGCGAACCGTCCATGTGCGCCCTGAATGGATTTATGCGCGCCAGAATAACATCGACCCAGGGGTCATCCACAGCAACTTTCAACGCTTCATAATTGTGGCAAGAAAGGCCAACTGCCTTTATTTTACCATCTTGCTTTGCTTTCGAAAAATAATCGATGTACCTTTTCTTCTCCTCCTGCCAATTACCATTCACCATGCAATGAAGTAGCATAATGTCGAAGTAATCGCTTCCGGTTTCTGTACGGAAACGGTCGAATGCCTTATCAACCGGTTCTGCTTTTGATATATCATTCTCCGTCCACATCTTTCCCAGAAGGGTAATCTTTTCCCTTGGAATCTCTTTAAATGCCTCTCGTACATAAGGGTAAGAGCCATAACTGTCAGCGGTATCAAAAAAATGAATTCCCCGGTCATAGGCATGATGCGCCATCGAAACAAATTTGCTCATTCCCAACCGGGTCTGGTTCGATTGATGATTACCACCTATCGAGCCAGTTCCAAGTGCAACCCGCGAAACGGTAAGGCCTGTATTGCCTAGTTTAACTTTGTCTACTGCTGCTGTCGCGGGTGTGAACCCCATGCTGGTTAAGCCTGTGGCAGTGAGGGCGGCATATCCGGTCAATCCAACTGCACTGCTGTAAATGAAACTTCTGCGGTTAATCTTTTCCATGATTGTGCGTTTAAGAATCCGGATTAAAAATAGCAAATGTTTACAAATAATAATTTCGGACCGACAATTTGCAACAATACCGGGTCAGGTCTGCTAACTATCAATTAATCAATAGCCGCCCCATGTATTTATGGAGTGGCTATTTAGAATGGCATGCTATTTAAAAATCAAGGAAATTCCATTTACCACGGAATGCCCGCGTAAGCATCATGTTCGCAGCATTATCACCAATAAACTGTTCTTTTTTCGGATCCCATTTCAACGGCCGTTGAAGCGTATAGGCAATATTGGCGATGTTACACAATGAGGAAGTCCTGTGGCCGGTTTCAACATCCGATATGGGTCTAGACCGTTTTTTAATCGCATCAATCCAATCCTGGTAATGATTATCGCTTTTATAGAGTCTTTTATCTGTAGGTTTAATTTCTGTCTCAACGAGACCGGCAATGTCGGAGCGTAAAAATTCGCGGCTAACTTCAATTTTCCCCTTTGTTCCGATAAACTGACAAGCATTGAACTCACCCCAGTTGGTGTGATTCAGAATAACACCGTTTGCATATTTCATCTGCAAACCAATTACCGCATGTTCTGTCGGAGGATTGAACTCAACCGGACCTGACTCATCCATTCCAAGTGCCCACTGCACGATGTCGAACATGTGCGCGCCCCAGTCGGTGATCATTCCACCGCCAAACTCACGATAATTCCGCCAGTCAGGATATCCGTCAAATTCAACAGGAGGTGCCAAAACCGGACTGAAATCGCGGTAGAGAGATGGACCAAGCCACATATCCCAATCAACATTTTCAGGAGTAGGTACAGAAGGGAGATCCAAAGCCTTCACAGGAGGTCCAACGCATACATTAACTTCTTTAATATCTCCAATATAACCATTTAAAATTAACTCACATGCCTGGCGGAAATTGCGCCATGAGCGCTGCATATTCCCGGTTTGAAAAACTCTTTTGTATTTGCGCGTAGCATTCACCATTGCACGCCCTTCGGCTACCGTTAAAGCCATTGGCTTTTCACAATAAATATCTTTTCCAGCTTTGGCGGCATCTACAGCAACTTGTGCATGCCAATGGTCAGGCGTAGCGATCACCACGGCATCAATGTCTTTTCGGTTCAGAATTTCACGGTAATTTTTGTACCCGGTAACTTCATGTTTTTCACCAACCCATTTTTTATCATTAAATGCCTGGGCTTCAGCTTTAAACTTTTCGAGTTTCGTAGATACAACATCACAACATGCCAATACAACAGTTTCAGGACATTTGTTCAGACTGCTCAGCAAATAGTGGCTTTGTTTGCCTGTTCCGATAAACCCAAGTCTGATTTTGTCAGTTCCTGCATTTCCGGCATATGTAAATGCCGGGATTACTGTAATCGCAGCTGCACCCGCTGCGGTTGTCCCGACAAAGCTTCGGCGGGAAATTTTGTTTTTGATAACCATTTGATTGAATTTAGTTAAATAATTGGTATGAACTATCTTAAAAAAAATCGTACAAGAAGGAAATTTGGTAGTTGAATAGAGCCGTTGAAATTAATAAAAATCTCAAAACGATGATACCATATTTTATAATCTTATGAAAAATCTTGAATAAAGTTTTGATCGTTCATTGTCTCTATTAAGAGACCCCGTAAAATCAGCTGAATAGCACTATCTTTGCGGCATGAAGCAAAAAGAAGACATTACCGCAAAAGTTCTTGAAAACCTGAAATTCGGATCGTTGAACGAGATTCAAAATGCAATGATCAGTGCCGATCTGAAGGCAAGCAATATAGTGTTGCTGGCGCCTACAGGCTCAGGAAAAACAGTGGCATTTCTTCTTCCGCTACTCCTTCAACTCAATCCAAAAACAACAGGTGTGCAGGCTCTTATTCTCGTGCCATCGCGTGAACTTGCCTTGCAGATCGAGCAGGTATTCCGGTCAATGGCGAGTGGGTTTAAAGTGAATTGATGTTATGGCGGTCATCCGATGAAAACAGAGCGGAACAATTTCTCGGAACCTCCCGCAGTTTTAATCGGAACACCCGGCCGCATTGCCGCCCATTTACGCCGTGGCAGTTTTGAACCTGAATCGATCCATCTGCTTGTTCTCGACGAATTTGACAAATCACTTGAATTGGGTTTCAGCGACGAAATGAGTTATATTATCGGGTTACTCCCTAAAATTAAAAAGCGGATCCTCACTTCTGCCACACAGGCAATTGAAATCCCCGAATTTTCGGGTGTCAAGAATCCGGTTACCCTTAATTACCTGACAGAAGAAAACCGGCCCAATATTGTACTTAAAGCGGTAAGGGCAACCGAGAATGACAAACTTGAAATTCTTATCAAACTGATTTGTCACATTGGTCATGAACCCACGCTCGTGTTTTGCAATCACCGCGAGGCTGTTGACCGCATCAGCGAAATACTCACCGAAGAAAATGTGGTACACAACACCTTCCATGGCGGTCTCGAGCAGGATGAGCGCGAACGTGCCTTGCTGAAATTCAGAAACGGAAGTCACCAGATTTTGATTACCACCGACCTTGCCTCACGCGGACTGGATATTCCTGAAATAAAAAACATCATTCATTACCAGGGTGCGAATACCGAAGAGGGTTTTATTCACCGGAATGGCCGGACTGCACGGATGAATGCCGGAGGAACAGCCTGGCTTGTACTTGCAGAAAAAGAGTCGGTTCCAGATTTTCTGACGATCAACCCAATCTTTATAAATTTACCTGAACAGATCAGGTTACCCGAATCACCGCAATGGATCACCTTATATATAGGCGCCGGTAAAAAGGACAAAATCAGCAAAACCGATATCGTAGGTTTTCTGATTCAGAAAGGAAACCTTACAAAGGAGGAGATTGGCTTAATCACGATCCTCGACAACGCTTCGTTTGTGGCGATTAACCGGGTTAAAGCACGCCAGACTGTGGCAGCTATCAAGGACGAAAAGGTGAAGAACCAAAAAGTGAGGATTGCGATCTCGAATTAAGGTTTATCCCGGAAAAGAAAATTACATAACAGACGAATTGAGGGCAAAAAAGAAAAAACTATGATAATTCGTTTACCAGCAGAAAGCAAAGATTAAAATACTATTTTTAGCCTTTGAAAACTGCTAACGAATTAAAGTTTTATCTTCTATTTTTGGTCTTCAACCATGAGACAATTAACTATAATCATTTTATCCATTCTTACGTGGAGTACGTTTTATTCCTGTGAATATGAACCTTCTGGGGAAAACTTCATAGATCTGGCAAAACCAGATACCACCAAACTAATTCAGATTAAATTATCACCTTTCGAAACGCAGTATGTGATCACCTATCCGGTCCATGTAACCTACGATCTAAATACATTCGGACTAGGTATTTACAACGTAGAATTCTTTATCGACGATAAATCACTTTTTAAAGGAAGTGAAGCTACCGGATTATTTGGATTTGACCCGGCTCCTTTTGGCATCAGTAAAAAGACGATGACCATGAAAGTTACGACCAAAACCAATACAGGCAGCGTGGCTGATTTAACCGGAGCAGAAGCATTTGTTTTTCAAAAACAGTGGGACCTGCTGCTCGACGGCGGTAAACCCGAACGGCTGGAAATTACCCGGATCTACAATAATGAGGGCGTTTTAAAAATCGATTGGGAACCTTACAAGCGGTATAATTTTCAAAAATTCATTCTTTACAAGAATATTGGCAGCGCTGAAGCAGATTATGCCAAACATATTGTCGCCGAAATTACGGATCAAAATCAAAACACTTTTAATGATTTGTCTTATACTGGTGGCACCGGGATCTACTGGGTGGAGGTTCAGGCAAGCAATCAATCAGAATTCAGCAGCAAGAAAGCAATAGTAACACCACCGCTGAAACTGGATACACTTTGGGTTCGCGGTGACAGTGCAAAATTTGTATGGCGTAAGAATCCTTTTTATAAGGCAGTTAATGAAATGAAACTGACTTCCCCCAATTATTACAATTATCCGCCAATTGAAATCTATTCCACACAAAATCCCAACGACACCAGCATTGTTGCCAGGCATTTAAGGTTTGGAAAATCACTTCAGTATACATTGTCTACCTATCCTGTACAGAACATCCCAATGGACTATGACAACCAGATTCTTAAATCGGATATTTCATTCGGAATCGGAAAGGGTTTTCCGATTTCAACCAATATAATCGGTTCTCCGACCGAAAATCATGTGTTTTTATATAACGACAGTCAGATTTCAAAGATCGACATGAATTCAGGAAAAAATGTTTCGACACAACAAGTTTCTTTTTTTTCAACTTGGTTTATTTCTAACTACGATGGTAATCTGTTTATGCTCGTAAATGACAAGCTAACCAGTTTTAATAAAAATGATTTGCATGATTTTAAAGAATATAACTCATATACTACAACAGGTTACATGTGGTTTTGGTCCCAGTCAATTTCATCACAAAATACAATGTTCGGAAGTAGCGGATTGTTTGATTTTAATTCATCGAGGTTTATTTTTAAGCAAGAGTATGCAAATACAATCCTTTCACCTGACGGGAAATATGTATTCACCACCGATTACAATATGAATGCAGGTGTCACCCTGTATGAAGTTTCAGATACTGGAATGAGGATCATTGGCCAGCTTCCCAGGAATGTTTACAGCCTTAAAATATGGATTCCTGGCGAAGATCACAAGCTCCTGTTGCTGATCGGTAACCAGACTGATTACAATGCGAGTGCAACGGAGAACACAATTGAAATCCGGGATGCACAAACAATGAAACTGGATATTGATTTTAAGGTGAGGTACGGGCATTTCAGTGGTATCGATTTCAAAACCGGGCAGCTCGCTATATGGGATGTATTTCCCAATTCGGATGACAAACGAAAACTGTACATCTACAATTATAATAACGGACAACTTGAAAAAGAGATCAACCTCGCTCCCCGGTTTGATGTGATTACAATCTATCATTCACATATTCTGAGCGGTAATGGATTTGACCTCGATTATTCCACACTTTAACAACCATTTATGAAGCGGACGTCTCTTTGTATCCTGATCGTTTTAATAGCTGGTTCAGCGTTTTGCCAACAGTTTTCAGTAGGTGTGCGTGCCGGTTTGGGAAGCTATTCGATGGATCTGCTCGACGATTTTCAGAAATACCGTACCCAGCAGGCACAGTTGCCATTGAAAATTACAGAAAGCTACCCGATCACCCCATTTTACCGGGCTGAAGCGGCGCTGAATGATTTGAAATACGTCGATAAAATTGCACTGTTTTATGGATTTTACTCAACAGGTGCCCGGTCAACGCTCTCCGATTATTCAGGTCGTGCAGACCTCGATGCGATCCTGAATGCAAATCAATTCGGGTTTACAATTCAAAAAACATTTCGAAGAAACGGACCCTGGTCTTATGCAGCTTATGGCGATTTTCTGTTTATGGTTTCAAAATTGAAAACAAAGGATATGATCGAAATTGTTTATCCTCAAAAAATAGCTGAGCAACAGGAATACAGTTTTGTAGCAAACGGATACGCCATCGAACCGGGGATGATGGTTAGTTATAAAATGAATCCATTGGTATTCCAGATAAACCTGGGATTAGCAGCAGATTTCTCAAAGAATTTTCATCTCGAAGGTGAAAAAGATATGGTATTGGGTATCAATAATAAATCGGTTGCCCCTCAATGGTTAGGCGTTCGGCTGGGGGTTCAGGTTACCTATTTACTTCGAAAAAAGAAAGAATAAAGCTGGGGTTAATTCATAAAGAAGCCGCAGCATTTCAGGTTATAAAACCACCATTATCTGCGGCACTTTAAAAATGAACGGCACTGCGACACTATTTTTCGCTTACCTTAATTTTCGGTTCTTCATTTTTCTTCTCACTGACTAGACGACCTAACCGGGCAGAGAGATGATTGTTGTTCCAGTCAATCCGCTTGTTCATCTCACCGACAAATTCCTTATAATCGGCTTCGCCATTCACAATAATCAATGCATTGATGCGATCGATGATCGTCCGGTAGGCATCATCTACTTCGAGGCGCACTGTTTTCATGCGCAACTGCGTTTTGATGTTTTCCTGCGTAAACCGGCTGTTCATCAGCTGATCAAACGACTCATTATTCGCCTGCA
>Ga0075528_10000242_pt1 | contig 10077 bp, 9 predicted proteins | sample NGEPer16B_FD_76827 | JGI IMG/M metagenome (GOLD analysis project Ga0075528, IMG submission 76827) | Arctic peat soil microbial communities from the Barrow Environmental Observatory site, Barrow, Alaska, USA - NGEE Permafrost159B-16B | ecosystem: Environmental > Terrestrial > Soil > Wetlands >... | reverse complement strand
CCTTTTAAATCTGTAAATATTTCAGGGGTGATTGGGCGGTTGATCACTCCATCCCACCACAATGTATCTTCTGTGATTGCATCTTTAACAAAAAATTTGTCCTTGGGAGAACGACCAGTAAATATTCCTGTCTGCACAGCAACAGCACCTGTGTCAGTTAATACTCCTTTTTCAAAACCCGTGTTATTTGGGTTAACTTCAGCTTTATAAAGCTTCTTGTAAGTTGGATTATGAACGATTTCAACGTTAGTATTAATTCCGTACTTTAAAAGATCTGTGTTTTTCATCGCAAGTAAATAAATTTAACAATTTCAATAATGTATTGATTTTCTGGCACCAAATATACCCATTTTACCCCGCTTAAAAGAAGGACAAATGTTAAATTAAGATCATCATTCATGATCTATGAAGTTTTCTTGTACCTGAAAATGGCCAATCCGAACATCGAAACTGCGAAAATTGATAATGCCGCGAATTCATTAAAGATATCGGTGAAATTTGATCCTTTCAATAAAATGCTTCTCATGATCTTTACGAAATAGTAAAGCGGGTTCGCATAATCGAGTTTCTGCGCCCAGTCAGGCATACTCTCAACAGGCGTAAACAGTCCGCTCATCAGGATAAAAACAATCAGCATGAAAAAAGTAACGAATGTGGCTTGCTGCACGGTATCGCTGATAGTGGATATGAAAAGCCCCAGCGAAAGTACCAGCACAAGATAGATACTACCCATGCCAAAAAGGAGCGGCATACTTCCCTGTATTGGAATATTAAAAGCTAATCTTGCAATCAATAGACCGAAGGCAAGATCAAACAGCCCGATTGCAAGAAAAGGCAGGAGTTTTCCGGCAATAAACTGCCATTTTTTGATGGGTGTAACATTGATCTGTTCAATTGTTCCTAACTCCTTTTCCCGGACAAGGTTCATTCCACCGAGCAACACCCCGATTACCGTGATTAAAACCACGAGAATTCCCGGTGCCATATAATACTTAAAGTTGAGTTGCGGATTGAACCAATAAGTTGGTTTGACCTCGATGCTTTTCATCAGACCTGCTTCCGGTTTCCCCGTTTTGACCAATATCTTTTGGCTGTAGTTTCCGATCACATTCGAAAGGTATCCAAACGAAAGCTGTGCAGCCATACCATTAATTGCATCAACAAGTATTTGGACATCCGCTTTTTTACTCAACGTTAAATCTTTGTCAAAATTTTGGGGAATGACCAGTGCAAGATCAATCTTATTTCGCATTAAAAGATCTTCTACATCTTTCGTATCGGCGAGGTTTTGCCGGACAACAAAGAACGGATTTCCGGTAATCTCGGCGGTGAGTTTTCGTGACGAAGATGAATTGTCAAAATCGACAATGGCAAGATCAACCTGACGAAGTTCGTTGGTTGCTGCAAATACAAGGATCAGCATCTGGACAAGCGGCATCACAAAAATTACGGGTAACATCCCCTTGTTGCGAAAGATCTGGGCAAACTCTTTTTGAAGAATATAGAATAGTGTTCGCATAGTAGACTATTGAAGACGGATTTTAAATTTTCGGATACTTATAAAAATAAACAGTGCTGACATTCCCAATAAAACCAAGGTGTTAGGCCATATCTCATTCAATCCGCCACCTTTTAGCATTACGGTCCGGTTGATTTCGATAAACCAGCGTGGCGGCATCAGATTCGCAACTATTTGCAGAGGAATTGGCATATTTTTAACAGGAAATATAAAACCAGAGAGCAAAATACTTGGCAACATAAGGACAAAACCTGATATTGCCATCGCTGAAAGCTGACTATCAACAAAAGTGGAGATCAGAATTCCAAGCGTAAGTGCCAGAAAAATGTAAAGGAGGATCTCGGCGAGTAATAAGGCAAAACTTCCGATTACAGGGACATTGAAAACCAGCATGCCTAATGCTAATACAACCAATGCACTAACGATTGAAAGTATCATGTAGGGCACTACCTTTCCTAAAATGATCTGAATTGGTTTAAGCGGCGAAGCGAGCAGGATCTCCATGGTGCCCATCTCTTTTTCACGGGCAATCGTAATCGCGGTCATCATCGCTGAGATCAGCATTAAGATTACAGCAATCAAACCCGGTATGAAATTATAGGCATCACGCATGTTTTCGTTGAAAAGCATTCTGACCTTAATATTTATGCCAGGAGGAGATTGATTTTTCATAAACTCTTCTTTGACAAAGCTATTGGTGATCGCTGTGGTGTAATTTACAATCAATTGTGCAGCGTTAGGCTCAGAGGCGTCTGCAATCACCTGGATTGCTGCCTTTCCCTCTTTCATTAAATGAAGGGCAAAATCGGGTTCAAAAACGACAATCTCTTTTACCGTTCCACTCCGGAAAAGACTTTCGTAATCACTCTCAGAGCTGGGGATTGCTGCTAATTGAAAGAATCCTGAAGATAATAATCTTTGGCTTAAGCGTTTGCTTAAATCATCTTTTGAATGATCGACAATTGCTAATTTCACATTACGAACTTCGTTGGTCATTACATAACCAAAAAGCATCAACTGTGCAATCGGAATCCCGAACAGAATGATCAGGGTTCGGGGATCACGAAAAATATGGTAAAACTCCTTCCGGAGAAATGCTAGGAATCTGTTCATCGTGCAATTTTTAAAAATACTTCATCCATGTTGGCTGCATTATATTGTTCTTTCAATTTCTCAGGCGTGTCGAGCGCAACTATTTTGCCGTCGGCCATTATCGAAACCCGGTCGCAATATTCAGCTTCATCCATATAATGGGTAGTCACAAATACGGTAATTCCCTTTTCGACAGCTTCATAAATCAGGTTCCAGAATTGCCGGCGTGTGATCGGATCAACTCCACCTGTTGGTTCGTCGAGAAAAACAATTTTAGGACTGTGAAGAATAGCGATCGAAAAGGCCAGTTTTTGTTTCCAACCAAGCGGCAGGTCCCCGATTTTGCGATTTTCGTAGGCAGTAAGTTCGAGTCTGTCAAGCATCTCCGCAGTTTTCGCTTTTCGTTCTGCAATCTTCATCCCATAAACTCCGCCATAAAAACGGATATTCTCATAAACCGTAAGATCTTCGTACAACGAGAATTTCTGACTCATATATCCGATGTTCTGTTTTATCTTTTCGGTTTGCCGGAATACATCGAATCCAGCGACAGTCATTTGACCTGAAGTAGGAGAGGAGAGTCCGCATAAAATCCGGATAGCTGTTGTTTTCCCTGCACCATTGGCGCCAAGGAATCCAAAGATCTCGCCTTTGTAGACTTCGAAATTAAGGTTGTCGTTGGCAACAAAATTTCCGAATTTCTTCACCATATTTTTTACGGTAATTACCGGTTCTTTTGTTATCATGATATCTCTTTTGGTTTGTTCATCAGAAAGATAAATACATCTTCGATTGTTGCTTCAGCCGGTTCAATGGCAATTTCGACTTCACCGTTTTGCATTAAAAATTGTTGAATCGCGTCTTTAGAATAAACTCCTTTTGGGGTGACCAGGTGTAAGACCTGCCCAAAACTGTTGACCGAGATCATCGAAGGTAGCTTTTCAAGAAACTTTGAGGTATTGTAAATCTTTCGGGTTTTGATTGTCCATAGATCTTCAGGAAATGACTTTGTCATATCCTGTGGAGTTGCTACCGACATCAGATTCCCCTGCTGTATCAATGCAATCCTATCACACAAAGATGCCTCGTCCATATAGGGGGTGGATACCAGAATCGTAATCCCCATTTCTTTTAGACGTTTCAGCATATCCCAAAATTCCTTGCGTGAAACGGCATCGACACCTGTTGTAGGCTCATCGAGAATCAGGATTTCGGGTTTATGAATCAGTGCGCACGAAAGGGCCAGTTTCTGTTTCATCCCTCCTGAAAGTTTGCCTGCCCGGCGGGTTTTAAATGGTTCAATCTGCTGATAAATATCTTTAATCAGGTGGTAATTTTCCTGAATTGTAGTGCCGAAGACTGTAGCGAAAAATTTCAGATTCTCTTCGACGGTCAGATCGGGATAAAGCGAAAACCGACCGGGCATATATCCTGTAATCAGTCTTACCTTTTTATAATCGGCTACGACATCCAGCCCGTTCATGGTTGCCGAGCCTCCGTCAGGAAGCAGAAGCGACATCAGGATGCGCATCAGCGTTGTTTTTCCCGCTCCGTCGGGTCCGATCAATCCGAAGAGTTCCCCTTGTTCAACAGTAAGGCAGACCTTCTCAAGCGCAACAACATCAGCGAACTGTTTATGAATATTTTTGACTTCAATCATTATGGAGCCGATGTTAAAATTTTATTTCACCGGGCATACCCAGTTTTAGCGAACCATCGTTGGGAACGCGCACCTTCGCGGCATATACCAGTTTGACACGTTCTTCGCGGGTCTGAATAATTTTGGGGGTGAATTCAGCCTCAGACGAAATCCACGATACAGTTCCGGTGATCTCTTTAATCCCATCAATTCCGTCAATCATCACATTAACCTTACCTCCGACTTTGACCTGTGTAAGTTGTGGTCCACTCACGTAAACCCTGAGAATCAGGGTATCCATATTTGCGAGTTTGTAAAGCGATTTTCCGGGTGCAGCAAGTTCGCCTGTTTCAGCATATTTCTCAAGTATAATACCGGATATCGGAGCTTTTACTATTGATGTTCCAATTCTGTCATTTAGTACAGCAATCTGGGCATCAACAGCTTCAGCGCTTTTCCCGACGGCTGATATTTGTGCTGCATATGCTTTTTTCTGTTTTCCTGTAAGTGCAATTTTTCCGTCAATGTCATCCATTTGCTTTGGGGTTGCAGCGCCTTCGGCAAGCATTTTTTTGATTCGTACCTGATCTTTTTGAACATTGGTAATTTGCTGATCTGAAACGGCAATTGAAGCAAATAATCCGGCCTTTTGAGCCAATACCGATTCTTTCTGAGCCAGAAGCTGGCTACGCTGAAGTACCAGATTGGCCGTGTCGGTGATAGCCATTACGTCTCCCTTATTCACCTTTTCTCCTTCGTTAAAGGCTGTCAACATGATTTTTCCACTATTTTCGGACGAGATAATCACCTCATCGGTTTCGAAATTTCCAAAGGCATCGGACTTTGTTTTATTATTTGAGCAGGCACCGAGCAGGATGATCAACGATAAAAATAAAAATGTTCTCATTTTATAGGTCGTTTGTGATTTTGAACGGTTTTTGAAAGATGTGATCTGTTTCATATCTGATTTATTATTTGTCTATTCTCCTTTAATTGTCTGGTAATTCACCGATGCCTGAACCAACTGAACCTTACGGGTTTCAAGGTTTGCCTTGGCCTGAAGCGCCGCGTTCAGATCGCGGATATAATCGGCCGAGGTGATAGTCCCGTTTTCGAGTGCAACAGCCGAACGTTTACTGATCTGGTCTTTAATCGCAACTAATTGTTCGTCGCTGCCTATCAGATTTTTAAGTTTTTGTGTATTGTTTTCTTCCTGGGTTAACGACATCATTATTGAACGACTGAAGTTATCAAGATTGGTATTGATGATGTCCTTTTGAAGTTTCATGGATGATCTTTCACGACGTGTTTTGTGCCAATCCCATATGTTCCACGATAATCCTGCCCCAACCATATACCAGTCGGCAAAATTGTTGTCGAGCATATTTAAACCTGGACGACCATACCCTGCCTGACCAAACGCATATACATACGGTTTCCTTGCTATCGACAGGACTTCTTCACTTTTATCGAGTTTTGATTGCTGCAACTTGAATAGCATCAATTCGGGTCGTTTAAGTTCATAACTAAGATCGATCGTCATCACCGCTGGTTTGGAAAAGGTTGTTTGTTCTGAGATTGATGTAGCTGTAACTATTTCAAGCAATGCCCAGGTTGTTTGACGGGTCGATTTCAATTCTGTCTCCTGTTGTTCTGTGAGCAATTTCTCAGCTCTTAACTGATCCAATTCGTTGGGTAACGAAACACCGTTGTTTACCGCTGAACTCACAATTTTTAATCTTTCGTCAAGGGTTTCTTTTTTCAGGTCGACAATCCTTAAGTTCTCCTGAATTATCAAAGCATTAAAATACAGTGTATTTACTGTTTCCTTTATTTTAAATAACTCTGTTTCGTTTTGTTGTTTCGAAACCAGACGGTCAGCTTCTTCAAGTTCTCCTCTCTTTTTTGCTGCACCTCCGTCAAAGAGTTTTTGCCGGATATCGACATAGGCTTTGTACTGATCTTTTGAAAGTGGTTCGGGACCTGCAAATCCGGGTACATTTAAAGCCAGCTTGGTGACATCCGATTGCCATGAAGCCCTCGCAGTCAGATCGAACTGAGGTAGATTCGATACCTGGATATTTTGTTGCCGAAGTTCCGAAATTTGGTCAATAATTCCAGATTGCCTCAATAACGGATGATTTTTTCGGGCCATTGACTGACAACTGTCTAAGGTCAGCTCCTGACCGTATGACCAAGAAACCGTAAAGGCAAAAAATAAAATTGAAATTAATCTTCTCATGCTTCTATCATTTTTAAAATCATATTTTTAACTACCTCTTTTCGTTCGTTAAGAAACCGATCGTATGCTTCTCTATCATCATTGAAATAAACCATTTGCAACAATGGGCGTGCGACAAAGGGAAACACAAGCATTCCCAACAAACTAATCACAATATGCCGCGGATCGAGTTTTGACAAATTGCCCGAATCAACTTCATTTAAAAGCAAATCGAGTATCTTTTGCGGTTCAATTCCCGATTCAAACATGAGGTTTTTTAATACTTTAGGATCACGGTTGATTTCGCTAATAATGAATTGCGGAACATAGGGATTGGCTTGTATCAGATCAATATAGTTGTCAATAAATTCGATCAGCTTTTGTTTGGCAGAAACTTCGGAAGAAATCGTGTCTCTTACTTTTACAAAAAATTTGGAAAAGGTATCTTTGAATACTGCTTTAAAAAGATTCTCCTTACTTCTGAAGTAATAATGCAATAGTGCCTTGTTCATACCTGCTTCATCGGCAATTTCCTGCATTCTTGCCCCGTCCATTCCCTTAAGAATAAATATTCGCCTTGCTGCTTCGTAAATTTTTTGCTCTGTTGTACTGTCCATGAATTTATCCTTTTGGTTTAACCATCCGGTTAATAATGCGGCAAAGAAATATTATTTTTCTGATTCAACCAAATAGTTCAACTAAAAAATTAACCATTTGGTTAAAAAATGAAATGCGTTGAAATAATTGGCGAATGGTGGAAATCGTATATAGTGGGTGAGCGACTAAATGCTTTCAGAGGATACGGTAAATGAAAACCCCCGGAAAACAAATTGCTTTTCGGGGGTTTAAATATCAATTGATCAACTGTTAATATAACGTTTCCTGCTTGTATTCTGGTTTTTTGTTGAATAAATTGTAAAGAAACGATTTTGCTTCTGGTTTGTTATCCTGATTTGCAGGTTGCATTGGAGTATACTTTACCAAAAGTGCTTTCTTTTCAATTGTACTATTTGCCGTGTTTACAGAATCAATTTTTGGATTCCATAAGGCTGTTATTTCCAGTAATTTATCATAGGCTTGTTTGTGTTGACTTAGAAGCCATTTATACAAAGTCTGATCTGAATAAACTTTCTGAATACCGTGGCCTTGTCCTTTAAGAACCGAAAATTTAGGCCTTGATCCCAATTCCTGTAATGCATCGACCATCTGCGTTGAACGCTTGAGACTAACTTTTTTATCTACTTCACCATGGAATACCCATGTTGGAATATCTTTTAAAGTCTCAACCATCCTTGTCTGTCCTCCACCACAAAGTGGTACAATAGCAGCAAAGTAATCAGGATATCGTGATGCGATGTCCCAGGTACCAAAACCACCAAGACTCATTCCTGTAAGATAAACACGAGATGGATCGATGTTATACTTATCCTTCAACTCTTTGTAAAATGATTCAAACCAAGCTCCGGCTGTCCAGTTCTTATTTGACGGACATTGAGGTGAAATTACAATGGCATCTACGTTCATTCCTCTTTCGAGATAAAATGGTGGACCGTATTTTTTTAATCTCTCAAGATTATTGCCTTTGCATGAACTTCCATGAAGATATATGATTAGGGGCCAAGCTTTTGCGTTGGTCTTGTTGTATCCATCCGGTAAATAAGCCAGATAAGGGTAAGTTTTTGATTTTTCTGCCATTAGCGGAGAATTGCCTCCTGGTGTTTTAGCTGTGAGCGACACAGTAAAACTTAAAAGTGCAATCAGGGCGATTAATCTCATATCTTGTCCTGTTAAGTGAATAAAATGCAAAAATAAACTTTTTAGTGATTCGAAATCAAAAATATAGACTTGTTAAAATATTTTAACACATTATTTGAAAAAGTAATTGGCGTATTTAATTAGGATTTAGAACATTGATTACCTTATCTGTTTTTTACTTTCATTGTTTGAAATGTGTTTCAGCCAGCAAACATACCCTTTACAAAGATTAAAAACAGGATGCAGTTTTACTGTTACTTCTCAATAAATCAAACATTTCATTCCTGGTTTCTTTGGCACTTTCGGCGGCTTTTTGCGCAAAATCATGACCATTTGAAGCGTAAATAATTGCCCTTGATGAGTTTACCAGAAGTCCACATTGTGTGTTCATTCCGTATTTGGCAACTTCCTGTAAACTTCCTCCCTGTGCACCAACACCGGGCACCAGTAGAAAGTGTTCAGGAATTATCTTCCGTATTTCAGCTAATTCTTCAGCTTTTGTGGCACCTACAACATACATCATATTCTCTGCAGTTCCCCAATTCAGCGAAGTGCGAATTACCTTTTCGAAGAGTTTCTCTCCATTAATATCAGCGATAAATTGAAAGTCAAAAGCTCCCTTGTTGGATGTTAATGCAAGTAAAACAACATGTTTCCCTTCATAAGCCAGGAATGGTTTCACTGAATCTTCGCCCATATAAGGAGCAACAGTGATTGCATCGAACGTCATCTTTTCGAAATATGCCCTGGCATACATGGATGAAGTATTCCCAATATCTCCACGTTTTGCATCAGCAATCAGGAAAATGTCAGGATAATTTTCGCGGATGTAATGAACCGTTTTTTCAAGACTTCGCCAGCCCTCCAGGCCCTCCGATTCGTAAAACGCGATATTTGGTTTGTATGCTACTGTATATTCAGCTGTTGCATCAATGATTTCTTTGTTAAACGCAAACATTGGATCGGTAGTATCGAGCAAAAACTTAGGTATCTTATTGATATCTGTATCGAGACCAACGCAAAGAAACGACCCTTTCTTCTTTATATTTGAGAATAGTTGCTGATTGTTCATATGTTTATTTTTTACCTGATTCTTCTTCTGATCCAAGAACTTAATATTCTAAAACCTTAAAGCTCTGTTTCTTTCAACCTTTCGGTATTCTCCTCGACCCTTAGTTTATCGATAATATCTTCAATATCACCATCCATTACAGCTGGAAGATTATAAACGGTGTATCCAATCCGGTGATCTGTCATGCGACCCTGCGGATAATTGTACGTGCGGATTTTGGCCGACCTGTCGCCCGTTGAGACCATTGTTTTCCTCCGTGATGCGATATCGTCCATGTATTTTTGGTACTCCATATTATAGATCCTGGTTCGGAGCTCACCCATCGCCTTCGACAAGTTTTTAATCTGCGATTTTTCGTCTTGGCAGGTAACAACAATTCCAGTGGGAATATGGGTTAACCTGATGGCTGAATAGGTGGTATTTACACTCTGTCCACCAGGTCCTGAAGAGCAATAGGTGTCTTTACGGATATCTGTTTCGCGAAGATCAATGTCAAACTCTTCTGCTTCGGGTAATATGGCAACAGTAGACGCAGAAGTATGAATACGGCCTTGCGTCTCGGTTTGAGGAACTCGTTGTACGCGATGAACGCCCGATTCGAATTTGAGGATTCCATAAACATTTTCGCCTGTTACCTTGGCGACAATTTCTTTGAAACCACCTGAAGTTCCCTCGGTTGAGCTGGTTACTTCGAGTTTCCAGTTTTTACGATCGCAGAATTTAGAATACATCCTGAAAAGATCGCCAGCAAAAATGGCGGCTTCATCACCACCTGTTCC
>Ga0075528_10000241_pt1 | contig 10154 bp, 13 predicted proteins | sample NGEPer16B_FD_76827 | JGI IMG/M metagenome (GOLD analysis project Ga0075528, IMG submission 76827) | Arctic peat soil microbial communities from the Barrow Environmental Observatory site, Barrow, Alaska, USA - NGEE Permafrost159B-16B | ecosystem: Environmental > Terrestrial > Soil > Wetlands >... | reverse complement strand
GTTTTTGCAGGAGGTTGCGGATTTACCTACGGCAACTGAACAAACATCTGCTTATGATAAAGATTTTTATCCTTTTATCTAATTCAAACTTGTATGAATATAAAAACAACTTTTTTAGGTTCCTTATTTTTTTGACCTCCACCAGTTTTGGACAAAACAAGGAGTTTGATGATTTTACTAATCTCAGTGATAGCTTAATGCATAAAGCTTACAAAGAAAAAAATCCTGAGAATTATCTCTTATTGTAACCTGACTATCAAATACTAACCAGAACACAACTTGATTGAGTTTTTGGATTAAAATTTAAAGATTACTCTTAACCGAAGGATGATAAGAAGAACCCTTATCTTTGAATACTAGGAATATAACAACTTTTTACCTAAAGCTTAATTATCAATGAAAACAAAGAGCGTTGTAAAAGATTTTCCAATCGTTTGTGTAGGTGGTTCAGCCGGGGGACTTGATGCTTATATCCGGCTTCTACACAATTTACCTGCTGATATGGGTGTTGCTATCGTTATTGTTAATCATTTGAGAAAAGTATCTACCTCGCTCCACAAGATTCTTCCACAGCACACAAAGATGCCAGTTGAATTGATCACAGAAAGACTGGACATACAGCAGAATCATGTCTTTATCATACCAGAAAAACATGATTTGCATGTTCTTGGTGATGAGTTCAGGCTAAAACCGATATCAAAGCCCAGAGGATGGCCGGATGTGATTACCGTTTTTCTACGGTCGCTGATTCAGCATTGGGACGGTAAACTTATTGCTGTAATAGTATCTGGTTATGACGGAGATGGAGCAGAAGCATTATGCGGCATAAAAGAAGTAGGAGGAATAACCATTGCACAAAAACCTGAAACAGCATCGCAACCAGACATGCCCGAAAGCGCAATATCAAGTGGATGTATAGACTTTATTCTTTCTCCTGAGGATATTGCCAAAGAAATTAAACGAATTGCTCAATCGGTTAGAAAGTAGTAGATTAAATTTATATGAAAAAAATATATTGTTTTATTTCATTGTTTTTTATCCTGAGTCTAAGTAATCTTCAGGGGCAGAATTCTAAGATTGATAATACGAATATTGGTCCTGTAAATGGAACTTTGGTTATTGTGGGGGGTGGTGGCAGAAGTGATTCGATAATTAAAACCTTTATAAAACTGGCTGGGGGTAATGACGTACCAATTATTGTTATTCCTACAGCCGAAGGAAGTGAAAGATATGATCAAAATTCCGGTGGTGCTGATAAAATTAGAAAGCTGGGAGCAACAAATGTTACTGTTCTTCATGTTACGGACAGGAATATCGCTAATTCCGATTCATTTGTAATGCCATTAAATAATGCTAAAGCAATCTGGTTTGGAGGGGGGCGTCAGTGGAGGCTTGTTGATGTATATAAAAATACGCTCACTGAAAAAATGATATGGAAGGTTTTAGAGAGAGGTGGAGTCATAGGTGGGTCTTCTGCCGGTGCAACTATCCAGGGTAGCTATCTGACACGTGGAGACACAAAAAATAATCAAATAATGATGGGGAATCATGAGGAAGGTTTTGGGTTTCTTAAAAATGTAGCTATCGACCAGCATGTTCTGGCACGAAACAGGCAGTTTGATATGTTTGATATTTTGAAGAGTCGCCCTGAATTATTGGGAATTGGTATTGACGAAAATACAGCTATCATTGTACATGGAAATCAATTTAAAGTAATAGGTGAAAGCTATGTAATTGTTTATGATGGAACATTTTGGTCAAGAGAAGGGAGTGATTTAAAAAACCTGCCTGAAAAAACAAAACTTTTTTATTTTCTTCACTCAGGCGATGAATACGATCTTTTAAATAGAAAAGTTAAACCATAAAAAACTACGATTGCCAAGACTAACTCGTCGATTGTTTAAGTCAATATCTAAAAAATGAAACAGAAAAACAAATTAGTCAAGGTTTACACTGGAACTGAAGTGACAGTAAATCTGCTTAAAGAACTGCTTGAAGAAACCGGCGTCGGCTCAACTATTCAAAATAATTACAAATCAGGAATTGAGATTGGCTTTGTTGGTGGAGTTCAATCAGCAATAGACCTTTACATTCAACAATCCGACTTTGAAACTGCAGAACCTCTGATCAGAGATTTCATAGAAAAAAACAGAAATTAAAATGCTCTATCAACTGCTTTATTCCCGGAACTTAATAAAAGCCTAAGCCTGCCTCGATAGTTGTCCTCAGGAAGTGTTGGATGGCTCTATTGTAAATCAAAAATTATACAGAGAATTTTCTGGTTTAAATCATGATAGAGGATTTAGTATTTACACCTGTAATGATTGCAGAAATGTGTATGTTTTCAGAACCGGAATTAAATTTGATAAAAATGCTTTATAGTGCGATCTCCTCTCTCTGTGATCTGATAATTCAAAGGTTCTGAGAAATATTAAACCTATGCTTCGAATCTTTGTTATCCTGACATCATTTATAAATGGCAGATGATTAAAACTGTGGGATATATAATATTAGCAATTTCATGTCTTTCGTTTATCATGATTTTAATTGTCCCATGGCTTGGTTTTTCAAAAATTCAGATTGCCGGAATCACAACAGGTTTGATAATTACCGGGGAAATTTTATTTTATCTTAGCTTATTCATCCTGGGAAGGAGTTTCTATGACAAAATAAAGAGTAAACTGAAATTCCGGAAAACAAAGAGGATCGACCCTGATCTTTCTGAGGAGCAAACGAATATTAAGAATATCATGCAAGAAAGATCTGATCAGAAATGTCTCTAACCAGGATCTGACCAGCAACCCTGATACAATCCGGAAAATTACATCTGCTGCAAACACCTGAAATACCAGGTTTGGTCAAGGAGAGTTGGTTAGTTCATCTGCGGCTTCACCCTGTAAGGATTATGGGAGAGATATTAAACAATTATTATTTAAATGGAACATTAGAATATGAAATCACTTAATGACTGCATCAGGTGCCGGATGACCTGCATCTTGATAATGATACTAAAATGGTTACCTTAGGTTCAAAAATCAAGTATAACAATGAGTAAGTTAGTAATAAATAGCTATAAAGATTTCGAACAATATGTAGGGAAAGAATTAGGTGTTTCCGATTATCTGAAAATTACACAGGAACATATAAATAAATTTGCTGAAGCTACATTGGATTTTCAATGGATCCACCTTGATGTTGAAAGATCCAAAATAGAAAGTCCATATAAGACCACAATTGCTCATGGATATTTAAATCTCGCTGTTATACCATACTTATGGGGTCAGATCGTCGAAGTAAACAACTTAAAGATGACTGTAAATTACGGAATAGAAAACCTGAGGTTCAATCAACCGGTCCTGGTCAACAGTGAAGTCAGAGTCAGAGCAAAATTGAATTCCCTGATTGACCTCAGAGGAGTTACCAAAGCTAAAATAAATGTTGCACTGGAAATCTCAGGTAATAAAAAAAGCGCATTAGATGCGACAATTGTGTTCTTGTATCATTTCATTTGAATATAAGGCAGACAGGTCAACTTTGAAAGCTAAACAGGTCATAGAACATTATAATTGGATCTGGAGTGAGATGACCCCTACAAAAGGGAAAATTAAGGGAGGCAGGCACCACCAACTTCACTTTTCGGGGTGGATTGTGCGGATGGGCGGGAAATCAGGTGTTACTTTTGACACAAAGCGAAATCAGGGGAGTTTATTTACAAAATGGGGCACTGAGGCAAAATGGATCAGATTTGACAGTAAAAGTCCAAGTATTTATTTAACTGTTCAATAAGGTTATACTTTTAAAAAGTCAAAGATTAATCATCCTTTAACGTATTTGAAATGGATATTCTCAGAAAAATTGGAATGCAGTTTAAAAAACCAAGAGGGGTTCCTGGTAAAATTATTTCAGACCTGATGATAATTGGAAACAGGTCGGCCTATAACTCAAAGATGATGGGACATTTTGCATTTATATGGCAGGTAAGGACGAATTGAACAAAGCTAAATTTACGAGGGATGGCATTTTCAATAAGTACTCAATCGGGCAAATAGTAAATGCTCTGAAATCAAGCGGGTTCCATGAAATTGATCACAATTTCAGGAAAGGATATTTTATAAAAGCTAAAAAATAACGAGTTCGCTTTATAGTTAATATTTTTCACAATGAAGCAGTCTTATTTGCTTGTTAAATGCCAGAATCCGCAGATCAGACATTTATATGCGCGGATTTCTTTTGATATACGGTTTTCGCTGATATATGTTATCATATCCTGAGCTTCTGCAAGAGAATGATAGATTGTTTTCTTACATGGAGGCTCAACCGGTTGAATATTTTTACTGTTTGAAATTTTGTGGGCCATCTTTTATTCTAACATCATCAGTTCCGATAGTTTATTTTGGATATTCAGCTTATTTAATTAAGAATTTCCATTATGCAAAGTTAGTAAAATTACGATTATCCATATGGTCATTACCTGAGGCAGAGCATCATTCTTGATGAATTCCTATCTGCTGCAATTTTCTCATATTTAATAATTTTCTTTTCATTAGCGGAAATGGAATGCTTTTTGTTGTTAAAAAACTTACACTAACCCAGTCAACCTGTGATTCACCTGTAAAATTCCTCCATCTACCGATTAAGCATAAGTAAAACCCCGTTGGGAGATTATATTTGCATTCGATTAATAAATCCATTAAAAACTAACCTGATGAAAAAGCTTTTGTTATCAAGCATCGCAATCCTGTTTTGTATTTCGATCATGGCACAAAACAATGTCAACCTTAAAATGAACCTTGAAAAAAACAAAGTTTACCATTTTAAATCTTATTCGGCGCAGACTGTTACTCAAACAATAAATGGGAACCAGCAAACTACAGATACCAAAGTTGATTATACTCTTTCCCTTAAAGTGATTGATGCCACCGCCGATTTTATGATCTCTGAAGTTCATATTGATACCATGAAAACCAATACAAATGCTATGGGAAAAAGTATCATTATAAATTCCGCAAATGCAGCCGATATAAAATCAAAAGAGATGGCAGATGTAATGTCGTGCATCCTTAACCGCTTAAGTAAAAATGCACTTTATGCCAAAATAGATTATACAGGAAGGGTAGCTGAAATTGTTAATGCGAAAATGCTTTCAACCGTAATTTTAAAGGATACCAGTTCCATAACTCTTACTGGCCCGACTAGATCCGCCATAAAGAAGCAGATTGAAAGTCTGATCAGCGATAAAACATTAAAAACTACCATTGAAATGTTTACCTATCATTTACCAGGAAAACAGGTTGCCATTGGTGATAACTGGAATATAAACGTCACTACTAATTCCGGCGGAATGTCGCTCGATATAAATACAAAATATCATCTCGACGGACTATCCGGGAATAATGCTAACATAACCGTTGAGGCTGACATAAAAGCAGCAGCGAATGCTGATCCTATTATATCAGGACCTGCCAAAGTAACTTATGACGATTTAAAGGGATTGAGCAAATCAACCATGGTAATTGATACCACAACAGGTTTGGTAACCGAAGATAAAGCAAAAACACATATAGCCGGAAACCTGGGGATAAGTGGACCAGGGTTTAGCATGACCATGCCCATGGATATCAATGGGGAATCGAAAGTTATTGCACTTCAATAAACTGAAATTATAATTTAAGATGAAAAAAGTTTTATTTAGCCTGCTGCTGATTATATCCCTTACTTCACAGGCTCAGAACATCAAGGGTAAAGTATGCTACGAGAAAGATAAATCGCCCGTACAGTTTGCTTCTGTAGCATTGGTTCAGTTGCCTGATTCATCAATGATAACAGGCGTAATTACTTTAACAGACGGAGGTTATCTGCTTGAAAAAGTAAAACCGGGGAATTATTTCTTAAAAGCCAGTTTCGTGGGCTATAAAGCCAATGGGAAAAATGTCGTAATTGATGCAACCAATAAAGAAGTATCAGTTGATACTATATATTTAGCCGAAATCACCACAAGCTTACAGGAAGTCACGGTTTCAGCCGAGCGAATCAAGGGCAGGGAAATGGTTGACCGTACTGTTTATGCAATTCCTGAAGTAATTGCAAAAAGCTCGACTAACGGGTATGATATTTTAAAGAAAATACCCCAGGTAAATGTCGATTTTCAGAATAATATAACACTTAACGGCAGCGCCAACTTTATTATACAGGTGGATGGAAGACAGCGCGACAGGGATTTTCTTAACAAACTTCTCCCTTCCGACATCCAAAGCGTTGAAATTATAAGCAATCCTTCAGGTAAATACGAAGGCAATATCGATGGGGTAATAAATATTATCCTGAAGAAAGAAGCGCGGTATGGTATGAATGGCAATGTAGGACTCAATTTTAAGCCGATTAATAAACCCACAGTACAAGCAACTGGTAGTCTCGATTATTCTATGGGTAAAATTACCTTTTATATAACTGGTTTCAGCTTTTTGCAAAAACTGAATATCAATACCACCAATACCAGCAATTTTATAATGAACGATTCAACAAGCCGGATGTCAGGAACAGGTGCGTTAAAAGTGACCAGTTCGTCTGTTAATACCGGATTCGATTATTATATAAACGATAAAAACAACCTGAGTTTTAATATAAGCTATAAGCCTATAGATCAGAATATTAACGTGCCAGGTGAAACCTTCCTGTACAAAAGTGGTATTCCTATGAATACAATTTTATCACTGTCTGCGAATACAACGCATAGTGACGAAACAGCAGCATCACTGTTTTACAAAAAGACATTTAAAAAGCCTGTCCAGGAATTTACAGCCGAGACAAACTTATACTGGTTTAAATCAAATACCGGGAATGATTTTACAAATACCAGATACCTGTATAATTCCGATACAGAAATCAATAGTTACAGCCGGATGGAGGATGATATAAACAACAGGAATTATTTCTCCGTTAAATTGAATTATGTACAGCCTCTCGGGATGTCGGCAAAAATAGAAACAGGATATCAGCTATACAGCCAGCAGATGAGCTATCTTTTTAATATTGATAACCAGGAAACCAGCAACCTGTTTAAATACGACGAATTCCGCAATTCGGTGTATGGCGGAATTACCTGGAATTTAAAAAAGATCGGGTTCCAGGCTATGTTGAGGGTCGAGAACAGCCATATCAAGGCTGATTCGGTTACCCAGCCAAACTATACCTGTTTCCTGCCATCCGCTAATCTTCAATATAAATTTTCGGCATCGCATAACCTGAAATTCACATATAATCGTAGAATTAACCGTCCGGGAATCTATAACATGGATCCGTATTATAAAATCGGACAGAATTATGATATATCTGTGGGTAATCCGAATCTTAAGCCTGATTATCGTGACCGTCTGCAGCTAACCTATACATGGAACTTTGGCAGTAATTATTTCTCGCCATATGTCTATAAGGAGTTTTATACAGATAAAATCGGAAGCGAATACCAGGTAATAACGTCGCCCATCAGTAGCACACTCACCACATTCACCAAGCCCTATAACCTTCTAAGTGGCTATGAAACAGGTGGTGGTGTTAATACCATGCTATGGTATGTAAATATAAATGCACGGATTTATAAAGGACATATTAATGAGTACACCGGGCAAACAGTCACTATCCCCGGCCTGGATTATTTCTCATATAGTATAACCAGCTATGCATTTGCCCAGCTTGACAAAAAAAAGACAGCTACAGCATTTGTTTTTATGAGTTTTAATGGTGTAAATATGAGTGCACAGAGTAAAACATACAGCATTCCATTTTATGGTATTGGTGGCCAAAAACAAATTAAGGATCATAGCATAGGTGTATTCTGGTTACTTCCTTTTTCAAAAAATATTAATTTCCAGAAAACTGTAACAGAGACACCTTACTTTAACACAACGAATGTTATTGGATTTAATGTTGCAGGATTTGTACAGATAAGCTATTCATATAAGTTCAACAAGGGTAAGAATGTGAAAAAACTCGACCATAAAGTTGAAGTGGAAAGCGACAGCAAGAGCCAGGGAATCGGGAAATAATGACCAAGTGTGACTTTTCACCGATTTTGTAATTTCACACAATATAAGTTTCATTTTTTGAAGGGCGATTTAAATTGATTTTTAAGGTCAAGAACCCCCTTCCCAACCTTCCCTCAGGGGGGAAGGAGTAGTTAAACCTTTCCCCCTTGGGGGAAAATGAAAGGGGGTAAAGTACTTTAGAAAAGGGATGCATGAACCATTGCCTAAATTCTGAACTATATCACGGCAGGGAGGTTTATAATACTCTAATGAAGAAGCCAAGATGAAAGATTCATTGTTGAATATTGTAAATGACAACGACATAAAACAACTAATTAAGAAAGATCCTCTTTTTGAATCAATCAATGCCATGTATGGTCCACCACCAAACTGGACACGACCTCAGGGATTTAGTTCGTTAGCCAGAATCATTCTGGAACAACAGGTAAGCTTAGCTTCTGCGAATGCACACTTTCTTAGACTCAATAATTATTTGAACGGATTTACACCGGAAAACATACTAAGTCTGACTAACGTTGAAATGAGACAATGCCAGATCAGTCGCCAAAAAGCAAAATATCTTCGTGCATTATCCGAAGCAATACTGAATGGTGATTTAGATCTTAAAGAACTCCCAAAACTTGATGAGAAGGAGATAAGAAGAATACTTACAGCAATTAAGGGTATCGGCGAATGGACAACTGATATTTATTTAATGTTTTGTCTTCAGTCAAAAAATATATTTCCAAACGGCGATGTAGCTATAGTAAATACTATAAAAGAACTGAGTGGTGCAAAAACGAAAGAAGAAATAGTAATACTTGCTGAAAGCTGGAAGCCGCTTCGTTCTCTTGCTGCTTATTTTTTATGGCACTTTTACCTGAGTAAAAGGAACAGACCCTGAGATATGAAATGCAGTTATCAAAACCTTCAAATAGTAACTACTTCTTCGTCGACTGTTTCAAGAAGGTCGTCTGCCAAATAAACTCATTAGTATAACAGATTTGATGATCTGTTTAACATTTGCTCTTTTGTTGGCCTGCATGGGTTTGTTTGGACTCGCTTCTTTCACTTCCGAGAACCGTACAAAAGAAATCGGTATCAGAAAAGCAAATGGTGCAACGACTCTTTCCCTCATGCGAATGTTGCTGACCAGCTATACAAAATGGCTGACCATCGCCTTTTTTATTGCTTTACCAATCTCATTCCTGCTGGGAAGAAGCTTTCTGGGGAGGTTTTATTTTCATACTTCGATGCCGCTTTGGGCATTTTTGGCTGGCCCGCTCATCGCTTTTGTTGTGGCACTATTAACAGTCAGTTCTCAAACCTTGAACGTGGCAAACCGAAACCCAATCAAAGCACTCAGGTACGAGTAATTAGCAAATATTTTTTAAATAGAAAATATGTATCTTTAATACGATATTATTGTTCCCGAGAGATAAATACGCGTAATATTTAATCTGGGCAAACTTTAAAAATTTAAAAATGAATACTAATTCAACCTATCCCGGTCAGCGGAAGCCATTGAGGATTTTGCCAGGTATTATCATTATAGTAATTCAATTGCTCCTGAGATTCGTCCTGCCTGTGATTTTGCCTGAAGCTGTTGCAATCGGATTGTTCGGCGGGATCCTTGGCGGATTAGCAGTTATTGTCTGGTGGGCATTCTTTAGCAGGGCAGCCGGGTTGGATCGCTGGACCGCTGTAGTGCTGATGATTTTGGCGCTTTTGGCTACAGCCCAATTCCTCGACATCTCCATTTCAACATCGATGATGGGATTGATGTTTCCCGTATATTCAATCCCAGTCCTTAGTCTGGCATTTGTTATATGGGCCATAGCCAGCCGGCGGTTATCTGACATTCCCCGACGTGCAACTATGGTTGCTACTATTCTGATTGCTTCAGGATTCTGGGTGCTTCTGCGTTCCAATGGAATGGATGGACAGGCCCATCATTTTTTTGCTTTCAGGTGGTCTAAGACATCCGAAGCCCGTGTAGTTGCTCAGACCAGCAACAATCTCACAAGCTTGCCAGTGGATTCATCGGCTATGGCAAAAGAAGCCGAATGGCCTGGGTTCAGGGGCGTTAACCGCGATGGTATTATTCATGGCATCAGGATTGAAACTGATTGG
>Ga0075528_10000237_pt1 | contig 10282 bp, 6 predicted proteins | sample NGEPer16B_FD_76827 | JGI IMG/M metagenome (GOLD analysis project Ga0075528, IMG submission 76827) | Arctic peat soil microbial communities from the Barrow Environmental Observatory site, Barrow, Alaska, USA - NGEE Permafrost159B-16B | ecosystem: Environmental > Terrestrial > Soil > Wetlands >... | reverse complement strand
GCAATTATCACGGCATCAATATCTTTTGCCATTTCATCGAACATTTTCCTAAAATCTTTATACCTTCTGGCATTAGGGCATGCTTCAAACCCTTTTGCAGATTCCCGGTCATCAACATCGCACATGGCAACAATGCTCTCTTTTGGTACCTGGGTCCAACTGGCTTCTCCTCTGCCGCCAACACCGATAACTGCGATATTTAATCGGTTATTTGGTGAACATCTTATCAAATTCGGGATTATTAATACCCCTGCTGCAGCCGCAGAGGCTGTTTTCATAAATGATCTGCGTGATAAATTTGTCATTGTTAATGAATTATTAATTGATAGTTAGTACATCCTTTAACCGGATATCTCCGGAAGAAGATCCAATCATAAAGACATATTTTCCTTTTGGTATGATAAAAATTGACTTCTTTTCATCCCAACAACGGAGTTTTTCCTTGTTGATATCTATTTCGACCAATTCAGTTTTTCCTTTTTTTATTGATATTCGTTTAAATCCTTTTAATTGTTTTACTGGCATCGGAATTTTCATATCTGGCATTTTTACATATAATTGTGATACTTCATCTCCGTCCATTGCCCCGATGTTTTTGATTTTAAAACTAATTTTTATTGTCTTTCCTCCATCATTAATTTTCAGTCCATCATAGAAAAATGTAGTATAGCTCAAACCATATCCAAATGGATATAAGGGTTTACCTTTAAAATACTGGTAAGTACGACCTTTTGTGATATCATAATCATCAAATGAAGGAAGGTCAGCTAAACTTTTATAGAAGGTAAGTGGTAATCGTCCAGCGGGATTATAATCGCCAAACAAAACCTTTGCAACGGCTGTTCCTCCTTGCTCACCCGGATACCATGCATCGATTATTGCAGGAATATTTTCATCTATCCAGTTAATTGCCAAAGAACTACCAGCGACCAAAACAACCACTGTCTTTGGATTAACTTTATATATTTCGCGGATGAATTCCTGCTGATCTTTTGGCAATTGAATGTCATAACGGTCCTGTCCTTCGCGCTCAATACTTTTATTTATACCTAATACTGCAATTGCCATATCACAGTTTTTCACAGCATTTCCCGCCTCTCCAAATAATCCAAGTCGTTCGTTTTTCGCAATATCGGGAGTTTTCCAGAACATTTTTGCGACAGCTTCACCGCCATTATCAAAATATTCCGCTTGCATAATATATTCTTCGCCCGCATTAAGGTTCAACTGTATGCTATCCCTTTCTTTACTCCTATTATGCCATGAGTCGATTACTTTTTTTCCGTCAATTATCAGGCGACATCCGTCATCTGTAGAAAATCCAATCGTATACAATCCGGAAACTGTTGGACGAAGAATACCCTTCCAGCGAACAGATAAGGGAGATATTGGCAAAAATGGATCCGGAGCCTGATTCACCGGTTCAAAGTTGATCCATTCATCAACCCGGGTTTTTGGTTGCCCTTTTAATTCCTTATTGCTAAAATATTCTGCTTTAAGTCCATTTGGGAAATACGTTTTTGAAATTAACTCATATCCATCCGCAGAGGATACCCATGGAGCATAAATAATTTTCACTTTGGCGCCTACCCTATTTTGTATTCCCTGAAGAATAGAAACAGGTTCTCCAACAGGAATTCCGCTATAGTCTCCAAATTCGCAATTCCCGGCATTGATTCCAACAACTGCAATTGACTTTATTTTATTTAAATCGATTGGTAATGTTTTGTTTTTATTTTTCAGCAAAACAATGCTCTGACAAGCTGCCTCCAATGCTAATGCCTTATGGTCCAATGAACCTACAATTGAAGGAGATATTTTATTATAAGGATTATTTTCCGGATTATCAAATAGGCCAAGGCGCATCCGGGCCCGCAATACATGATAAGCTGCAGAATCAATATCTGCTTTAGAAACCTTACCTTGTCTGTATGCCTGGAGTAATGGTTCCATAAAGACATCATCTCCGCATTCCAGATCAAGGCCAGCTTTTATGCTGACAGCTGCAGCATCTTCTTTTGTCTTAACAAATTTATGATGAGACACTAATAATCCTGGTCCACCACAATCTGAAACAACATAGCCATTAAATCCCCAATCTGTTCGCAGAACTTTTTGTAAAAGCCAGGGATTTGCAGTACAAGGCACATTATTTATAGCATTATATGCAGACATAATAGAGGCTGCTTTCCCATCTACTACACATGCTTCAAACGCCGGGAGATAGTATTCTCTCAAAATTCTTTCGGATATCTGCGGATTACATTCAAACCGGTTATGCTCCTCATTATTCGCGGCAAAATGTTTAGGTGTGGCTACAACCTTCAAATATTTAGAATTATTCCCCTGTAAACCTTTTACAAATTGCACCCCTAAAACTCCTGAAAGAAAAGGATCTTCACCATACGTTTCAGGTGTTCGTCCCCAACGGGGATCACGTGCCATGTTAACAGTCGGAGACCAGAATGTAAGCAGATCACTAAATTGATTTACCTGTTTTTTCCCTTGGCTGAGTTCATTCCACCGGGCACGGGCTTCATCTGATATTACTGTTGCTATTTTGAAATGCAGTTCCGGGTTCCACATACTTGCTAATCCGATCGCCTGAGGAAATACTGTGAAATTTCCCGGGCGTACTACTCCATGTAATGCTTCATTTCCATGATAATACTTTTCTATACCCAATCGGGGTATTCCCGGTGAAGTTGCTCTAAGAAGACTTATTTTTTCATCTATGGTTAAAACAGATAGAAGATTCTGTATCCGATCATGTTCTGTGGTATTTTCATTCCGAAAAAGTTCTCTGTTTTGACATTGACCATGGAACGTGATCAAGATAAATGCCAAAACAAAAAAAAGATATTTAAGCATAACACTCTATTGTATAATTATTAAATCAAAGTATGAAATTTCAAAAGCCATCATTCCTGAAAAATTACTTCTGCCGTGAATTTTAATATCATACCCTCCTTATTTTAAGCAGTTCAGATATGATAAAGCAAATTGTGCAAAAATAAATGTTTACCTACCCCGATTCCCAAGGCCGGGATAAGTAAACAGTTTTTAAACATGAGTTTTAGCTTACATTACTCCACAGTATTTAACGAATAATATTTACGGAATAACTATTTTTATAATCGGACTATAATTAAACCGGTTCAATGAATTCTCAGCAAGAATAGCTACCCTTGCATAATAAGTACCTGCAGTCAAACCTGCAATTTCATCGACAAATGATGTTGATGAAATGACTGCGCTGGTCATGATGCTTAGGTCATTCTCTGTGGACTTTTTCACACCATCTGTGGACTCGTGAAGTATTAAGGAAGTATGGCAAATAAGCATGCTTTTTACTAACTTTTTAGTGCTGGTGGTCTGTTCAATGTTATAAGTTGCCCTGATTTTTGCTCCTGTAAAAGCAACAGTTACATTTTTTAACCGTACGAATGGTTCAACCTGAAATTTAATGGTTTGATTTTGGCTTAAGTCGACGTTCAATGTATCAACTCCTGACATTTCAAATGCCCCTTCCATAGCAATAACCTTATATTTACCCGCAAAAAGACGGGTATTTCTAAAACTGCCATCAGATTTAGTCCAAAAATCATAAGGCTGCGGGTTTGAATACCCTTGTTCGACCAGCCTGATTTTTATTCCATCGGGTTGCCTGGTCTGAATATTTTCTCCGGTAACCTTATCTACGACACTACCATCGAGGGTCATATCCGGGACTGAATAATTATCCAGCTTGCAGGAGTACAGAAAAAACGCCCCCAATATTAAGTTCAAAATTAAGATCTTTTTCATTTTTTATCTTTTACCTGATTTAACTAACTATTAATAACCTGGATTTTCTACAAGCAACGGATTACTTGCAATTATACCACCATCAAGTCTGCTGTAATACAACTTTGAGGTAAACGTCCGCGTATACTTATCACTTGGTAATTTTGCCTTTGTGAATATATAAGCATTATTATCCTTGTCGTATATAGGCCATAGTGCATAGGTATCTGTATTGTAAATTACGTCATCAAAGATCCGCCATCTTTTAAGGTCCCAATAGCGATTTCCTTCGTATGCGAGTTCAATTTTACGTTCGTGTCTGTAATCATTCATTGTGACAGGGTTAACAAATGCAGGCAGGCCTGCACGCTCGCGAATCATATTTATATATTTCCGTGCTTCAGGTTCGTTACCGAGTTCCAGTTGTGCCTCAGCATAATTAAGCAGTACCTCAGCATAACGCATCATCATTTTATCAACGTCAGATGAACTATAAGCTATCGGCCTTGGAGGTGCAGGATCAGCCCATTTAGTCAGGTAAAAACCTGTGGCAGTTCCTTCTGGTTGTGATAATCCATCAGCACCATTTCCACCAATCAGAACACCGCCATCAATTACATTACCATAAATCTGCAAGGTTGTACCCATCCATGGAGAACCTGGGAAGATTGCTGAAGCAAGAAACCTGGGATCTTTATCTTTAAAGAGATCTGCTGGATTTGCATATCTTATTGGCGTTCCATCAGGATTGTTTAACTTAATTGCACCGTTTGCATTATTTGTATATTCATAACTTTCAGCCATATCGTAGGTAGGATCAAACCTGCCTCCGTATCCTTCACCTCCGCGATGACTAAATGGTGCCGTAAACAAGTCGAATCGATTGGCCTTAATCGGAAAAACAAAGGCATCAACTAATATCCGCTCTTTATTTGTGATTGACTTGTCAAAAAACAGATTGTGGTAGTTCTTAACTTTGTCTGCATCCTGATTATAGAGAGCATAAGGTCCTGTTTCAATTAATAGTTTTGCCGCATCCCGGGCCGCTCCGAAATAATGGCTTGCTTCTGATTTAGGAATACCAATCAGTCCGTTTAGCTGCACCTCTTCATAATTGGCAATTGAAGCGGCATAAAGCATCGCCTGGGATTTATAAGCAAGCCCCGACCATTTATTGAACCGGTATACATTTGCCTCTGATGACATTTCATTTATGGCCGCTTCCATCTCTGCCTCGATAAATTTGAAGACATCTGCAGCTTTATCCCTGGCCTTATAAAGTTCTGCAGGATCGCCCGAAGCAGGCAATGGGCTCACTTCCGTAATTAATGGTACACCACCATATCTTTGAACAAGGGTAAAATAGACATACGCCCTTATAAACTTTAATTCAGCTAAAGCTTCAGTTTTTTCTTTTTCAGTAGTAAAAGCAGTCGCCGAAGGTACTTTTTCAATCATGTTGTTTAATGCACGAATGAGTGTATAACTTGAACCCCACGAGTTAAAACTGAATTCCTCTGATGCACCTGCATCTTGCCTGCAGTTAACCATTTCATCTGTATAATAGGATAACCATATCCACTTTGAGAAATTTTCAAAAGGTATCTGATTATACAAGTAGGCCATGTGGGTTGTGAAGGCTGCTTTATCCGATAAAATAGAGGTTTCTGTTAATACATTAACTGGTTGTTTATCCAGAAATTTAGTGCAGCTTGTCCATGATAACGTGGTAATTACAAGCAGACTGCATATATATTTAAATATTTGTTTCATATCTTAGGTTATTAAAATGTTATGCTTAAACCCAAATTATAACTTGCCATTACAGGGTATTTATAACCGTTGTCTCCTCCGTCTCCTGTACCTCTGTGTTCAGGATCAAAAAGAACGCCTTTGCTTTTCCATGTAAGTAAATTAAAAGCATTGGTATAGACACGCACCTGTTTTGCTTTTATTCTATTTGCCCAGTTTACAGGTAGCGTGTAAGCGAGTTCAACACTTTTTAATCTAACATATGACGCATCTATAACCCAGTAAGTAGAGGTCTCCTTGTTGGGTCCAAAACCAAATCCATCGCGTGATATCGGGTATTTTCCCGGTACCCATGGTGTATTGAAATCCAAGGGGTCCTGGTGGTGCCAGCGATCAAGAAAAATAGTCAAAGAGTTTCTTCCCCAAGGTAATGGCCCCATCAATTGTTCCGTAGGTGTCTGGGAATAACCTGTTGCTCCCTGAAACAATAAACTAAGCGATAATCCTTTCCATCCTCCGGACATTTCTGCCCCAAAAAATGTTTGCGGTATCTCATTGTGTGCAATTGGGTACCTGTCATGTGAATCGATCATTCCATCTTCATTCCAATCCACATATTTTACATCACCTGGAAATAAAGCTGCATGTCCATTAGCATTTTGAACAGGTGAAGTATTGATTTCATCCTGTGTTTGAAATTGTCCTGCAGCTCCATAACCCCATATCATATTTTGCAGCCGGTTTTCATTTACATTTGTCCAGTTTAAATAGCTATTTCCTGCGGCTGACTGTTCATAATGTAGCCATTTTTGTTGGGTAAATGATAAGTTTGTACGGATATTATACGAAAATTCGTTGATTCTATTGGAGTGACCAATTACAAATTCGAACCCCCTGCTCAGATCACTATTCAGATTCTCCTGTGGAAAACTGGCACCAAATTCTGAAGGAAGGGTTTCTGCTCTTGTGGCAAGAAGGCCTTCCCTTTTTCTTTGAAACAATTCCACTGTAAAATCGAGTAAGCCTTCCCATAAGTTACCGTCAACCCCAATATTACTTGTTGTTGCAGTATACCATGTGATATTCGGATTGGCCAATCCCTTAGAGGAAGAACCGGAAGTCTGTGTTTTACCATCGAAAATATAATTACCTGATGGATAATTATAACCGGATATGTATTGGAATCCTCCTGCGCCACTGTCATCACCCATTACCCCGTGTGACATTCTAAGTTTTAAATTGCTGATTGAACTAAAGTTGTCCTTAATAAATGGTTCTTCGCTGATTCTCCATCCCAAAGAAATGGCAGGGAAAAATCCCCATCTGCTCTCAGCTGGGAACAAAGATGATCCATCGTAACGAAAGCTTAGTTCAGTAAGATACTTTGATCTGTAATTATAGTTTAACCTTCCTACTAATGCCATGTTGCCATCCAGTATTTTATTTGAACCCCAGGTTACCTGGTTATCAGTTAATCCGGCATCAATTTGACTTATTGCATCCAAACTAAAATATCTTTGAGCGCCAAATCCATCTCCAAAAGTATTACGTCTGTCCACTAATAAGAGGGACTCTATGTTATGTTGACCTCCGGCAAAAGATTTTTTGTACTCTAACGAAACCTGGTATTGTGATATCATGTATTCATCAAAAGATTTCCGGAGTTGTGTAGGGTTATTTATCCCGGTTGGGATATAATTCTTCGCGGTTACATCATACTTATACTCGTTATAAGCTTTCCTCCACTCCGTGCCGATATTATATTGAACATCATAGGCAAATAATCCTTTAACTTTTAGACCAGTAATAAATGGCACGTCGTAAGCAAGTGACATCGTTGTTTCAAATTTTTTCATTTGATATTGCCTTGAACCTGTCAGATCCGAATTGATAATTGCGACCGGGTTCCTGTCTGCCTGACCATCATAATAATAAGGAGAGGTATTGTTCGCATATACAGGCTCATAAGGTGGCTGCATCCAGACTTGTTTCATAAAATCATAAGAAGAACCGCCATATGGATCATCTCTTTTATCCATCATTCCGCCAAATATTACATTAGCTGTTAAACCCTTAACAATTTCAGCTGAAAGATTTGCCCTGAAATTATTTCGGTCGTAATTCATTGAGTTTGTTTTATAAATCCCGGTTTGATGAAGATTTCCAAGTGAAATATAGTAAGTGATCTTTTCAGTTCCTCCACTAAAAGAAACGTCATTTTTACTCATTGGCATTTTATCCCTTACCGTAAGATTCCAATAGTCAACACTAGGATAATTAGGATCTTCACCGGTATACTTTTTATAATCAGGAAATGGTAATGGATTACCAGCAACCAGTGCTGCCTCATTTTTAAGAATAAGGTTATCAATTGAATTGGATATAGCTCTTGGGTAATCGGTCATCTGTTCAAAACCAAAAGATGAATTCAGCGTAATTTCATTTTTACCTGCTTTTCCCTTCTTAGTTGTGATGAGCATTACACCATTGGCAGCCTTTACTCCATAAACTGCAGCGGAGGCATCTTTTAAAATTGACACATTGTCAATAGTACTGGGATCTATTCGTTGAAAATCCCAACGGGGAATTCCATCAACGACTACGAGCATAGATCCCCAACCCCTGATATCTATTTTATTATCATAAACTCCAGGTTCACTGCCAAGTGTTTGAACTCTCAACCCTGGCAACTTACCCGATAAGGCATTACTAAAGTCAGGAGATGTCAGCCACTAATTCTTTGGAATTCACAGTAGCAACAGCTCCAGTCAGGTTAGCTTTTTTCTGGACACCATATCCTACAGCTACAACCTCTTCAATGCCAATGGCATCTACTTCCATTATAATATTGACCGATGTTTTCCCTGTAATATCAATTTCTTGAGATTTCATTCCAATAAAAGAGAAGACAATCACTTTTGCTTCTGATGGTAACGATAAAGCGAAATTACCATCACTATCAGAAGTGATGCCAATTGTGGTGCCTTTTACAACTATTGCGGCACCAGGAATTGGTACTCCTGACTGATCAGTCACTTTGCCAGTCACCTTTTTGCCTTGTTGCTCACTTATAAATGGTTCCATCTCCTCTTTATCGTATAACGCAATCTGGCGTCCAAGTACCTTGTACTTAACTGAAGTACTTGAGAGTACTTTATCCAGAATTTCGGTGATCGATTTTTGAGTAACCTCGACAGATACTTGTTTATTTACATCGACTTTTTCGTTGTAGAAGAATTTGAATTCACTTTGTGCTTCGATTGCTTTCAGGACATTTAGAAGCGTTGAGTTATTCTCGACTATAGTCAACTTTGTGTTCTGCGAATAGGTTTCGGCAGAGAAACAGCTTAAAATTGACACCGTTACAATCAGAATAGTTAGTTTCATTTTTCTAAAAAATTGATAAAATGATGGCATATTGCCATATTTTCGTAGCAATTTATTCATAACTTTGCATTTGGTTTAAATAATGTTTGTTTTTTAAATCGAATCTGGTTTAAAGGTGAGAACGGCCATTCTCACCTTTACTTTTTTGAATCTGGTTGTTTGTTTTTCTCCATTAATAAATAATTTAGTTTATAATTTGGTTCCTTCGCTATTTACCAGGACGTTATCTCCCCGATATCTTTAATATCCTTGTGTTTTTATCAAATTTATATTTAATGGGTGTTGTCGTATTGATCAGTTCAAGGACTTCGACAAATGTTTCCATTTCTATTGTTCCTGTGTAACCTAATTTTTTGAGGCGCTCGCCCTGTAATTCAATTTTTACATTGTACCACCGTTCCAAAGCCTTGGCAACGTTCGCAAAAGGTTCATTTACGAACATCAGTCTTCCCTCTCTCCAAGAAGTACTTAATTCAGTATTTACTTCTTTTATTGAGAATTCATTGGCAGAAGTAATAGATGACTGCTGACCTGGTTTTAGAGTTGCTATTTGGTTTGAGTTGTTACTGATTTTTACAGATCCTTCAACCAATGTCGTTTGGAAGGTTTCATCAGTATATGCCTTTACATCGAAGGAGGTTCCCATCACTTCAATAGCTCCTAACCTGGTTTTCACGATAAAGGGTTTCCCGTCCTTTATCACGTTAAAATAGGCCTGGCCCGTAAGTTCAACATTACGTATTGCAGCATATTGTCTGGGAAAAGAGAGGGTCGATCCTGAGTTCAACCATACTTCGGAACCGTCGGGGAGCTTAAAGCTGGTCCTTGCGCCATAAGGGGTTGTAACAGTTTCTATTGTTGCAAGATTAAATTGTTTCTCTGGTTTTGTGTAAAGAAAAAATGTCGAAATGATGAGTCCAGTTATTAATATCGCAGCCACTTTTAATAGATTGCGGTATAAAGTAAACCGCAGGGCAATCGTTTTTGATTCTTCCAAGGCTATGCGGTGGTGAATCTTGTCGAGCAATTGGCTGTTTTCTTTGTTTTCGATGGCCGTGTTCAACGCGTTTTTCCACAGTTTCAGAATTTCTTCAGTTACTTTGTCCTTGTTGTCATCTGCACATATCGCTTTTAGTACCTCCGAAAATTCATCGGGGTTGGCAGTGCCATTCAAATATTTTGTAAATTGTTTTTCCATGTTGTAATTGTAATACACAAAAGTGAGGGGTATCCCCTGCTCCAAAGGCAGGAAATTATAAAAAAAGATAAAAATAAAGTAACGAGATCATGCCCATCTCTTGCATGGCGCTCTTTATATGTTTGATGGCGTGGGTAATATGATCTTCTATTGTCTTTT
>Ga0075528_10000234_pt1 | contig 10297 bp, 8 predicted proteins | sample NGEPer16B_FD_76827 | JGI IMG/M metagenome (GOLD analysis project Ga0075528, IMG submission 76827) | Arctic peat soil microbial communities from the Barrow Environmental Observatory site, Barrow, Alaska, USA - NGEE Permafrost159B-16B | ecosystem: Environmental > Terrestrial > Soil > Wetlands >... | reverse complement strand
GTTTATTGGTTCTCGATATTTTTGCAGTGCCTAAACCAACCATCGAATCGTTGTTGAAAGAGGTGAACGACATGAATTTGCTTAGCCGGTTTTTCACGATTACCGAACCTTAAATAGCAAATTGTGGAAAGCAATATAAACTGGCAGGTTATTCTCAATCCTCATGCTGGATGTGGCAAAGGACGGAGGGACAAAATCAAAATTGTTTCCATTCTCAACCATTCGGAATTACGTTATAGTTTACACGAGTCAGAATATGCCGGTCATTCGTTCGAACTGGCGAAGGACTTGGCAATCAGAGGTGAAACTCATTTTATAGTTGCTGGTGGCGATGGCACCTTGAACGAAACAGTGAATGGTATTTTTAATGGAAAAAACAGCCAATGTGATCGTATTGTGATCGGCATGTTACCAGTGGGAACCGGGAATGATTGGATTCGGACATTTGGCATTCCCGACCATTACCAAATGGCTATGGATATTTTGCTGAAAGGGAAAACAGTGGTTCAGGATGTTGGACTTGTCGAATATAGGGAAGAAGGAAGAAACATCAGTCGGTTTTTTGTAAATATTGCAGGCTTTGGTTTCGATGCGATGGTCGCCACACGCGCCAATGATCTCAAAAACAATGGCCTGTCTGGTTTAAGAGTGTATATAGAAAGCTTCTTGTGGAGCTATTTTCATCATAAAGCAGACCAAACCAGTATTGTAATTGATGGTGAGAAATTGAGCGTGGATTTATTCAGTGCAGGTGTTGGCATTGGTAAATTCAATGGAGGAGGAATGATGCAGGTACCCGATGCGAATCCTGTAAATGGCTGTTTTCATATCACAATTATCAGGAATTTAGGTATTTGGGGCATTCTCCGGAATTTTCTGAAATTGTATAACGGAAGTTTTGTAAGCGATTATCGCGTTTCGACACATACAGGCACGCAAGTTCAGCTTACTTCCGAAAAACCATTATCGGGCGAAGTCGATGGCGAATCGATCGGCAACAATAATTTTAATTTGAAGATCATCCCGCATCAATTGAGGGTTATATACGGTGAAGACAAGTTTAAGATGCTTGAATGAAAATTGCTGCGCATTTACCAGCGAAGTAATAACCAACAACCAAAGATTTCCTCAAGTGGAAAATTAGATTTCCTGATGAGGAATATCTGTATCTTTCCTCTTTAACCTTTATCCTTTCTGTGGGTTATCTCATATCATTGACTTGTACCTTGGGATATTTGGCTACATCGAATTTAAAATAGTCGTCGGTTAAATTCTGGTCCGTTTTCATGTTTTTCAACGAGAGGGTATAAGCATTCCCATCTTTATTAAATGTCTTTGCCTTCAATATCTGAGATTTCGCCTTGTCAACGTACAATCTTACTTTGTTGAACTCCTTGGTTTTATCAGTCGGAAACAGATCGATTACTTGCGATGCTTTACCACCAATTGTTTCCTCTCCGATGTAGGTATAATTAAATCCTTTTTCGTAGATCGTAAAAAGATTGGCAGGATTCAGTGCTTCATCACTATCCGGATCATTTTCAGTAATATTAACTTCATTCGATTCTGTCATATAACTCCAGGTTGCTGTACCATTCGAAAAAACTTCCATCCCCATGGAAGGCATATGTAACCGGTAGCTCTTCCCTTTTAATGCCACCGAACCTTCATTCGTATCGGTAACACTGCCGGTTTTATTTTCGAGCGTAAACGCAAAATCGATCTGAATAGTTTTGTAGCTCCTGCTTGTTTGTGAAAGTTTGTCGAGTATCTCTTTTGCCTTTGCATCCTGCTGAGCAATCAACGATCCGGTAAACAGAATTAAAACACTAAATAAAAAGGCTACTTTCATCTTCTATAAATTTAAATCTTAATATTGGTTTAAACCCTTCAATAATTGTTCCAAAGCGTATTCGTCCTGTAGCAATACCTGACGGGCTTTGCTCCCTTCGTTTTGTCCGACGATCCCTGCCGCCTCCAGTTGATCCATTATTCTTCCGGCCCTGTTGTACCCAATCGAAAACTTTCGTTGTATCGCAGAGGTCGATCCAGTCTGATTCATCACCACGATTCTCGCTGCGTCGTCGAAGAGTTCGTCACGGTTTTTTAAGTCGATGGCGTTTGAGTCATCTGATCCTTCAACTTCACATTCAGGCAGTAAGTAGGCGCTTGGATAGGAAGGTTGCTGGCTGATGTATTTCACAATGGCTTCAACTTCGGGTGTATCAACAAAAGCGCATTGTACGCGGATTAGGGAGCTCCCCGTTGAAACAAGCATATCGCCCTTGCCAATCAACTGGTTTGCACCAGGTGTATCCAATATAGTTCTGGAGTCAACCATTGATGCTACACGAAAAGCAATACGGGCAGGGAAATTGGCTTTAATAACGCCGGTAATAATATTAATTGAAGGGCGTTGCGTCGCAATAACCATGTGGATTCCAACTGCTCGCGCCAACTGGGCAATGCGCGCAATTGGTAATTCGATTTCTTTACCGGCAGTCATTATCAGGTCGGCAAACTCATCAATAACCACTACAATATAAGGCTGGTATTTGTGTCCTTTCTCCGGATTCAGTCTGCGCGATATGAACTTCTCGTTATACTCTTTGATATTACGCGTATGTGCCTTCTTTAAAAGGTCATACCGCATATCCATCTCATGATTCAGCGAATTCAATGTATTCTTAACCCGCTGAACATCTGTGATAATTGGATCTGTTTCCCCTTCCATTTTGGCGAGGAAGTGCTTTTCAATAATTGCGTACAGGTTTAATTCAACCTTTTTTGGATCAATAAATACGAATTTTAATTGTGCTGGATGCTTCTTGTAGAGCAGAGAAGAGATGATGGCATTCAAACCTACTGATTTTCCTTGTCCGGTTGCTCCGGCAACTAAAATATGGGGCATCTTTGTAAGGTCGACAACGAAAGTTTCGTTCGAGATAGTCTTTCCCAAAGCAAGTGGCAACTCATAATCGGACTCCTGAAATACTTTTGAAGCAATCAGCGAACGCATCGAAACAATCTCCGGTTTACTGTTTGGAACTTCAATTCCGACCGTCCCTTTCCCAGGTATCGGGGCAATGATACGAATTCCTAAGGCTGCAAGACTCAACGCAATATCATCCTCCAGGTTTTTTATCTTCGAAATCCTGACACCCGGCGCCGGAACGATCTCGTAAAGAGTGATTGTCGGACCTGTGGTAGCCTTGATTTTTACAATCTCAATATTGTAGTTTTTCAGCGTCTGAAGGATCTTGTTCTTATTGGCTATCAATTCCTCATCCGATACCTGGGGATTGCCGGTAGAGCGTTCTTCGAGTAATTCGATTGGCGGAAATTTGTAACGCGACAATTCGAGTGTTGGATCAAAGTCAGGCATATTTTCGTCGGCACCTTCATATAATCCGTCATCATCAGCACTTTTTCGCAGTTCCGCGGTGATCAACGGTCGGTTAACAAAAGGAGTTGGTTCCTCGTGGTGAATCTCTTCGCGCTCAATTTCAAGATGATCATCAACTTTACTACCTGCATATACAATTTCAACGTTATCTCCGACAGCAACTTTTGCGAATGCTTTTTCTTTAGTTGGAATCAAAGGAGCTTGAGGAATTGAGAAAGTATCTTCATCTGCAATTTCCTCCTTTTTAGCTGCGGCTGCTTTCAAACTCTTTAAACGTTTGTAAGTTACCCATTTCTTTAGAAGTGGCCAGGCTTCCTCGAATGCCACGATAATACAAATCAGGATTGTAGCGAGAATCAGAAAAAATGTGCCCATTTTCCCGATGGTTGAATTCAATAACTGACTGATGAAATAGCCATATGTTCCACCCGGAAACAGGAACGATTTTTCGTAAAGTGAGGAGAAGAAATATCCAAATGTAACGGATGTCCAGATGATTAAAAAAATGCCATATGCAAAATTCCTTCTCATCGAAAATTTGCCAATCTTGCCAAGACGCAATGAAATGATGATAAAGAGATATATAAATCCGATAGAGGCTATTCCGAAACCTTTATTAATAAATAAATTAGCCATTACCGCACCCCATCTTCCACCTGCGTTTTGAATTTTCAGATCGGGATTCGACAATAATTCCTTGGAAGTAATATTTAGGTGACTAATATCTACACCTCCTGAAATAAAGAAGGATATAAAAGAAATAAGAAGGTATATTGAAAAGAAAAACAGGAGAATTGCAAGTATGCCACCAATGCGTTCCCAGGTGTTGAGATTTCCTAACCGACTACCAATTCCGCCTTTTTTAGTTGAAGCTGTACTTGTTTTTTCGTTCTTGCTGCGGGCCATGTATCTGAGATCAAAATTATTTTTAAAAAAATTGGATTGAACTGCACTGCAAATTTAACTAAAAAAGACCAAAGGAATAATGAAATAGGAATTATGAATTGAAGATCGGCGAAAGCCAGTTGGGATTTGTGAATTAAGCGGTATGATTTAAGTATTTAGGGTAAACATTCCCAAAATCTATAGCAAATTGCCGGATGCAGGTTGCCAGATACCTGTAATGTTTCATAGAAGCAGAAGCTAATAGGCAAGCATATAGCAGGATAGGGATTTGAAAATTATTGTTTAGAATATGATTTTATGCAGATTCAGGTTCTTTGATATAGTGTTACTTTGGAGGGTTATTCAACCAATACTAAAAACCAATAAATTGTGAAAAAACTGGCTGTTGTAGCGCTTGGAGGAAATGCCCTTCTTCGGGATAACGAAAAGGGAACAATTGAGGAGCAGGAAATTCATACCGCAGAAACCCTTGAAAATCTGATATTTTTGATCAATGCCGGATATGACCTGATCGTCACACACGGTAACGGACCACAAGTGGGCAATATATTAATGCGAAATGATGCCGGAATGCAACTTTATGGGATCACACCAATGCCATTGGATATTTGTGTGGCAGATACACAGGGCGGCATTGGTTATATGATAGAACGGATTTTCAGGAATATTTTAAACAAATACGGGATTAAACGGAATGTGATTACCCTTGTTGGAATGGTTGAGGTAGATCCTGAAGATGAGGCTTTTAAGAATCCAACGAAGCGAATCGGAATGTATTATACCGAAGATCAGGCTCAGATACTTTCAAAAGAAAAAGGGTGGATCTTTAAACTAAGTAAAAAGGGTGAGAAAGGGTGGCGTCGCGTCGTTCCTTCGCCTGTTCCGAAATCAATATTCAATCTTGAAGTAATTAAAGATCTTGCTTGCAAAGGGAATATCATTATTACTTGCGGGGGTGGAGGAATCCCGGTTTACCACGATGAAAATAATGATGTTCGAACCATTGATGCAGTGATAGATAAAGATCTTGCCTCATCGGTACTGGCCAATGGAGTTGGTGCAAATGAGTTTTATATCCTTACCGATGTGCCATTTATCTTTAAAGATTATGGCCTTCCGACCCAGGAAAAACTTGAGTTTTTGAATTACAACGATACAGTGAAATACCTCGAATCAGGAACTTTTGCTGAAGGTTCAATGGCTCCTAAAATTGTTGCCGCTTTATCTTTTATTAAAAGCGGTGGCGATAAGAGCATTATCACTGAAGCATCGAAACTTGAAGACAAATCGTACGGTTCAAAAATTACGATGGAGTATGGAATGTGAAATTTATTCCAGCTAAATTCGTTGATCTGGAATGTTTTTGTCAACTTTGAAAGAATTAAACCTTAATATTGATAATATGGCTACTACGCTGCATGCCAGGCATTTTTTGAAATTACTGGATTTTACGCATGAGGAGATTGAACACTTACTTGATCTTGCGGCTGAATTAAAATGGGCAAAGTCATCGGGAACCGAAGAACCACGGTTAACTGGCCGGAATATTGCCCTTATCTTTGAAAAGACTTCTACACGAACCCGCTGCGCATTCGAGGTTGCGGCATATGATCAGGGTGCACACGTTACCTACCTGGGACCATCAGGAACGCAAATCGGTGCAAAAGAATCGATGAAAGATACTGCAAGAGTTCTTGGCAGAATGTACGATGGAATTCAATACCGTGGATTCGAACAATCAATTGTCGAAGAGTTGGCCAAATATGCCGGAGTTCCTGTCTGGAATGGTCTGACTGATGAATTTCACCCGACGCAGATCCTCGCCGATTTCCTAACCATGCGTGAGCATTGCGACAAACCACTTTCGGAGATAAAGTTTGCCTATCTGGGCGATGCCCGAAATAATATGGGTAACTCCTTGATGGTAGGAGCGGCAAAAATGGGAATGGATTTCCGTGCTGCAGCACCAAAGTCGTGCCAGCCATCCATAGAGTTACAGTTGGAATGTCAAAATTTGGCGAAAGATAGTGGTGCAAAAATCCTGATTACTGATGATCTTGCGAAAGCAGTAAGGGATTGTGATTTTCTCTACACTGATGTCTGGGTTTCGATGGGAGAACCAAATGAAGTTTGGGCCCAAAGAATTACCGAACTCAAACCTTATCAGGTGAATAAAGAAGCGATGGTGTTGACCGGAAATCCTAAAGTCAAATTTCTCCATTGTTTGCCGGCTTATCATGATCGTAACACTATAATCGGCAAAGAAATCTTTCAAAAATTCGGACTTGAGTCGATGGAAGTGACAGATGAAGTGTTCGAAAGTGAAGCTTCCATTGTTTTCGATCAGGCCGAAAACCGAATGCATACGATCAAAGCAGTAATGGTAGCAACATTAGGAAATTGAAGTTTGTTCATTAAAATAGTATTTTTATAATCGATTGATTTAATTGGGATTAGCATGAGAAATTTTGAGTTTTATAATCCTGTGAGAATTTGTTTTGGAAAAGGCGAAATCGCCAAGCTTTCGAAATTAGTTCCCAAAGGAGCCAATATCCTGCTCACTTACGGTGGTGGAAGTATTAAGAAAAATGGCGTTTATGATCAGGTCATAATTGCATTGAAGGGTTTCAACGTCATTGAATTCAGCGGAATTGAAGCTAATCCGCACTATGAAACACTGATGAAAGGTGTTGCCCTCGTAAAAGACCATAAAATTGATTTCTTACTGGCTGTTGGCGGCGGTTCTGTGTTGGATGGTACGAAATTCATTGCCGCTGCTGCACTATGGGAAGGATCTGATCCCTGGGAAATATTATCGCGACGCGGCGAAATGCATGTTGAAAAGGCTTTACCGGTCGGTACTGTGCTCACACTTCCTGCAACTGGGTCCGAAATGAACGGAAATTCAGTAGTCACGCGTTGGGAAACACATGACAAGCTGGCATTTGACTCCGAACATGTGATGCCGCTATTCTCAATTCTTGATCCTGAAGTGGTCTTTTCATTGCCTCAGATCCAGGTAGCTAACGGAATTGTAGATGCTTTTATCCATGTGATGGAACAATACCTCACCTTTCCGGTTAATGCTCCAATCCAGGATCGTTTTGCGGAATCGATTCTTACAACACTTATCGAAGAAGGTCCTAAGGTCCTGACCGATCGTGCCAGTTACGATGCCGCCGCCAATTTTATGTGGGCAGCTACAATGGCTTTAAACGGATTGATAGGAGCTGGTGTTCCGCAGGATTGGGCAACCCACACGATTGGACATGAACTCACCGCTTTTCATGGCATCGATCATGGTCAGACACTTTGCATTGTCCTGCCCGGAATCATGAAGCTAAAACGTGAAAACAAGAAAGAGAAGATTCTTCAATATGGAGAACGTGTCTGGAAAATTACAGAAGGAACCGTTGATGAGCGGATTGATGCCACGATTCAAAAAACAGTTGAATTTTTCGAATCTGTCGGAATTAAGACCAAACTTGCAGACTATGGCATTGGGAGCGAAATCATTAATAAAGTAGTTGATCGTTTTGAGAAAAGGGGAATAACAGCAATTGGAGAGCGTGGTGACCTTACCCCCGCCGATATTGCAATGATCCTGGAACTTCAATTAAGGTAAATCTGCAACAGGCAGCTTGCTTCTGGCAGCTGGCGAATGCTATAAATAGCGGTTGCTTTTTTTATAGAAAGAAAGCGGGCCAATGAAAGGGGCTTAGTTATAACGCATTGAAATGAAAGCACAAATTATCGCCTTTATTTCAATGCGTTGTTGTCTATAATTACTTCTCCTACCATCTCCATTTTTTCCGAAGCAGCCATTCCATTTGGGTTGCAGCCAGGTTCTCCCTCCGGAATCGGTATTCCGAGTTTCTTATAATGATCGGCCCATCCGGCAAGGAACTGACCTGTTTTTGGATCCTTAAAGGTCATCGGATTGAGGGTGAAAATTGAATCAGCGGCAAAGATTTCATAAATATATTCGGAACAGTAGAGACCTGGATCTTTAAGGATATAGCTATAATTGTAAGGTTGTCCCAATAGTGTATAGGCCTTTTGAATAGCTGGCGGTACGGCGTTTAAGAAATGATCATTCAGCCGATAGATGCCGATTGTAACTTTTTCCTGGTACGCGATGAAGAATTGCGACATTGTTTCGCGACACACCCCTTTTTTTGGTGCTGAATGAAGTACATAAACCGTGTCATTCTGAATATCAACAATCCCGATATGATCGTAATGGGTATCTTGTCCTGTCTGTGTTGCCTGGTCGATTGCTTTTGAGAGTTCGCTGGAAGTGGGGCTACAGAAAAGAAGATCACCCGTTTGAAGATCAAGATTCAATTCATCCGGACTGTATTGCGCTTTGGCTGAAAAAACCGAAAGTAAAAGAAACCAAACACAGATCAAATATTTCATTTTTTCATATGTGAATAAATTGTTCTTTAAAGGTCATATGGAATCGAAGATCAGCGAAGCTAATAGCCATAATTTAATTCGCATCTCCGGTTGGAGACTTTCCAGTTACGGCTATTTCATCTATTTGTTCGCTTCGGCAAACGCCCGGCCTGCATGAAGTGCTTTAAGATTAATGTTCACAATATCTTCACCTTTACGTCCGAAGATCTCACGAATGCCATTCTCGATACTTTCTATAGCAATATCGATAAATGGGGTGGCAGCACCAAGCATCACCATGTTTGATGCTTTTGAATTGCCAATCTCTTTGGCAATGGCTTCTGCATCGATCGCAACAGCATGCGGCAGTTTTTTGATCTCATCCATAATCAGATCAATTTCAGGATAATTCGTGACATTTTTATATGCGGTGGTATTGGTAACCACATATCCTTTGGGTGAAAGATAGGGCAAGTATCTTAACGATTCCATCGGTTCAACGGAGAGTATCAGGTCCGCTTTCCCAAAAGGGATCAGATCTGAATAAACAGGGTTGTCGGAGAGACGTAAATAGGATTGAACAGCCCCGCCACGTTGACTCATTCCATGCGTTTCGGCCTGCTTGAGGTAAAGATTATTTTCGAGTGCGGCAAAACCCAGCACCGTAGCAATTGATAATATTCCTTGTCCGCCGACTCCTGCTAAAACGATATCGCACTTCATATGGTAAGCTCTTAGTTGAATAGAAATTAATTATTTGGGGATAGCTGCCCTGATCAATGATTTTTGCTTTTGCTGATCCTTCGGGCACTCTTCTGAATACACTCCCTTCGGGGAATAATAATCGAAACACCATTGTAATCAAGTTCATGCCTGATTAGGTTCACCAGCTTTTCGTGATTCTTAGGTAATGCCTCAATGACGTGGATATGTTCGGGATCAACTCCGGCACCTTCACAAATCGATTCAATCCTTCCAAAAGCGGATGAATTTTGACCACCGGTCATCGAAGTCGATTCGTTATCGCCAATCATGATCAGAATATTCGATTTTTCATAAACAGCATCAAGTAATCCTGTGATTCCCGAATGGGTAAACGTGGAGTCTCCAATTACTGCTACAGCTGGAAACAGTCCTGCATCTGCAGCGCCTTTCGCCATTGTAATCGATGCCCCCATATCTACACATGCATTGCCTGAATTATAGGGAGGAAGAACGCCAAGCGTATAGCAACCAATATCGGAAAATACATGACCGTAACCATAATCAGACATCACTTCAGTAAGCGCTTTAAAAGAGTCGTGATGTCCGCAGCCTTTGCATAACGCCGGAGGTCGGTTAACAAGCATCTCCGGAATAGGAGAGCCTAAAGAAGTGTTGATATTTAGTGCTTTGGCGACAATATCGGGGTTGAGTTCACCCGTTCTGGGAAGTGTTCCATCAAGTTTGCCCAATATTTTCTTTCCGTTTTCGAAAAATCCTTTTAAAAGCTCCTCAACAAGCGGATATCCTTCTTCTATAACCAGTATTTTGCCAACCTGTCGTTCGAGTTTCTTCACCATTTTTGATGGTAAAGGGTATTGG
>Ga0075528_10000230_pt1 | contig 10371 bp, 7 predicted proteins | sample NGEPer16B_FD_76827 | JGI IMG/M metagenome (GOLD analysis project Ga0075528, IMG submission 76827) | Arctic peat soil microbial communities from the Barrow Environmental Observatory site, Barrow, Alaska, USA - NGEE Permafrost159B-16B | ecosystem: Environmental > Terrestrial > Soil > Wetlands >... | reverse complement strand
CGGCCCACGATACCGCGGTCCGCTACCTGTGCGAGGAACTCACCGCCACGGAAACTGTCTTTCCCGGCACGGATCTCCGGTTGGTCTACAAACTTGGGTCAGCCTAAATTCCACGAGATCAGGAGTTCGGAGTCTCCACTCGACGCTGCACGCAGGAGTGCGTGCGCCACGGCAGCAACTGCGAAGTTATTCTTGCGTGGGACCCAAGTTGCCGGATTGGATCATTTGGACGACGAATCGGTATTGCGGCGCGCCTCCGAGCAAGGCAGGATTCTCGTCAGCCACGATAAGCGCACGATGCCTCGGCGATTGGCGGCGTTCGTCGCGCTGGGTGGCAATAGCCCCGGTGTTCTGCTGGTCATCCCGCGGCATGCGCCCGTGAGGGACGTTGCGGAGACGCTGATCCCGATCTGGGCGGACAATCGCCCGGATGAGTGGCTGAATCTGGTGGCAAAGATTCCGTTTTGACGCGATCGGTTGCGTCCTCTTCGGAGCGGCGCCGTCTGCCGAGCCTTCACCCCGGCGTTTGGGCGAAATCCTGCCTCCCCTCTCCCCCAACTTGCGCGATTTGACCCAGCTTTCAGGCTCCCTGACGCCACTGACCGTGGAATATTTCCATAAAACGACCAATTTCAGCACAAAAGACCGTTTGGTCTTCTCCGTGCTGGACCCCAACGTACACATTCCACGCAGTGGGGGTTCGAGTGGAGAAGTTCTTACGGGATTCGGGGCATCTGATCCGGCCGGCAATCGTGCTGCTGGCGGGCCTGGGTCTCTTCATGGTGATTCGCGGAGCCGTGGTTCCCAAGGGATTCGGCCAGTACGGCCCCTTCCGCCCCGGCGCGCTGGCAGATATCCGCCAGCATCCCATTGTCTACGCCGGGCAAGCCACCTGCGTCCTGTGCCATGACGAAGAAGGCAAGGTCCGCGCCAGCGGCAAACATGCCCACGTGGCCTGCGAGATCTGTCACGGGCCGCTGGCCAAGCATGCCGACGACCCGGCCGCGAACATTCCCAAGCTGCCGGTAGTCGCCACCCTCTGTGCACGATGCCACGAGAAGGACACGGCGAAGCCCAAGACGTTTCCGCAGGTGGTCACGGCGGAGCACTCCGGCGGCATGGCCTGCAACGATTGCCACAAGCCGCACAATCCGCACCTCTGAGGCACAGGAGCAGACCTATGGAAATCACCCGTCGAGACATGTTGAGCGTGGGCGGCAAGCTCCTCATGATTGCTAGCGTGGGCGCAACCTTCGAACAGATCACCGGCGCCGAGCCACCGAGCGATGCCTACCGCATGGCCGACCACTGGTGGGGCATGATTATCGATATCGATAAGTGCATCGGTTGCGGCAACTGCGTGCGCGCCTGCTCCAATGAAAACCAGGTTCCCAAGGACTATTTCCGCACCTGGGTAGAGCGCTACGAAGTCCCCGAAGGCTACGTCAACCCCCGCGTCAGTTCCCCACAGGGAGCCATCAACGGCTTTCCGCCCTCCAAACAGACCAGCCTCAAGAGCTTCTTCGTCCCCAAGCTCTGCAATCAATGCGCGGATTCCCCTTGCGTGCAGGTCTGCCCGGTGGGCGCCACCTTCGTCAGCCCGGACGGCGTGGTGCTGGTGGACAAGGAATACTGCCTGGGCTGCCGCTACTGCGTGCAGGCCTGCCCCTACGGCTGCCGCTATCTGCACCCCGCAACCGAAACCGTGGACAAGTGCACCCTCTGCTACCACCGCATTACCCAGGGTTTGACCACGGCCTGTTGCGAGAATTGCCCCACCGGCGCGCGCCAACTGGTGGATTTCAAGGACCCCAAAGACCCGGTGCACGAGTTCCTGCGCAATAACAAAGTCACGGTGTTGAAGCCGAACATGGCAACGCAAGCCAAGGTCTATTACAAGAACCTCGACGGCTCGGTGCGATAGAAGGAGAGCGAAACGATGATTCCTGGCGTAGACGGTTTCATGTACCCCAACGAGGTGGAGTTGCAGTGGAGCGTGCTGATTGTGCTCTACCCGTTTGTCACCGGTCTGGTGGCCGGCGCCTTTATTCTGGCGTCGCTGGAGCGCGTCTTCAAAGTGGAAGCCGTGCGCCCCACTTACCGGCTGGCGCTGCTCACGGCGCTGGCGTTTCTGCTGGTGGCCCCTCTGCCGCTGCAACTGCACCTGGGGCACCCCGAACGCTCCTTCGAAATGTACACCACGCCGCACAGCTCGTCGGCCATGGCGATGTTCGGCTTCGTCTACCTGTGGTATCTCACGGTGGTGCTCTTACTGGAAATCTGGCTGGAGTATCGCAGCGATATCGTGCGCCTGGCGCAAAGCTCCAAAGGCTTCCTGCGTCTGGTCTATCGGGCGCTCACCCTGGGTTCGATGAACCTCAGCCCGGAGGCCCGCATGATTGACGACAAAGTGGGCTACGCGGTCACCGTGATCGGCATCCCCTCGGCATTCCTGCTCCACGGATACGTCGGCTTCATCTTCGGCTCCATCAAGGCCAACCCCTGGTGGAGCACGCCGCTGATGCCGATCGTGTTCCTGTTCTCCGCCATGGTGTCGGGCATCGCGGCGGTCCTCTTGCTCTACATGGCCTCCATGAAACTGAAGAAGACGCCGATCGACATGCGCTGCGTGGACACCATCGCCAAGTATCTGTTCTACACCTTTGTGATCGATTTCACCCTGGAAATGCTGGACCTGATCCACCGCACCTACGAGAGCGACGAGAGCTTCCGCAGCCTGGATTTCATGGTGCATACGCGGCTGTGGTACTCCCACGTGGTCCTGCAGATTGGCCTGGGTACGCTGATTCCGTTGGCGCTTCTGGCCGCCAATCAACTCTGGAAATTCAGCGAGTTGAAGCGGCGCGTAATGTACGTGACGGCGTGTTCGCTGACCATGATCGGGATCTTCGCCATGCGCTGGAATGTGGTCATCGGCGGCCAGTTATTCTCCAAAAGCTTCCTGGGCTACACTACTTACAAAGTCGACTTAGTCACCCGCGAAGGGTTGCTGGCGGCGATTGCGCTGATGCTGCTGCCTTTCGTCATCTTTTTCGTGCTGGTAAAACTCCTGCCACCGTGGCAGGAGAGCGAAGCTCATAAAGCCTGAGGAGGTTGCCGTGCCGCAACCCGAGTGGGACGCGCTGGTCGAGGAGGTTCGCGACCTGCGGACCCGCGTGGCCCGCATGGAAATGGCGATGGGCATGGCTGCCCACGCAGCACCGGCCGCCGCACCGATCGGAGCCGCGACCGGGGTACCCCCCGGGGGTCGGGAGCGTCCCGCCCCCGCATCGTCAGAGGCGCCGGGGATCCTGGAGTCCCCTACCTCGCTCCTGCCGGTGCTGGGACGGGCGCTGCTCGGCCTGGCAGGCGCTTACCTGCTGCGCGCGCTGACCGAAGCTGGAACCTTCTCGCCCAGGATAGGCGTCGCCATCGGCCTCGTGTACGCCATGCTGTGGCTGGTCTGGGCGGCGCGCACGCCGGCCGCGCACCGCCTGGAAACCGCGCTGCACGGGCTGACTTCCGTGCTGGTGCTCTCCCCATTGCTCTACGAGGCCGCCACGCGCCTGCACGCCATCTCCACCTGGACGGCGGGGGCGATCCTGTTCGCGTTCACCCTATTCGGTCTGGCCGTCTCCTGGCGCAAGGACCTGCTGATCGTGGCCACCTTCGCCACGCTGGCCGGACTCGGTACCAGCGCCGCCCTCTTGTGGTCCACCCTGGATGTCCTGCCCTTCACGTTCGTGTTTCTGGCCATCGCCCTGGCCATGGAAGTCTCCGCCTGCCTGAATCACTGGCTGAGCGAGCGCTGGCTGACCGCCACCGCCGCCGATCTGGCGGTGTTGCTCGCCACCTGGCTGGTGACCCTCGAGCATGGGCTGCCGGAAGGCTATGCGGCGATCCCGCATGCGGCCCTGCTCGGCGCGCAGGTGGCGCTGCTCGGCATTTATCTCGCCAGCACCATCGTGCGCACCCTGTTGCGCGGCTTCACCTTCACCTGGTTCGAGACCGCGCAGTGCGCGCTGGCATTCCTCATCAGCGTCGGCGGCGGACTGCAACTCACCAGCCACGACGCCCGCGTAGCGCCCGGACTGGCGCTGCTCGCGCTGGTGTGCGCGGCTGCCTGCTACCTGGTTTCCTTCCTGATGCTCGACCGCGGCGGCGAACTTAGCCGCAACTTCCACACCTATGCCACCTTCGGCTTTCTGCTGGCCGTCGCCGGCAGCCGCATTCTGCTCTCTGGCGCCGCGGCGGCCGTGGCGTGGAGCGTGCTGGCCGTGGCCGCCATCTGGGTGGGCGGCATTTTCCTGCGCCTGACGCTCAAGGTCCACGGCTGCATTTTCCTGCTGCTTGCGTTGGGCGCGTCGAGCGCGCTGGAACAGGCGGCGGGCCTGCTGCTGGGGGAGCGGACGTGGCCCGGAGGCGCACCCTGGGCGATCTGGAGCGGCGCGCTCACGGCGTCGCTGTGTTATGCCCTTGGAACCCGCCACGCCGCCGCGGTGACCCCCAGTTGGAGTTCGCGCACGCTGCGCATCCTGGTGGCGGGGACCGCGGTCTTGCTGCTGGCAGGCGTTGCCGCCGGCCTGCTCACTGCCGGCTACCACCTGATATTCGGCGTGGAGGCGACGCACGCTTATTGCGCCACCTTGCGCACCTTCGTGCTTTCGGCCGCGGCGCTGCTGCTCGCCTGGGCAGGCGGGCGCTGGGACCGCCCGGAGTTTGGGCGCCTCGTGTACCCGGTGATGGCGCTTGGCGCGTACCGCATGATCGTCGTGGATCTGCACCAGGATCGCACCGCGGCGCTGTTCCTCTCGTTGCTGCTCTACGGTGGCGCGTTGATTCTGCTGCCTAAGCTGATTCGCGCCCGCGCCGTGGCATAAGTTGCTTTGTGGGGCGGTCCCCCTGGACCGCGGCCGACGCCCTCGTCGGCCTGCTCGCGCTATGCAAGGTGCCGACCCCGTTGAGCCGGCAGCGGGACGAGGGCGTCCCGCGCAGGCCAGGGGGCCTGCCCCACAATTTCCGCAGTATTCGCGATGGTGGGAAAAATAGGTGGCATTGGGCCTGATTGCCTGCCCCGCCCGCCGCCCCCTCACAGCTTCCGAATCTTAATATTCTTGAACCACGCGTCGCTGGAGTGATTCTGTAACGATATCTGGCAATCCTTCTTCGGATGCTTCACCAGCAGTTCGTACTCCGGCGAATCCGTGCCCCAGCGCGCGCCCGTGCCCTTGGCCACCTCCGGCGCATCCAGGCTGCCATCCACCACCTTCACGCCATTCAGCCAGTGCTCGACTGCATCGCCCTTGACCACCAGGCGCGAGTGATTGAACTCGCCCACCGGCTTCGTCGCATCCTTCAGCGGCGCGAGCATGTCGTAGAGCGCGCCTGCCTGATGGTTGGCGCCGCGCCGCGCATCGGGATTCTTCTCATTGTCGAGCACCTGGTATTCGAAACCGATGACGTACTCTTGCCCCTTCGCCGGCCGGTCCTTGCGCCGGTTCTTCATCGACGCGTTCGCCCGGTCCTCGAACTTCTGCCCGGAGACTTCGTCGGCCAGCATGACGCGCTCCTGTATGCGGTACTTCACGCCGCTGTTGCCGCCGGGAGAAATCTTCCAGTCGAACTCGAGTTCGAAATCGCGGAAGGTCTCCAGCGTGAACAGGTCCTCTTCGATCTTGGGATGCGGCAGCGACTTGAGACAGCCGTCCTCGATGGTGAACGCGTCGCCCGGCGGCGATTTCTTAGTGGGGTCTTCCCAGCCGGCGTAAGTTTTGCCGTCGAAGAGCAGGCGCCATCCGGCGGACTTCTCCTGGGCGGTGAGTTGGTTGTCGGCGGCAGCGGCGGCCAGGACGGCGGCACACGCGAGCGCGGTTATTTTCAGAACATGGGGCATCGCTTCCAATCTACAATGTTCAGGTGCATCTTGTACGGCTGGCTTTCTTTTTGACCTGCGCGGCGGCATGGGCGCAGAACACGCGAGTCATCCTGCTGGGCGCCGGCACGCCGAATCCGGAACCGGACCGCATGGGTCCGGCAGTCGCCGTGGTGTCGGGCGACCGGGTCCATATCGTCGATTGCGGGCCGGGCGTGGTGCGCCGCGCGGCGCAGGCGGGAATCCGCACGGAGCAGTTGACCCGCGCCTTCATCTCCCACCTGCATTCCGACCACACGGCGAGGTGCTTCGAAGCCCGTGACAAAGTGATCGCGATCGGCGGCGACACGACTTATAACTACGCGTCGATCGCCGCGGCCAAGGGATGCGACATTCTGGTGCACGAGTTGTACTCGCAGAAAGGGTGGGAGGGCCGCACCCCGGAATGGCGCAAATATCACGCGGCCTATCACACCTCCGGGCCCGACGTGGGCCGGGTCGCCGCGCAGGTGCGGCCGAAGAAACTGGTACTCGATCACCTGCTGCCCATGGGGCAAACGGCGGACGAGGTACTCGGCGAGGTCCGCCGGAATTGACAGGGAGAGGCGATCTATGCAAAGGATCTGGACGTGATTCGCTGAGTTGGTGGGGCAGGCTTCCGCCTAATGCCGCAAGCTTTTCCCAGTAGCGCACAGTCTGCATTGATTGTGGGGCGGACCCCCGGTCCTGGGGTCCCCACTGGGGACGACGCCCCCGTCGGCTCGCCGCAGTGTGGATGATGCCGATTTCATTGGCGAAAAGCGGGTCCAGGGGGTCCGCCCCACAATTTCGGCAGGATTCGCAGCTTTGGCAAAAAGTATGGGGCATTAGGCTTCAGCCTGCCAAAGTTTTGTCTCAGCCGGCGCTGTCGTAGGCCTGCTTGATCCACCCGAGCAGTTCCTGGTCCACTTCCTTAAAAGCTGTAAAAATAATACTCGCCGAGGGCGAGAGGATGCTCGAAAATTCCGGAAAACGATATTGGCCGCCGATGAACGCCGATAAGCATCTTGTTTTAATCGGCGTTTATCGGCGTTCATCGGCGGCCCTAAATGATTTTTCACAGCTTCTCGCGGTCGCGGCTCGGATCGCGGCCGCGGCCGGAATCAGTTTCCTCCCGCCGTCACCGGCTCCGCGCCCAGCGTCACGTAGTTCCAATCCGGCGGCTCCACGCCCAGCAAATGGTGCACGAAGTAGTCATCCCTGTAGTGCTGAGTGCTCAGGACGTTGACTCCGTGGTTCTGGCCCGGGATGTAGAGCATATCGAAATGTTTGTTGGCCTTCACCAATGCATCCACCACCTGCAGGGTGGAGGCCGGGTCCACATTGTTATCCATTTCGCCCGCGATCAACAGCACCTTGCCCTGCAGCTTGGACGCATGGTCCACGTTAGACGATGCCGCGTACTGCGGGCCCAGCGGCCAGCCCATCCACTGCTCGTTCCACCAGATTTTGTCCATGCGGTTGTCGTGGCACCCGCTATTGGCGACCGCCACCTTGTAGAACTCCGGGTGGAATAGCATCGCGCCCATCGCGTTTTGCCCGCCCGCCGAGTTCCCGTAAATCCCCACGCGGCTGATGTCGTACGACGGGTATTTCGCCGCCACCGCCTTGTGCCACAGGATGCGATCGGGGAAGCCGGCATCGCCCAAATTCTTGAAGGCGACATCGTGGAAGGCCTTCGAGCGGTTGCTGGTTCCCATGCCGTCGATCTGCACCACCATGAATCCCAGCTCCGCCAGCGCCTGCGTGGGCGAAACCGCGCTGAACGTTTTGGGTACGAAAGAGCCCTGCGGTCCCGCGTAGATTTGCTCGATTACGGGATACTTTTTTGCCGGGTCGAAATTGGTGGGCCGCACGATGGTCCCCCAGATATCGGTCTTGCCGTCGCGACCCTTGGCCACGAATACCTCCGGCATTTTGATACCCGAGGCGAGCAATGCCGTGGCGTCGCCCTTGCCCAATTCCAGCACCACCTTCCGATCTTCGGTGCGGCGCAGTTGCGCCACCGGCGGCAGATCCACGCGCGACCACGCGTCGACGTAATACTTGCGGTCCGAGGAGAAGGTCAGGGTGTGGTTGCCATCGGCTTCGGTGAGTTTGGTCAAGCCGGTGCCGTCGAAATCGATCCGGTAGTAGTGCGTGAAGTAGGGATCCTGCCCGGGGTTCATGCCGCCCGCCTGGAACCAGATCTGCCGCTTGTCTTCATCCACGCGATCGACCATGCGCACCACCCAGTTCCCCTTGGTGATCTGGTTCTTCACCTTGCCGGTGACGCCGTCATAGAGGTACAGATGCTCCCACCCATCGCGCTCCGAGGCCCAGACGATCTCCTTGCCGTCATTCACGTCGCGGCGGTAGCGGCGGCCCCCGGAGAGACCCTCCGCCAAGGTGTTGTAGTAAATGAAGGTCGGGCTCTCTTCGTCGATCAGCGCGCGCGCCTTGCCGGTTTGCGCATCCACTTCGATCACGCGGTAAACCTGGTGGCCGCGTTGATTGTATTCGAACGTGAAACGGCGGCCATCCTTCCACCAGACCGGCGGCGTGAGGTTGTATGCATTGGGAAACAGCGCCGGGTCGATCTCCGTCGCCTGCCTGGTGGCCACGTCGAAGAGGGCCGGGCAGGCGATATCCAGCGCATCCCCCGGCTTGCGGTAAAGGATCGAGCTGTGTTTCGGCTGAAGCTGATCGGTGGGCGAGGATTCGATGTAGTGAACCTGCCGGTCGTAGCCGGGGCGCGTGTGGTAGGCCACCAGCTTCTTGGAATCCGGCGACCAGGCGATGGAGCGGAAGGTGTAGTAGTTGCCTTCCGAGCCATCCAAGCTGAGCGCGGTGGGCCGCTGGGTGGAACCCGCCGGCCGGAGGAACACATTGAAGTTCTCGACGAGCGCGTCCCACTTGCCGTCGAAAGAGCCGCACACTTGCGGTTCGGCGGGAGCCTGTCCGCCGGCCGCCGCGGCCCCGCGGCCTCCACGGCCCTGACCTTGCGCCTGAGGCTCAGTTTGAGGGCGCGGCGCACACCCGCTTTGACCGCGGCCCAAGCCGCCGCTCTGTTCGGCGGCGCCCTGTTGCGGCGGTGGTGGCTGGTACTCGAGTCCGTCCACCGGGTCGCCGCCCACCATTTCGGGGCTGGCCAGCGGGGCAGCGTCGCCGTCCGCGTCGCCGCCCGCGTCGTTGTACCCAGGCCCGCCGCCGCGGCCTCCACGGCCGCCCGGAGCCACCTGGGGAATTGTGCCGCCCTGGGTGCACGCGTAATCGGTCAGAGAGCACGTCCACATGGAACCGCCGCTGCCGAAGCGGATGCCGCGCTCCCCGTCGATAAAGGTCAACGGGCTGGTGGTGGGCGCTCCCGCACCGCGGCCCCCGGCGCCCCCGCGTCCCCCCGCGGGAGGCGCAAACGGCAGGGTCAACGCCGTATATTTGTTGCCGCTTGCCGAGGAGATGGCAGCGGCCAACTTCTCGTGATCGAAAGCCGGCTTCCTGGTCGCCGCCGCGGCATCCACCAGAACGAATTCCGTGCCGCCTTTTACCGGCCGGGTATACCAGAAGTGATCGGTCTCGCCGATCCAGTTGGCCGCGCCCGGAACATCGACCACCAGGCCCTGCGACCTTCCGGCAAGCGCCTGGCCGCGCCGATAATCGGTTAGCGTGCCTTGCGCGCGCACTAGACCGTGCCCGAGCAGCAGCGCGCCAAGCACCGCGAGGCTCACGGCACGGCAATATCCATTTCGTCGAATCGGGAAATTCATGATCTCCTCCAGCCTGTCCAGATAGTCTATTCTATTGAGCTTCGCCTGGCACAGCGGTGGTTGGGTTGGAGTGAGCCGCCACTGTATTATGCGAGACTCACCCGGCACAAATTTGCAACCGTTTTGGGGGTTCGCGGAGTCTACTACAGTGTGACTGGCGGTAGCTGTGTGCGCCCCCGACGGGGTGGCTTGGAAAGCCCTGTTCTAACGGGTATGATATAGGCTAAGGGAAGCTAGTTTGCCGCCCGAGGGTAATTCATGAAAATTCGGACTTCTGTTCAGGTGGCCCTGATTGTCGGTGCTTGCACCGTGCTGGCGCCGCTTTATGGCCCCAGCATCCGGGCGCGCGCGGCCACTCCGCAGGACGATCTCGACAAGAGTTTCAAGGCGATTACCAGCGTCTACTCGCTCCTGGAGCAGAATTACGCCGACCCCATCTCCTCGGAGAAGGCGTACTATCAGGGCGCGATTCCAGGCATGCTGCGCACACTCGATCCGCACTCCAACTTCCTCGACCCCACCGAGTACCAGGACATGCAGCGCAAGCAGCGCGCGCAGTATTTCGGCATCGGCATGCTGATTGGCATGGACGGCCCCAAGGTGATCGCCATGGAGCCGTTCCCCGGTTCGCCGGCATGGCGCGCCGACCTGCGCCGCGGCGACGTGATCGTCGCGGTGGACGGCAAGGACGTCACCAAGCAAGACTCGGCCGGC
>Ga0075528_10000228_pt1 | contig 10433 bp, 10 predicted proteins | sample NGEPer16B_FD_76827 | JGI IMG/M metagenome (GOLD analysis project Ga0075528, IMG submission 76827) | Arctic peat soil microbial communities from the Barrow Environmental Observatory site, Barrow, Alaska, USA - NGEE Permafrost159B-16B | ecosystem: Environmental > Terrestrial > Soil > Wetlands >... | reverse complement strand
TGCTTCTCCTCTTAACGAAAACCGCCTGAAACCCAATATCTCTTTAATAATTCCAAAGACCGGTTCAACGGTTTGTTTTCTTTTTTTGTATATCCCTTTTCCTTCTGCACTTTTCAATTTCTGGTTCATCTTTTCGGCGGGGGTTACGCATTGTGCGTTATCCGGTTCTTTAGTTAAAGTATCGTTTAAAAAACTGTTGTGTTTTTCTCTTGATATTGAGATGATTGGGATGATATTTTTCTGTCCGCAATCGGTAACGTTGGTCTCACTGAAGTAGCCTGCGTCTGCAATTGCCGTAGATATTTTTTCTAATAACTCTTCAGGAACAGCGTCTATGGCCGGGATAAATTCTTGTTTATCATTGACATGCGAGTTACTGTAAGCTCCTAATATAATCATATCATCGTTTACAGCAGCCTGCCCATTGTAACATTGGTCGAACCCCTTTGATGTTTTCATTATCCTTGATTCAGGATCAGTAAAATTGTATTGGTCTTTGTCATTTGGCTGATCTGAAGGAGCTTTAGGTTCTTTGCCCCTTGGCTTTTTCCCCGTCTTTTCTTCCTTGTCTTTTCGTTGTGTCATTTTAGCATCATATTCCATTTTCTCCTTTTCATAACGCTCTGATGCCCTTTGCTCTACAACCTGTTTGGCTTCCTGGATCTTATCTAAACGGTCTTTCCTCAGCTTAATCTCGGTTGGAATATCTAAGTCAAGATCCTTTTCACTTTCATCTTTGGCTGTTGCCAGGTCTAATAATTTGTCAATCTCTTCTTCCAGTTGCTTTTCCAATTTTTGTATGTACTCGTAGCTCATCGCTTTATGGCGTGAAGCGTTTGCCTGAACCTTTGTCCCATCAATATAAATATTGCCAAGTTTAACAATCCCAAGTTCTTTGCCAATAAGCAATATCTCTTTAAACCAAACTTTTACCTCAGGAAGAAAACGTTTTCTGAAACCTGATATGGTATCGTGGTCAGGGTGGTGGTTTCCGGCAACAAAGCGAAAGGCAACTGAATCATATGTGGCAGCTTCGATTTTTCGTGAGCTAAATACTCCGGTGGCATAGCCATAGAATAATAAAGCCAAGAGCATCTTTGGATCGTAAGGGGTTGAACCCACACCCTTGTATCTATTATATATGTGTCTGAAATTGAGCCTATCAACAATATCAACAATAAATCTCGATAAATGATCTTCAGGTAACCAGTCACCTAAATCATAAGGCATTAACATCCTTTGTTCCCTATCTGCACCAATGAATTTTTTCATGATTGCAAGATAATAAATCTTTAGTATATTACAAAGTCCGACAGGCTCCTAGGACACCCATAATATCGTCAATTACATGCATGTATTCGGCAGCACTAATATTCATTCCCTGATGGGTGGTTGGCATATCTCTGCCCTTGTATTCAACTGAACCACCGCTTCCGGCGCTAAAAAATTCGATGGTATGTTGTCTGATTTCTGCAAACCGCTCCGGTTGGTCCTTATAAGGTTTAAAGCGCGCATTAATTGCCGGATTATTCATGTGCGCTTCAATTACATCGTCAACAATGGCAGTTATACCAGCTGTTCCACCCAATCTTTCAAAGAGTGTTTTTGTTTCCGTGGGTGGCGTTTGTGCACTTGTTAAGCTTGTGATGGTTAAAAGTGCAAATAATAATTTAAATGCCTTTTTCATGAGAAATACTATTAAATGTTTAGATAACAAATATATTGCAACTAAATGTCATTCAATAGCATATTTGGTTCTTCCACTAGCAGTTTTAGTTCATTAAATTCATTAATAATGAAAATAAGCAGGTTTATTGCTGCACTAACGCGGAAGGTATAATTCCATATTTTTTACGGAAGCATCTGGCATAATAGGAAGGACTGTTAAACCCTGAATCGAAAGCTACTTCTGATATATTCCCTTTTAGCGTTTGCAATAGTTGTAATGATTTTCGCAGCCTGAAATGAAGTAAAAAAACTTGCGGTGATTTTCCGGTTAACCGGATCATCTCCCGGTAGAGTTTTGATTTGCTGACACCTATATTTTTCTCGAAATCTTCAACTTTCATTTCGGCATTTTGCCATTCTTTTTCAGTGAATTCCATTAAACTAATAAGAAATTTTTCTTCCATTGGTGTTAGCATGTGCATTTGGTTTTCGTTTAAAATTTCCCCAAAATTCTCGCTTTCAAATAACTGCTTTACTTCAGTTGTTATAACAATTTCAGCACTGGAAATAAAACACATCCGTTGAGCCAATTTAATGGTATCTTCAAAAATCGATTTTTTATCGGTTACCGGAATACCGGCATTCAATCCGATTGATAATTCTGTAAAATTAATTTGGTATTGGGTTCTGAAAATCCTATAATTTTCATGAATCTTTAAAGCACATAAAACAGCTTCTGTAACTTTCCGAAATGAAATTAAAAGACCATCGTCGCTTTGCTGAACAATATTTCCATTAAACGATTTCAGAATGGTTATTATCTGTTTGTAAATTTGTTGCAAATCTGAATGAACAGAATGAGGATCGAAATATTTAAAAGAGTGATTTTCTATAGTGACCACCATTATTGTCCTAAAGGCCGTATCGTTAATGATATTCAGGGTTGTATTCTGTGCTTTTTCAGGATCCTCTATTCTACCTAAAAACGACTCAACGATGGTTTTATCAACTTCAATAATTTGATGAGGCACATTGCCATGAGCATGATGATGCATCTCATTAATAGCATTTCTGTCGGGTGCTTCAATCAAACAAAAAGCTGTTTTCCGTGCATCATCGAACCAATATGTTAATCCCCTACAATCAAATTTATGCTGAATTTTTAAATCTTCCTGGTGTATTTGCGCAACAAATTCGGCAGTAACAGTTTCAGAAACAACGTGACGATCCATAAATATTGGCATACCCTATGTATTTTTTAAGGTGATAAATTGAACTTTTATTCATGTCATACATGATTATAACAACTTCTTTGCTGGTTTGTTGAATTTGCCCGCAACGTTCGGCTGGATGAAGCGCATGGGGCTTTACGAGCAAACCTCCCAAACCTCACAGAGCTAAAGCTTTTATTTTGCTTAAGCTTATTTATTTCAACCGCCAAATCACAGATTTGGGGGTGTTAATTTTCTTTGCTCAACTCAAAAAACCACCGAAACCCTTATGTTTTATGCCCATTGTGTGCGCCTTGAATGGTAACATAATCAAGTTCTTTGAATAATTTAATTTTGAAGAAAGTCCGGAGGGTGAGGGTCCCCGTTGCTGCGGATTTGTAATCATGGGTGGAATTTCAAAAGTCTAATAATTCTCCCTGATTTATCATTAAAAATCTTTCGACCACCCATGATTTCAAATTCCTCATCTGAAAGGCGCGGATTGCAATTGAATTGAATTGAAAATCAACCAAGTTAAAATCAACCAAGTTAAAATCAGCGTAAGCTAAATCCGCACCAGCTCGGGAGCTGATGTTATGCGTTCGTGATTTATTGTCAATAGTTCAATAAGTCTGGTTTGTCCTCAACTATCTCAAATTATTATATTTTGCAACTAATCTCATGTCGCTTATCTTTGTTTTAGCATCACGCATAACTGGTTAATATCCCGAAGTTATTATCCTTTTTCAGCAAGAACATTTACTCCGTTTTTGTAATTTGCCCAATCGGTACCAATTCCAGTTTTCTAAATTCAACTTCAGAGCCTTCGGCTTGTACGGCAATCTGGCCGCGGGTGGCGGTACATTTTGTTCCGAAATTTACCAGTGTATTGTTTACCCATACTTTTATCGTGTCAGCCACACATTCAACGACCATTTTGTTCCATTCGCCAACAGGTTTTTCTGAGCCGTCGGTGAGGTTGGGGATGCGGCGCAGTTTACCTTCTGTAATTCCCCACTCCTCTTTTGGACCGCGGCGGGCTTCCATGTCGGGCACAACAATATCCTGAACAATGCACCAGAAGTCTCCGGCATTTTCGTGCAACATTTGCACTTCGATCGATTTCGGGAACATTCCGTACAATGCCCGCGAAGTGGATGCGTGAACCAGCAGTCCGCAGTTTCCGGGGACGCCGGCAAAACGATATTCGGCAACAATCCGGTAATTCTGGTAAACCGAGTCGGTAATCAGGTGGCCGCCGGGTGTGCCAAGACTTACCAGCATCGAATCGCGAACAATAAACGGGTTAATGGTGTCGGGATGCTGGTCCATCGCCGGAACATCGACATGCCAGCCGGTTAGATCGCCACCGTTAAACAACGATATCGTTTTTGGTTTTTCAGGAGTTGTGCAGGCAAACAGGGTTGCCATCATCAGAATTGTTAAAGTCAGGTTTCTCATAATTTCTCAGTTTAATACATTTATTTTTTATCGTTTAAAAGCGCAATTTTATATTTTGATACTGGTCAAGGAGTCCTGAAGCTAGTCTTTTATACATTTATTCAGGATGTCATAAGCGTAAAAATAAAAACCAACCTGTGGTTTGTCCTCAACTATCTCAAATGTCAAATTACTATATTTTGCAACTTATCTCATGTCGCTGTATTTGTTTTAGCATGACGAATAACGGTCGCAACTACACGCAGGGCGGGATTTAATCGATGAACTTCCTACGAAATGTTGCTTTTTAATATACTCTTTCCTGTAAAAGAGGTTTCAAAACCCGACTAACCTTTGGAACGCCTGTGCAAAAGAAGTTACCAGGCGATGCTTACGCATTACGGAAAAATTGCACTTCATGTTAACGAACCGCTGAATACGAGAACCGTACGCACAGTGGTGTGAGGGGCTCTCGCTGCCAGTGTTTACTGGCTGCGTGGGCTACTCGATTGGCAGCAGTTTTTCTTCTAAGTCAGTCAATTATTTTATTAAAATCCCTCTGTCCACACTTTCGTTTAATAAATTCTCGGCATAGTTCCAAATTACAGTCGAACCGTTTTTAATTGCTTTTTTCTTGTCATAAACTTTCTGATATGGTACGTTAAATTCCTTCCAGGTCCCACCATTATTTGAAGTGTTTTGTAGTAAAGGTTCAAATCTGTCCATTGATTTTGCAAATTTTGCTTCATCAGTCGTGCTTTCTTCAAATTCTTTCCAAATTGCAATGAATTCTTCTGCTTGTTCTGTCGGTAAAAGTCCAAAAATTCGTTCGGCTGCAATAAGTTCTTCATCTGTATTTGTGTGACTTTTTGTTGAGTCGTAAATAAAAGTGTCGCCTGCATCAATTTCTACGATGTCATGGATCAAGACCATTTTCAAAACTTTAAGAACGTCTATTGGTTTGTCCGAATGTTCTGCCAATACAATTGTCATCATTGCTAAATGCCAACTGTGTTCAGCGTCATTTTCTGGTCTGTCGCTATTGAATAATTTAGTTTTACGTTGAATGTATTTTAATTTGTCAATCTCTTTTATGAAACTTATTTGTTTTGATAAATTGTCGGTCTGCATTGTCCTATAAGTTTTGTGAGAATTTCATTGTTAATTTGATGTCTGTTAAAATTGCCACCAAAGTCTCGCAACTTCAAGCAGGACTGGAGTTTCCCGATGAACTTCCTACGAGGAGCTGCTATTCAAATTTACAAATTTCCTTTCAACGAAGCACCAAAACCCGGCCAGGGGCTGGCTTGCTGTTAGCGGCTCGTTGTTTTTTCGTTTGTCGGTTCATAGTAAAGCGTTACTGCACCACCACTAAAGATTTTTGTCTTTAAAAGTTTAAGAATAGTCCTGTCATTTATGTTTTCAAATAATGGCAAACCGCTTCCTGCAACAACAGGGTGAACACAAAGTTGGTATTCATCAATCAAATTAAGTTTCATTAGCTGCAGAATTAAACTCCGACTGCCAACAAAAATGTCTTTACCCGATTGTTGTTTGAGTTCTAAAACTACATCTTCAATAGCTCGGCTTGCCAACTTTGCACTTTTCCATTCTACATTTTTCAGCGTATGGGAAAAAACAATTTTTGGAACGTTGTCCATTATCAAAGCAAATTCGTCCATTGCTTTGTTGCCGGTAGGATTTTCTACCACAGTTCGCCAAAACTCCATAAGTTGATACGTTATTCTTCCATATAGAACGGTGTCTGCCGTACTTAACAGGTCAGCGTAATGTTGATGTATTTCATCATCTGGAATTATTGCCGTGTGGTCACAAAACCCGTCAAGTGTCATATTGATTGCTGCAATTATCTTTCTCATATTTTGTCTTTTATTGTCATCCATTATTGGCCGTTTGCGAATAACATACAATGATCGCTAACGGTTTGGATATGGTGCGCTTGACGTTTATAAACACTTCATTATAAAACTGTAACGATTATTATTTATGCAGCAAATGTTCATGTTTTACTCTAATTGTCAAATGCACTATATTTTTTGTTAGGGGCTGAATTTTTATGGTACAAACTCTTTGAATATCTCTTTTATTTTTCCTCTCCAATTCTTTCTCCCATCTTAACAGAAGTTTCATAGCCCTTTGCTGTATTGATCAATAAATCCTCATCAATGTGAATTTTACTTTTTTTAAACAGCAGTACTACCGTTGAGCCTCCAAATTTAAAGTAGCCTTTCTCTTCGCCTTTATTTGCAGAACCTCCCTTGTAAGTTTGTTCGATGCTTCCTACCATGGTGGCACCAACCTCGGCCATAACAACCTCACCAAACAAAGGATTTGAAAGGATTGTATATTCTCGTTTGTTTAGACAGAATATTTCAGCCATTTTACGCAAAGCATAGGGGTTGACTGAATAATAGTCGCCATCAATCTTTTTGTTTGGAGATAAATTTCCATTGACTGGAAAATGAAAACGATGGTAATCGACCGGGGCAAGCCGTATGATAAGCAGGGCGCCATCAAAGTATTTTTGTGCAAGATCAGGATTATCCAAAAAGGAGGATACATTAAAGCGATATCCTTTTATGATAAAATCGGAGTTGCTAATATTGGCATAAGCCAAAATTTTCCCATCGGCAGGTGATACAACAATATTAGAGCTGGTATCAATCGGTCTTGCATCATCTTTTAGTTTTCGGGTAAAAAAATCATTGAAATTATTGAACTCCTGTTTTTGAGCAACGCTCATATCGATATCAAAATCTTCAATAAAGGGATGTATTTTTTTCGCTGAAGAAGTGCGATCCATCATATTACCATAGATCGATGAAACCAGTTTTCTTTTCGCCAACGTCCACAAGGTTGCTTCTCCAATTGGATTGTAATACAACCATACCAACCACATTTCTCCGGCCACCTTTTCTGTTTTTATTTGCCCACTTTCTCTTTCATAATATTGAATGGGATCTTGAGCCGGTAGTGGATAAAAGGCCACGATGATAATTATCGAAAGCAACAGCAAAATGAAGCCCCACCTCTTTTTAGTTTTTGTTATTTTCATTTTTGCTTTGTTTGCCTTGAAAAGCAAATATAATACAATATCCTATATTTTAACCCACTTTCCATTAATCAATAAACTCTCAACAAAGTGGGCTTCTTTCCAAATCCAATTCTTTTAACCAGACGAATATAATTTTTATTGTTATGGTTTATGGATGTAATAATCCATCGCTTATTGAAGGCTTTTATATAAATAGTCAAATCCTCTTTTTACAGATTCTGTTGCGCAGTTTGGTTTTAATTGTTGCCACTAACGTTCTGCAAATGCACTCAGAGGAAGGAGTTTCCCGATGAACTTCCTACGAAGATTTGCATTTCAAAATACTAATTTCTTGTCAACGATCCGCCGAAACCCGGCTGGCGGGTATTTTGCCGTTGGTGGCAGTTTATTTTTGTCCAACCACCCATATTTCAGATTTGTCATTGAAAATTATTTTTCCTTTGGCTTGTCCAATATTTACCATTTCGTCGGCACCCGAAGAAGCTCCGCCAATTCGTAAAACTGCATCACAATAATCAATCAGCTTAACAGCTATTGGATGAAAAAACTCATTAAAGACTTCGTCTCCAATTTTTTTTGAGCCGGCGGCGTCAATAATTGGCAAAGCAAACCATTCGCCCATCACTGGCAAATGTCCCATTTTATATAGCTCCAATGCCATGTCAGTCATTGCTTTTACATTCGCTCCAATTAAGAATGGATCGTCATTTGTACCTGAACGAAAAGGTCCTGCTACAAGAATTAATAAAGATTTGTCCTTTTGCATTATAAAATGTTGTGAAGTTTAATATATTGAAGTAACATAATTGTTTTCCCGTCTTTGATTTCACCGTTGTCTATCATTCTCGATGCTTGTTCAATTCCAATTTCCAACACTTCGATATTTTCTTCTTCATGCTCAACACCTCCACCTTCTCCTACTTTCATTTCTTTTGAATATTCAGCAATAAAGAAATACAAAATTTCCGTTACTGAACCTGGAGACATATAGGCTTCATAGATTTTTTGAACTGAAGAAACTTTATAACCTGTTTCTTCTTCTGTCTCTCGTCTAATGCAATCTTCTGGATTGTCTTTGTCCAATAATCCTGCACAAGCTTCAATTAACATTCCATTTTCGTTTCCGTTTACATAGGTTGGAAGTCTAAATTGCCTTGTTAGTATGACTGTTTTTTGTACTTTGTTATAGAGCAATATTGTTGCACCATTCCCTCTATCGTACGCTTCTCTACTTTGGATTTGTTTTGTTCCGTCCTTTTTATAATACTCGTATGTTATTTTTCGTAGAATATACCAATTGTCCGAAAGGACTTCAGTATTTAATATTTTTACTTTGTCTATCATATTGCTATTGTTTAGTTAAATTGCCACCAACGTTCCTCAAATGCAGCAGGGCGGGAGTTTCCCGATGAACTTCCTACGAAGTGCTGCTTTTCAAATATACTCTTTCCTGTAAAAGAGGTTTCAATACCGGCTTGCCTTTAGAACGCCTGCGCAAAAGAGGGTACGAGGCTATGCTTGCCTATTACGAGAAAAATGCACCTCATATTAATGAACCGCTGTATACGAGAACCCGTATTAAAGCCAAATTCATTGTTGGTTAAAGTGGTTGGAACAATTGCTTTTAGTTTATTTCCGTGGCTTTGAAACTGTTCATTTTTATAGGATGGAACGATGACAGCGTCATCGTTCCATCCTTTTGAGAGTAAATCTTTCAAAGTTTTAATTTTGCGGAATTTCTTCAACCAAAATTTCGTTTCCTGCTTTGTCGTAATACGTACAGGTCATTTTATCCATACAGATTTCCCATTTTTCGATGCCAAAAGTTGCACACATTTTAATAAAAGTTAGGAAGTCCGTTTTGCCTTGTTGATGAGCAATTAACTCGGCTTTAAATTCTTCACCTTTTGAAGTGTCAGCAATTACTAACGGATCATACTTTGCAGGCACTTTTGCTGTATAATCATTTTCACCGTGATAGTCAATATGTCCATCGGTTACATAAGCTTCATAGTGCGTAACACCTAATGCCTTAATCTCTTTGATGTAAGACGGAAAGTCTGCACCTGATTTCACTTTGCTGTGAGCTGTTTTAATTTGTTCTACTGTAAACATTTTTTCTTGATTTTTAATTGTTAAACGATTTGTTGAATTACACGCAACCATAATGCTCAAACTTGATCGTATGATTGTCGATTTTAGAATTGATTTTACCATTTGCCTTTACATTAAAATTACAATGCAAAGATGCGTTGATGAAAAACCCGGTAATTGTAAAAAATCGTTTTTCTACAAGAAGCGTTTGAAATTTTCGGGAGTATCGCCTGTAAACTGTTTGAAGTCTTTGATAAAATGAGCTTGGTCGAAGAAATTTTTTTCGTAACAGATTTCAGTCAGCGTTTTAGTTTCGTTTAGATTGTCAAGAACTGTATTGAAACGAACAATGGAAGCAAATTTTTTGGCTGTTGTTCCAACCACTTTTCTAAACCGCTTTTCAAATGGGCTTTGGCTGATACATAGCTTTTCATTTAGCTCTTTTATGCGGATCGTTCCATTACTTTGGTAAATGAGTTTAACCGCTTCAATAATTAATTTATCTGTTTGAATGTCTTTGAGTTGAGATACTAAGAACTGCTCAACAATTTTTATCCGAAGTTTGTCTGTGTTGGCTATTACTAATCTTTCTTCTACTTCCGTTATGCTGTTTTTACCAAAAATGTCGTCAAGTGAAAGGCTTAAATTAAAGAGTTCGTTGGCAGGATGTGAAGCAAAATGAGTAAAGCCAATTTCAGTAAAGTAAACTAATATAGTTCCGATGTCTGCCGAATTTTTGAAGACTTTGTAACCGTCAGTAATTCCTGTTATTCCTGCCGTTGTTAGTTTGCATTCACTGTTGTCTTTTATGGACGCAAGTTGTCCTTTGTGGATTTGCCAGCTAAATTGACCACCCTGCGCCGGTGTAATTTGACCACCTATTCTTTAGAGTTCTTAGAACGATTATCACCTTGTTTGGATTAGCGTATTACAAATTTAGATTT
>Ga0075528_10000225_pt1 | contig 10470 bp, 8 predicted proteins | sample NGEPer16B_FD_76827 | JGI IMG/M metagenome (GOLD analysis project Ga0075528, IMG submission 76827) | Arctic peat soil microbial communities from the Barrow Environmental Observatory site, Barrow, Alaska, USA - NGEE Permafrost159B-16B | ecosystem: Environmental > Terrestrial > Soil > Wetlands >... | reverse complement strand
GATAATGAGAGGGAATGCGGCGGCTGCTTTTGCTTTGCACCATTCCGTGGCTTCTGGCGGCGGACGACCATTGGGTGAAGTTCACCCGCGGCCCGTTTGAAGTGATGACCGACGCGGGCGCGCACAGCGGCCGCGAAACCATGGTGCGCTTCGAGCAGTTCCGCCACGCGCTCGGCCAGATTGTCGGCGAGGACGACTTCGAGACGCCCTTGCCGCTGCGCATCTTCGTCTTCAAGAACGCCCAGGGCTGGACCTCCACCGCGCCCCTGACCGAGGGCCGCGACCGTTATGCCATCGTGCTCGGCGAGAAGAGCGCGGTGACGCCCGAGATCTATAGCGAACTGACGCGGCTGTTTCTGAAGAGCAACACCACCCAGATGCCGCCCGCCTTCGAGCGCGGATTGGTCGCGTTCTTCTCCACCTTCGAGGTCAACGGCATCCGCATCACCGCCGGCAAGCCGCCGGCCAAGCCCGATCTGGATTGGGCGCGCATCCATCTGATGGTGGCCGATCCGGATTACTACGGCAAGATCCGCGTGCTGCTCTACAACCTGCGCCATGGCGTGGCCGACGACCCGGCCTATCGCAACGCGTTCTCTAAGTCCGCGGCAGAGGTGGAAGCCGCCGTTAAGAAGCATTTCGCCGCCGGGAATTTCCAGACCACATCGCTGCCCAGCCGCCCCATGGCGGAAGGCGATTTTCCGGAGCGGCAGGTGTCGGCGACGGAGATCTCTCTGGCGCGCGCCGACCTGCTGGTGGGCGCGCAATCGGCCGCCGAATATCGGAAACTCCTTCAGGGACATGAGAAGGTGGCGGAAGCCGAAGAGGGACTCGGACTGCTGGCGCTGCGCGAGCGCCGCACCGATGAAGCGCGCCAGAATTTCGCCTCCGCCGTGGAAGCCGGCAGCACCAGCGCGCGCTGCTATATCGAGTACGCGAAGCTGGAACCCGACCGCGATAAGGCCGAGGACGCGCTGCGTAAAGCCGCGGGCATCAACCCGAAGCTCGCGGAGCCCTTTGCGCTGATGGCCGCCCGCGATACCGATCCACGCCAGCGCCTCATGCACTGGAAGGCCGCCACCGAGCGCGATCCGCGCAACACTAAGTACTGGCGTTCGCTTGCCGAAACCTACCTGGACGAGAACAACTACGGCGAAGCCGGCAAAGCCTGGCGCGGCGGCGAACAGGCCGCCACCGACCCTGCCGAGCGCGAGAGATTTCACCGCGCGCGGATGCTGGTGGAGCAGCAGCGCCTCGATCACGAGGAGGCCGAGAAACGCCAGGAAGCCGAAGAGAAGGCGCGTGAGCTCGCGCGCCTGAAGACCCAGGCCCTCGCCGACCTTCACAAGGCCGAAGCCAAATACAGCGACGGAACTCCGGTGGGCGCCGACAAGCCCGTGCCGTGGTGGGAGGGGCCAAAGCCCGAGGGCAAAGTCAGCGGCACGCTGAAACAGGTGGATTGCCTGCCCAAACAGCAGGCGCGGCTCTCCATCGAGGACGCGGCGCATAAGCTGGTGAAATTGCTGGTGGCCGATCCATCGAAGGTGGTGTACACCGGCAATGGCGAGGTGTCGCTGGGCTGCGGCGCGCAGAAGCCGCGCAAGATTACCGTCGAGTACTTCCCGAAAGCCAACGCCCGGCTGGCCACCGCCGGCGAGGTTGCCACCATCGAGTTCCAGTGACAGTTCCAGTGAACCAGGCCGGCACTCAGGTCAACGACGCTGCGCGCTACCGCTGGCTGGTGCTGGCGGTATTCGTGCTCTCCACCGCCATCAACTACCTGGACCGCGCCACGCTCTCCGCCCTGGCGCCGGTGCTGACTAACGAGTTCCACCTTTCCAACGCGCAGTACGGTTTGATCGGCAGCGCCTTCAGTCTGACCTACGCGGCCAGCGCGCCGTTCGCCGGATTGCTGATCGACCGGATCGGGCTGAACCGCGCGATCAGTTTCGCCGTCGGGGTCTGGTCTGGCGCCGGCATCGCCACCGGCCTGACCAGCGGACTGGGTGGACTCGTGGGTTGCCGCGCGGTCCTCGGGGTGGCCGAAGCGGCCGGCATTCCCGCGGCCGGAAAGGCGATCCACCAGTACCTGCGCCCCGGCGAGAGAGCGCTCGGCAACGCGGTCAATCAGGCCGGCGTCAGCCTGGGCTCGGTGGTCGCGCCGCTGCTGGCCACCTGGATCGCGCTGCGCAGCGGATGGCGCCATGCGTTCGTGGTGACGGGTGTGCTCGGGCTCGCCTGGATTCCGCTCTGGCTCTGGGTGTCGCGCCGCGCGCCGGCCGCGCCCCGGCCGGCGCAACCTCGCGTGGCCGATGCGGCCATGTTGCGCGACCGCCGCCTTTGGGTGTTTGCCGCGGCCAACGCGTTGAGCATGGTGGGCTACTTCTTCTGGTTCTTCTGGACCTCGAAGTACATGGTGGACGTGTACCGCCTCACGCTCCAGCAAGCTGCCTGGTACGTCTGGATTCCGCCGGTATTTGCGTGCTGCGGCGGCTTCCTCGGCGGCTGGCTCTCCCTGCGATTTGTCGAACGCGGCCGGGCGGCGCCGGCCGCGCGCTTCCGCGTGTGCCTGGCGGCCGGCGTGGTTTCTCTGGCCACTGCCGCCCTGCCGTGGGCGACTTCGCCAGGGTGGGCCGCGGCCGGAATTTCGCTTAGCATCTTCGCCGTGGCGGCCTTCAGCGTCAACATGTATACCTTGCCGCTGGATACCTTTGGCGCCGCGCCGGCGGCGTTCGCCATTTCCATTTTGGTGTCGAGCTATGGCGCGATTTCGACCATCCTCGGCCCGGCAATCGGCGCGGTGATCGACCACCGCGGATACACGCCGGTGATCGTGGCGGTGGCGTTCACTCCGTTGGCGGCGAGCGCGGTGCTGTGGTTCACGAGGTCCACGCGATGAAGCAGTGGATCTTCCGACTGCTCGGCAAAGGCCCGGAAGCCGTGGTGGTCACCTTTTCGAGCGGCGAGCCCGAACTGTGCCGCCGCATGGCGGAAGAGGTGCGCCGGCTAGTTCCCGGCCGGCGCCACTTCGTCGCCACCGCGGAGAATTGGGCCGAACTGAAACACGAGTTAAAGCCTTACCGCATCGGTCTCGCGCCGGTAATGCTGACGCGCGAAGCCAACCCGCTGCGGCGCGCGGCCTACCGGCTGGCCCCGCACAAGATCCTGGCGTACAACTCGCGCCTGGAGCGCCATCACCTGCACTTCGATCTGGCCTCGCTGCTGTTCTGGCGCGGCGTGCCGCTCGACCGTATCTATCTGCGCCCGTGGTGGTGGCCGTGGAAGAAGCGCGAGTGTTCCGTGGTGCCCTCAGGCTATCGCGTGGTGGAAGGTCGCGCGTGCAGCGCGTGCAGCGAGGGTCGCCGCCGGGTGGCCGTGCTCTCGCCGTACTTCCCTTTTCCCCTGGCGCATGGCGGCGCCGTGCGCATCTACAATCTTCTGCGCGAGATGGCGAAGCAGTTCGATATCGCGCTGTTCGCCTTCACCGATGGTCCAGTGGAGATGGCGCCGGTGTTGGAGTTTTGCGCGCGGGTGGTGCTGGTGGAAAAGCCGCGCTATCGCGAGCCGCGCTGGAGCACGCTGCTGCCGCCCGAGGTCCACGAGTTCCGCTCGCCCGCCATGACGCAGGCCATCCACGAGGAGCGCCGCGTCTTCGGCTTTCAAACCCTACAGGTGGAGTACACGCAACTCGCCGAGTACGGCGCGGAGTACGGCGGCGGCATCCTGGTGGAACATGACGTCACTTTCGACCTGTTCCAGCAGATCGCGCGCCGCGAGCGCACGCTTTCCGCCGCGTGGGACGTCTTCCGCTGGCGCCGCTTCGAAACCCGTGCCCTCCGGCAGTTCCCGCGCGTGGTCGTGATGTCGGAGAAAGACGCCGAGATGGTGGGCGTTCCAAGCGTTGTGATCCCCAACGGTGTGGATCTCAAGCGCTTCCGCGCCGCGCCCGAAGCCCCTGGCGAGCGCCTGCTCTTCATCGGCAGCTTCCGTCACTTTCCCAACGTCGCCGCCTACCGCTTCTTCACCGAGGAAGTCTGGCCGCTTCTGCGCGACAAGTTCCCGCAAATGTCGCTCACCGTGGTCTCTGGCGCCGATTATCTCACTTACTGGCGCGCCTTCACCGATTCGCCCGAACCAGCGCCCGACCCGCGCATCCGCCTGCTCGGCTTCGTGAACGATGTGCGGCCGCTGTACGTGGAGAGCAATCTGGTGCTGGCGCCGACCACGGTCTCCGCGGGCACCAATGTGAAAGTGCTGGAAGCCATGGCGATGGAACGCGCCGTCGTCTCGACTTCCTCGGGATGCGCCGGCTTGGGCTTACTGCACGGCCACAGCGTATGGGTGGCCGATTCGGCAGTGGCCTTCGCGGCCGGGATGGCGACGCTGATCAACGACCCCGAGCGCCGCCAGCAGATGGCGCGCGCCGCCTACGGGGTCGCCCTCCGCAACTTCGACTGGGCCGCCATCGGCGAAAAGCAGCGGGCGCTGCTCCATGCCTTGACAATTATGGACGCGCGGTAGCAAAATGCTACCCTATGACTATGAGTCAGGCGGTGAAGATTTCCGACAGCCTCGTGCTCGATGCCCGGCTCGCTGGGGAAACGGTAGCGCGCTCGATTGCCGGCCAGGTCGAATTCTGGGCGCGATTAGGACGGTCCGTTGAGCTACTGCTGGAAGGGCAGCAGGTGTTGGCATTATGCCGCAACGCCACCGCTCGTCCGCTTTCAGCGTGCCTCCAGTCCGCGGATTCCCCGGAAGGCCGCGAACGCCTGGCCGGCTTCCTCGAGAGCCGGCCTTTCCCTCACTACCAACCGCATCCGGATCGTCCTGCCCTGCTGATCCGTGTCGATGCTAGCGGGAGTCGCACAGTGGGCCGATTCGTCAAGCGCCAGTTCCAGCCCATCAACGCGAAGACCAAGCGGTGACGCGCATCCCTCTCGACCAGCGCCCGGTGATCGTCGCTCTCGCCGGACCAAATGGCGCGGGTAAAACGACGTTCTACCACGCCCACTTCCAACCGGCCGGGCTGCGGTTTGTCAATGCGGACGTGTTAGCCCAAGAACTCCATATCGAGCCCTATGCCGCCGCCCGCGTGGCCGCTGCGGTCCGGCAGGAGCTTGTGAAACAACGGGAGAGCTTTGTTTTCGAGACGGTCTTTTCCGACCCCGCCGGCGAGAAGCTCGCCTTCCTCAAAAGCGCGGCGCAAGCGGGCTACAACACGATTCTGTGCTTTATCGGGACTGCGGGACCGGAGGTGTCCGAACAACGCGTGGCGATGCGTGTCTCGCAGGGCGGACACGATGTTCCGGCGGAGAAGTTGGTCCAGCGGTTTCCACGCATCCTGGCCAACCTCAAGGCGGCCCTCCGCGAACTGCCCAACGTATGGGTCTTCGACAACAACGACCTGCGAACTCCCTACCGCCTGGCCGCCATCTTTGAGAGCGGGCGATTGGTGAAGTTGCAGCGGCCGGTTCCGAGGTGGCTGACGCCACTACTGCCGAAGTCTTAGCCACCGCCCCGCCGCTCACTTCCCCAGAATGATCTTCCGCGTCGTCATGCCATCCTTGATTTCGACCTGCTCGGTGGCCTGCCGCCCATCCTTCTCGATCATGATGGAGTAAACCCCCAACGCGAGCGGGATCTGCGCCGGTGTCACCTGATCGATGCGTTTGCCGTTCACCGAAATCGCCGCGCCCTTCGGCTCGCTGGTCAGCAGCAGGGTGCCGCCGACAGGTCTCAGCGCCACGGGCGTCAGTGCCAGAGGGCCGGCGCCTACCGTGAACTCGCGCCGCTCGATTTGGTAGCCGGGCAGGACAAGCGACAACGTGTGCCTGCCCGGGGCCGCGCTCAGAGTGCACGGCGTGGAACATGCCAGGGACGGATTGCCGTCGAGTGTCGCGGTGGCGCTCGCCGGACTGCTCATGACGCTCACCTCCTGCGCGACGCCCGCGCGCACCGGTGTCCCCGCGCGTTCGGTTTTGGGTGCCGGGTTTGGCGGCGCGGCGGCTGAGGGCTTGACTGCCTGTGGCTCTGGGTTGGCAGTTGGAAGCGCCTGCCCCACCGCGGGACCCACTGGGCTCGGCTTGGCATCCCCCGGCGCGGCTCCCGGCGCGGCTGCGGGCGCAGTCACCGGCGGAGTCGCCGCGACCGGCGATTCCTGCTGCGGTGCGGCGGCCCGGTGCTCGCCGCTATCGGACGCCTGTCGGCCCGGCTTGAGCCATGGCGCCGCCTGCCAGCCGATCAGCGCCAATAATCCCGCCGCCACCAGAACGGCCAACAGGAACCCGAGGAATCCCGGCTTCCGCTTAGCTTCCCTCGTGGTGGTTGCCGTGGATTCGGCCCGGCCCGTGCGCCGCGGCGGCGGTAGCGCGGCGGGCGATGGCGCGGCGATAGCGGGCGCCTTCACATCGGCTATCGTCGGCTCATTCAGCAGGCCGCCGCGCGGCATCGACTTCCACCCCTTGGTGGCGCCGCACGCCTTCTCCAGCGACTCGATGAAATCCTGGCAATTGCGGTAGCGCCCGTCCGGCTTCTTGGCCAACGCCTTGCGCAGCACGTTCTCGATGCCGGTGCTCAGGCTCGGATTGAGCCGGTGCGGCGGCACGGGCTCCTCGGCCACGATCTTATATACCACCGTAGTCAGATGCTCGCCCGTGTACGGCTTCTCGCCAGTCAGCATCTCGTACCCGATCACCGCCAGGGAAAACTGGTCGCTGCGCCCATCCACCGTCTGCCCCTGCACCTGCTCCGGTGACATGTAATGCGGCGTGCCCACAATCGATCCGGTCATCGTCAGGTTCTCCGCCGCCGCGATCTTGGCGATACCGAAATCCGCGATCTTCGCCGTGCCGTCCGCCGAAAGCATGATGTTGGCCGGTTTGATGTCGCGGTGCACGATGCCCTTGGAATGCGCGTAGTCCAGCGCCACCGCGGTCTGCCCCAGGATGCTGAACATGCGCTCGGCGTCCAGCGGCGCCGGCTCGCTCAGCATCTGGTCGAGCGTCGGCCCATCCACGTATTCCATCGCAATGTAGGCCAGGTCGCCCTGCTGCTCCACATCGTAAACGGTCACGATTCCCGGATGCGAGAGCATGCCCGCCGATCGCGCCTCGCGGAACAGCCGTTCGCGCATGCGGTCGATCTCTTCAGGCTTGCGATTGTCCCCGAAATGGATCGTCTTGATGGCCACCGGACGGCCGATGTTGGGGTCGATCGCATGGTACACCACACCCATGGCGCCGCGGCCTAATTCCCTGACAATCTTATAGCGCCCGATGCGATCCATTCATTCCTAGTGTACTGCGGCGCTATCTACCATCCGTAGCGTAGCCTTCCAGGCTGCAACGCCGGCGTCCTTGCCGGCGTTCCTGGAAGAATGCCGGTACGAATACCGGCATGGCAGGCGGGAACGCCTACGCTACGGTGCTCTAGCGCGGGTGGTACCTTCTGAGGTAGGGTATGCGAAATACCGCCGTTCTCCTCATCGATTGTCCGGACCGCAAAGGTCTGGTGGCGGGCGTCGCCAACCTGCTTTACCGCTACGGCGCCAACATCACCCATGCCGATCAACATCAGGACCCCGAAGCCGAACTCTTTTTCATGCGGGTGGAATGGGAACTGGCGGCGTTCGACTTGCTTGCGTTTCGTGCGGAGTTTGAAACCGTGGCGGCCGGATTCCAGATGCGCTGGCGCCTCAGCCTGATGTCGCAACCTCCGCGGGTGGCAATCTTCGTATCGCAGTATCTGCACTGTCTGGCCGATCTCCTCCACCGGTACCAGACCGGAGAACTCGCCTGCGTAATTCCCCTGATCGTCGGCAATCACCCGGATGGCGAGGCGCTAGCGCGTTTCCACGGCATTGAATTCCACCACATTCCCGTCAACCCCGCGGACCGCCGATCCGCCGAGGAGGCGCAACTTCGATTGCTGGCGGCTTCTGGAATCGATCTGGTAGTGCTGGCCCGCTACATGCAGATTCTGCCCCCTGAGTTCGTCGCGCGGTATCCCTCGCGGATCATCAACGTTCACCACTCTTTCCTGCCGGCCTTCATCGGCGCCCGTCCGTACCACGCGGCCTTTCACCGCGGGGTCAAACTGATCGGCGCCACCAGCCATTACGTGACCGCGGTGCTGGACGATGGCCCCATCATCGAACAGGATGTGGTGCGCATCTCGCATCGCGAGCAGGTCGAAGATCTCATCCGCAAGGGCCGCGATCTGGAGCGCGTGGTGTTGTCGCGGGCGGTAACCTGGCATCTGGAACACCGCATTCTCTCTTACGGCAATAAGACCGTCATCTTCGATTAGCGTGGGCAAAAGTGGGGCGGACGCCCTCGTCCGCGCGCGACCCCCTGGTCGCGCCCTTTCGCTCACGCGGGACATGACACAGCCGCCAGTTGTTATATTCAAGGGAACCATAAGGAGGCAACCTATGGAACCCATCAGCAGACGGCAAGCCATCACCGGCGTAGCCGGCAGCATCCTAATTGTGTCCCCGGAGACGGCATTCGGCTATCAGGCGAATTCCGCCGTCTCGTTCGGCGTCATCGGAACCGGAGGCCGCGGCGTGTATGTCGGCACCCACATGGCCAACGTCAAGGGCACGAAACTCGCGGCCATCTGCGACATCTACCCGGACCGCATCGACAACGCCAAGACCAAGATTCCCGGGGCGCAGAGCGCACGCGTCTATAAGGACTACCATGAATTGCTCGCGCAACCGGACGTCGACGCGGTGCTCATCACCACGCCCGTCTATCTGCATCCCGAACATTTCGAAGCGGCCGTCCCTTCCGGCAAACACATCTATTGCGAAAAGCCCGCGGGCGCCGATGTCGCCGGCGTGAAGCGCCTGCTCCGCGCCTCCGACAAGGCCGCCAAGTCGCGAACCATCCAGTTCGGATTCCAGCAGCGCTTCAGCCCGGAATACCTGACGGCGATGGACTATTACAAGTCGGGCAAAGTGGGCGAAATCAAAATGATGATGAGTTACTGGAACCTCGGGGGAACGCCGCCGAAGCCCGGCGCCGCCCCCACTCCCCCGACAGCGGATGAGAAGATTCGCCGCTGGGGATCGTGGATGGCGCAATCGGGCGGCGTCATCGTGGAGCAGGATTGCCACGGCGTGGATATGCTGAACTGGTTCGCCAACGACGCGCACCCGCTGAGCGCGCGCGGTACCGGCAGCCTGCGCTACCCGTTGGCCTATGGCGATCAGGATTCCGACCATCACGAGATCGCTTATTTCTATCCCAACGGGGTGGAAGGCTGGCTGATCAGCATCAAGTACACCGCCGGCTTCCGCGACGTGAAGGAGCAGTTCTTCGGCTCGTTGGGAATGCTGGAGACCGGTCGAACCTACTATAAGTTGCACGGTCCGATCGCCAATTCGCCCTATAAGAATGCCGACGATCTGACGGACTCCAGCCTAATCGAACGTCGCGCTTCCAAGCGCGAGATCACCATCGACGCGGTGGAAGCGTTCTTCGCCAGCATCCGCGACGCCAAGCCCTACAACATGGCGCCCATCGCCGCCAACGCGACCTTGACGGCGCTATTGGGCCGCATGGCGTACCAGCAGAAGCGCGAAGTCACCTGGGACGAACTGCTGGCGTAAACCCCGGGGACAGACCCGACGTTCCCCGAGTTTCGCGGAGTTTCTCCGGCTCTAAAACCGGTGAACGTCGGGTCTGTCCCCGGGTTTACTCATACCGCAGCGCCTCGATGGGATCCAGGCGCGATGCCTTGATCGCGGGCAGCAGTCCGGCGATCAGGCCGACGCTCTCCAGCAAAATGGTCGACGTCAGCACCGCGGCGCTGGAGATCTGCAAATGAATATCGCCCGCCCCGCTGGTGTCCTTGAACAGCGGCCCCAGCAACGGCAGCGTGCCGAGTAGCGATGTCAGCCCCCATCCCGCCGCCACGCCGAGCACGCCGCCGACCGTGACGATGGTCATCGCCTCCAGCAAAAACTGCCCCAGGATGCTCCGCCGCGTGGCGCCGATCGCTTTCAGAATGCCGATTTCGCGCGTGCGCTGCGTCACCGACACCAGCATGATGTTGGCCAGGCCCACGCCGCCGATCCCGAGCGTCAGCGAACCGATGAACCCTAGCAGCAGGCGCAACGCGATCCCCATGGTGTCGATCAGGCGTTCGAACTCGCTGAATACCACCGTGCGCACGGCGCGCTCATCGCGCGGCGAACAGTTGTGCAGACGCGCCATGGTCTCGCGCATCTGCCGCAGACACTGCTCGCGGAACTCCGGGTTTACTGGCGTCCACACAAAATAGGTGGGGTACTTGAGGTCGCGGTAGAGCGAGCTGGTCTCGTAGGGAATGAAGATGCATTCGTTGTCCGGCGTATCGTAATTGGCCACCTGCGTCTTGGTCAGCAGCACCCCGATCACGGTGAATCGCAGGCCGTCGATGGTGATCTCTTCACCCACCGGCGGCACCTCGCTGAAGAGTTTT
>Ga0075528_10000220_pt1 | contig 10541 bp, 9 predicted proteins | sample NGEPer16B_FD_76827 | JGI IMG/M metagenome (GOLD analysis project Ga0075528, IMG submission 76827) | Arctic peat soil microbial communities from the Barrow Environmental Observatory site, Barrow, Alaska, USA - NGEE Permafrost159B-16B | ecosystem: Environmental > Terrestrial > Soil > Wetlands >... | reverse complement strand
CCTGGGATATTAAGGTTCACAACAGTAAATTTTACCGACGGACAATTTCAGAAGGTGTATTGGGATTCGGCGAATCCTATGTGGACGGATGGTGGGATGCTGAAAAAGTTGACGAATTAATTGAACGGATTTTAGCGGCGCGCCTTAATGAAAAAATAAAACGAAAATTTTCAATACTTTTTAACCTTTTTGCGTTGCAGTTTCTCAATCTTCAAACAAAACGAAGGGCGTTTATTGTTGGCGAGAAGCACTACGATCTGGGAAATGATCTGTTTGAAAATATGCTGGACCGGCGAATGAATTACAGTTGTGCCTATTGGAAAGATGCCGAGACGCTCGATCAGGCACAGGAAAATAAACTGGAATTAATTTGTCGCAAACTTTACCTCAAACCTGGATTGCGAGTACTCGATATTGGTTGCGGCTGGGGCCCTTTCGGAAAATATGCTGCCGAGAAATACAATGTTGAGGTTGTTGGTATTACCATATCCAATGAACAAATCGAACTTGGCCGGAAATTGTGCGAAGGGCTCCCGGTTGAGTTTCGGCTGATGGATTACCGAAGTATGAATGAAAAATTTGACCGGATCGTAAGCGTGGGAATGATTGAACATGTAGGACTAAAGAACTATGGCACATTTTTCGAAGTTGCGAACAGATGTCTCAAAGATGATGGTTTATTTCTTCTTCATACGATTGGTCAGATGAAATCCAAAAAAACGCTGGATCCATGGATGAATAAATACATTTTCCCAAATGGGTTCATTCCCTCAGTTATTCAGCTTAATGAGGCTTTTGATCACCTTTTTGTGCTGGAAGACTGGCATAACTTTGGAACAGATTACGAAAAGACACTGATGGCTTGGCATGACAACTTTGTGAAGAATTGGGACAAAATAAAGAGTCATTCGTCAGATCGTTTTTTCAGGATGTGGAAATACTACCTGCTTACAGCTGCAGCCGGATTCAGATCAAGACGCAACCAGTTATGGCAGATTGTCTTATCCAAAAATGGATTGCCGGGTGGCTACCAATCGATACGTTGAAGGAATTAGATATTAAAATGTAAATGTATCAGGATGAGCGCCAAAACGTTCGTTCTTATCCAATTTGTCAATGCGGCCAATATCCTCATCAGAAATTTCAAAGTCGAAAATTTCGGTATTACTTTTGATGCGCTCCTGGTGAACTGATTTGGGAATTGTGACGATTCCTTTTTGAAGATCCCATCGGAGAACAATCTGAACCGGTGTTTTTTTGTACTTTTCGGACAGTTCCTTAAACAGTGGAATATCGTTTACAGCTCCGCGCATTATCGGACTCCACGCTTCATAAACAATATTGTTTGCCTGACAGAAATTTATTAGTGGTTGCTGAACCAGATAGGGATGGCATTCCACTTGGTCAACCATCGGTTTAATTTCAGCAGTTTTGAAAAGATCTTCGAGATGATGTTGCAGAAAATTACTCACTCCAATCGCTTTTGCCCTTCCGGAACGGTAGATTTCCTCCATAACTTTCCAGGTGGCGTTGTATTTTCCGATTACAGGCCAGTGAATTAGATAGAGGTCGACATAGTCGGTCTGAAGTAATTCGAGGCTCTCTTCAAAACCCTCCATTACGGTGTTATTCCGCTGATTATCATTCCATGCCTTTGTGGTAATAAACAACTCGTTGCGTGGAACTCCGCTTGCTTTAATAGCGTTACCAACACCTTTTTCATTTTTGTAAATGGCCGCTGTATCAATATGCCTGTAACCCGATTCAAGTGCCCATTTTACGGAATTTTCAACTTCTGAGCCTTCCCTTGTTTTGAAAACACCCAATCCGAAATAGGGCATTTCGACACCGTTCACTAATTTTACTGTTCCTCTTAAATCAGTTATCTTCATGGTAATAAGAATTACTTTTGATTAAAATGGATATTTTATATCTACAAAACAAATATTTAACAAATATAGTTGCTGAAAATTTGATTCATAGCATGGAAATCGTGAAATTTGAACCAAATAGTCAAATCATGAAGAACGACATTACAAGCTTAAAAGATATCCAATTCCTCGTCGATCAGTTTTATGACGCCGTGCAGAAAGACCCCTTCCTTGGTCCGATTTTTAATGCGCGACTTGTAGGTCGTTGGGAGATGCACCACCGTAAACTTTACCGCTTCTGGCACACCGTTTTGCTTCGTCGTCCCGATTATTTTGGTGATCCGGTTCCAATGCATTTTGATATGAACATTAATCAAAGACATTTTGATGGTTGGCTCGAAATATGGACCAGAACTATTGATGACAATTTTGAGGGAATGATTGCTGAGCGTGCGAAATTCAGGGGAAAGACAATGTCAAAGGCTTTTATGTCCAAAATCAAAAAGGCTACAGCACATAAGCAATAAACCTTGAAAAATTCATTTAACCCTTGAAGCGGTTGTAAACCCTTCAAGTGGTTTTTTTTGTCACCTGCATGTGATTGATATTAAGCGATTAGAAAAATAATTTAATTTTTTATTTAGAATGATTCAAAGATATTTGGAAATCTTAATTCTGCTCACTATGTTTGTCACGAAATAATGTTCATTTTTTAGCTGAGAATTCAGAATGAAAAGAGAAAACTTAAATAGTGTATCAATCGCTCAGGGAGAACAGCCATGTTTTTCCAGTTTTCTTTGTTCTGTAGTTTTTATGCTCTCCACTTCTATGTTCATGCGATAGCCTTCAATCGGGCAAATCCGGTTTGAAGGCTTCAACAAATTGCTCCACAAGAGCCTCTACACTTTTAGTTTACTAATATTACTTAATTAACGCATTATTATGCCAAAAACTGTCGTTAAATTCGGCGGGTCGAACCTCAAATGCAAAGAGGATATCGGACGTGTAATTCAGGTTGTCAAGAACTACGAACAGCCCGTAGTAATCGTAGTATCTGCATTTTACGGGGTAACTGATTACCTGATCGAATCACTTGAAAAAGCGCGTCACGATGAGCAGGTGGCCACGAAAACCACAACTTATCTTTTTAACCTGAAGAAGGAAACACTTGAATTGCATATTCAGGATAGTGATCTGGTAATAAGTATTTTGTCTGAAATCAGGGGACTACTTGATGAACTTGGAAAATTGCTTCAGGGAATAGCCCTCACAGGTGACGCTTCTAAAGCACTCGAAGATCATGTGCTTGCTTATGGTGAAAGAATTTCAGCAGTTTTTCTGACCGGAATTTTGAATAACCAGGGAATTGAATCAAAGGTTGCATTTCCCGAATCAATCGGATTGATAACAGACGGTGAGTATGGCTCAGCTTCCATCGATTTTGTAAGATCTACCACTAAAGTTCGTGAAGCGCTTGCAGGTGAATTAGTTTATGTTGTGCCTGGCTTCTACGGTCTTTCTCCCGACGGAAAAACAACTTTACTCGGTCGGGGCGGGAGCGATTATTCTGCCGCAGCGATAGCGCGTTGCACTGGTGCACCTTCGTTAGATATCTGGAAAGATGTGAACGGTTTCTTAAGTGCCGATCCGAAAATTGTCGATAATCCAGTTCAAATTCAGAAACTTACCTATAATGAAGCCGCTGAATTAGCCTACTTTGGTGCAAAAATACTTCACCCGCGCACTGTTGAACCATTGTCTGATCCTCATATTCCAATCCGTATTTTCAATATTTATGGCGTGCTGGATGTTCAAAAACCGCTTTCTGTGGTAAGTGCCGAAAAGATTGTTTCAAATGGAATTGTTAAGAGCGTGACCTACAGCGAGGATTTTGGCATCCTCAAATTAAAGGGTTCTGGTGTAGGTGCAAAACCTGGAATTCTGGCAAAAGTAACAACTGCGCTTCACCTGGCTGGTATTAATATCAGTTCTGTTCTTACCTCTCAGATATCAATCAATATTTTAATTTCCAAAAAAGACTTAAGCATGGCCTATGCCGTAGTGAGCGCGATCGATCTTCCGGTGGTGGGCCGACTTCAAATTACTGAAAATATTGCAGTTATTGCCGCTGTTGGTAATGGAATTGCCGAGAATTTTGGAGTGGCAGCACGAATATTTACTTCACTTGCTAAAGATGAAATTAATGTATTGATGAGCTGTTCAGGAGCTTCACCAATTGTCAGCTATATTTTAGTAGGGATAAACGATCGTACTCAGGCAGTGAAAGCCATTCACCGGGAGTTTTTTGAAACAATTTCTGCGTAATCAGAGTAATAACAAGCATACAAAAGTGAATAATAAGCAAATAAATAATAAATTCAATTAAAACAAGTAGTTATGAGTACAAGTATACCAAAATTCGAAACGTTACAAGTCCATGCGGGACACACGCCTGATAGCGATACTTTATCAAGAGCAGTTCCAATTTACCAGACAACTTCCTATGTCTTTAAAAATTCGGAACATGCAGCAAATCTGTTCGGACTAAAAGAGTTTGGAAATATTTACACCCGACTGATGAACCCGACTACAGATGTATTCGAGAAAAGAATTGCCGCTCTTGAAGGTGGTGTGGCCGCGTTGGCAGTTTCTTCGGGTCATGCTGCACAGTTCATTGCGATTACGAATATCGCAGGAAGCGGCGATAACCTGGTGTCATCTCCTTTTCTCTATGGCGGAACCTTTAATCAGTTTAAAGTTACATTCAAAAACTTGGGAATTGAAGCTCGTTTTTCAGAAGATCTGAATCCTGACAATTTCGAAAAACTGATCGATGGCAAAACGAAAGCGATTTATCTCGAAACAATTGGTAATCCAAGTTATTCGATTCCTGATTTTGAGAAATTTGCCGCCCTTGCGAAGAAACATGATTTGCCACTGATCGTTGACAATACCTTTGGTTGTGGTGGTGCACTTTTCCGCCCGCTCGAACATGGCGCTAACATTGTGGTGGAATCAGCCACAAAATGGATTGGAGGACATGGTTCCTCTATCGGAGGTGTGATTGTTGATGGCGGTAACTTCAATTGGGGTAACGGAAAATATCCTGCTTTTACTGAGCCATCTGAAGGTTATCATGGTCTGAAATTTTGGGACGTATTCGGAACAGATGGTCCTTTTGGAAATATTGCCTTTATCATCAGGGCACGAGTGGAGGGATTACGCGATTACGGACCTGCCATCAGCCCGTTTAATTCCTTTTTATTAATTCAGGGACTCGAAACTCTTTCTTTACGCGTAGAGCGTCATGTTCAGAATACGTTGGCATTAGCAAAATGGCTTTCGAAACATCCCAAAGTTGAATCGGTAAATTATCCCGGTTTGGAAGGAAACGAGAATTATGCATTGGCATCCAAATATTTACCCAAAGGGGCAGGAGCGGTACTCTCATTTAATGTGAAAGGTGGAAAAGAAAAAGCCACTCAAACAGTTGAGAACCTACTTTTAGTGAGCCATCTGGCAAATGTTGGTGATGTGAGAACGCTCATCATCCAGCCATCGGCAACAACCCATTCGCAGTTAAGTGAAGAAGAGCAACTCCGTTCAGGAGTAGAACCTGCTGGATTGCGTGTTTCTGTTGGTATTGAACACATCGATGATATCATTGCTGACTTCGAACAGGCATTCGCAAAAATTTAAAAGTAAAAATTAGTTAAAACCGTAAATATATAATAATGAGTGATTTATTAAATTTTTCCACCAGCGGGTCCAGCCATAGCCCGACCAAATTTATATCAAATTCCCGCACATTTAATTTTATAGTGGATGAACCACCAGCACTTGGGGGCACAGATCACGGAGCCAATCCAGTAGAATATTTGCTGGCAGGTTTTGCCGGTTGTTTGAATGTGGTTGCACATATTGTTGCAAAGGAGCAGGGTGTCATTCTTAAATCACTTAAAATAAGCGTTGAGGGTGATATCAACCCTGACAGGCTTTTGGGGTTATCAAATGATGAACGTGCCGGTTTTCAAAGTATTCGGATCAACCTGATCCCGGAAACCGATGCCACACCCGAAGCCCTTTCGAAATGGCTTGAAACAGTGGAGAGCAGATGTCCGGTAAGAGATAATCTCGCCAATATAACGCCACTAGAAATTGGCATCAAAGAATATGAGGCCGCATAAGCGAAATAATTTTTAATTTTGTATAAAATAAAGGTAATGCGCTCCAAAAAGCGCTTATCTTTATTTTAGTTTAAAAACTTTATTATGCCTTTAAATTTACCCGACGGACTTCCTGCAATAGATCTTCTCAGAGAAGAGAATATTTTTGTAATGAACGAGACCCGTGCCGCACATCAGGATATTCGTCCATTGAAGATTGTTATTCTTAACCTGATGCCCCTTAAGATAGCAACAGAGACTGACCTTCTGCGATTACTGTCCAATTCACCCATACAAATAGAGATTGATTTTCTGCAGATTGAAGGACATATATCGAAAAACACCTCCCTGGATCATTTGAATACTTTTTATCACACCTTTTCCGAGATAAAAGAGAATAAATACGATGGTATGATCATCACAGGAGCACCAGTAGAGCATTTACCTTTTGAGGAGGTCGATTACTGGGAGGAGATTTGTAAAATATTTGACTGGGCCAATCACAATGTTACTTCTACGATGTTCATCTGTTGGGCTGCCCAGGCTGGATTGCATTATCATTACGGGATACCTAAATATCCTTTAGAGAAAAAAATGTTTGGAATTTTCAATCACAAACATTCGGAATTAAAGCTGCCGATTTTCAGGGGGTTTGATGATGTTTTCAGGGCTCCGCATTCACGTCATACAGAAATACATGCGGAAGATATTCTTAAGGTTTCTGAAATTGAGTTGATTTCTCAATCGGATGAAGCTGGGGTTTACATGGTTATTGCCAATAATGGGAAGCAATTGTTTGTTACAGGTCATCCTGAATATTCGCGTGGAACGCTTAACCAGGAGTATCAGCGCGATTTCGGGAAAGGTCTGCCAATCGATCTTCCATTCAACTATTATAAAGAGGACGATTCATCCCAGGCACCGGTTCTAAGCTGGCGTTCACATGCCAATCTTCTTTTTCTCAATTGGTTAAATTACTATGTCTATCAGGAAACACCTTATGATTTGCATGATATAAAATAGTAGCAAGAGGGAGTGAAGGGGAGAAAATGAGAGGAAGAGACCGGATAAAATTTAGTTTTATGGTTTTTGCGCTGGTTTTTTAGCTTCCATGAACTTATCTTCATTGAATTTCCTTTTTCTGGCGAGCGCATATTCAGTGAGTTTCCGAAAATAGGCATTGTCCTCTTTCTTTGCTTTTAGATAGGCATTATAATATCTGATGGCCAAAGTTTTATCCTTTTGCATCTCTTCATATGTAGTTGCTATTTCGAATAGCGCATTGCATTTAGTGGTATCTAGTTGGTAAGCTTTTTTAAATGATTCAATCGAATTCTTAAATTCTCTTCGTAAGCCGTAAACAATTCCTAAATGGTAGTAAATATCCGGGAGATAATAAGGAATTGCAATTTTTGCTGCAAAATCCAGGTAATCAATGCTCTTGTCGAATTGTTTTAATGCTTTGTAGCATAGCCCAATATACAACCCAACAATTGGATGGTCCGAATTCACGAGAAGGCTTTTATGCAATAAATAAAGACCTTCTTTCTCGCGTTTCTCGAAATAGTAACATATGCCCAGGTTCTTAAGGACATCAGGACTTGAATCGCCCTTTGCCAGATATTTTTCATATGGAATAATTGCTTTTGCATATTCCTGTTGCTGATATTGGAAGTCACCTAATCTGTTCAGTAAAATTGATTCATCGGGAAAAACTTCAAGCCCTTTTTCCAGGGTTTCAATTGCCTTAATATTTTGATCATTATTTTGGTATACTGAAACCAGGTTTGTATAGTTTGCCATATCCGAAGGATTCTGATTGATCACTTTCTGGTAGAGTGAAATGGCGAGATCATCGTGACCGGTTCGGGCAGAACATAAAGCGAACTGTTTGTTTACCAATAAATTTGTGGAATCGCGTTGAAAGCTTGATGTTAATATTTCAAATGGTTCTTTGTAGATTCTCAAATTTAAATAACCCCTCACGAGTTTTAGTGTCTTAACTGTATTTGTAGTATCGGTATTATAAAGCGATTTCAAATAGGGTAGGGCCCTTCTATGGTCTCCGAGATTGGAATTGGCCTCTGCAATTTCACTCAGTATTTTTGGATTGATTGAATCAAGTTCGTAGGCTTTTTCCAATGTTGCTACCGAACCGATAAAGTCAAAATTCTTTTGTTGAATAATCCCCTTTTTCAGGTAAAGCATTGGTTGAGCATCATTAACTGAAAGCTCTTTATCAATGATATTTAATGCTTTATCGTATTCGTTGTTCAGAATCAACTGGTCAATTTCCTGAGCCAAAGAAAAATAGGGGAGCAATGACAAGATGGATATGAGTAGGATTTTAGTCATGGCCGGGAACTATTAAAATCCGGTGACCTTGGCCACCGGATATCTAAATGATTTTAAAAGCTATTGTAATTGAAATGCAATAGGGATTGTAAATTGTTGCATTACTTTCGTCCCTTTCTGCTTTGCAGGTTCCCATTTTGGAGAGGAACTAATAGCCCTAATCGCTTCTTTATCAAGCGATGGATCAACGCCGCGTACTACTTTTACGTCAACAACTTTCCCAGCAGTGTTAATTACAAATTGCACAAAAACTTTACCTGATATGCCATTTTTAATAGCTATATCCGGGTACTTTAAGTTTTTAGTAACCCAATCGCGAAATGAGTTAACATCACCACCCTGAAAAGAGGCTTGCTGCTCAACAACTATAAATACTTGTTCATCTGGTTTTATTGACGATAGTTGCTCGTTTACAACTACACTTTTTACAACCACATCTGCTTGTTTAGTAGCAACTTTATTTTCTTGAATCGTCTTCTTATTTTCACAGGCGAAAACAAGAAGTAAGGCTGCAGTTACAAAAACTCCCATTGAGAGCTTTAATGCTGCTGTTTTTGAGGATTTTATTTTTGTGATCATTTTGATACGAATTTTGATTAAGGAATAATTGAAATTATTAGCAATAACAGGCTGTTGAAGAAAAGCACTGTTTAATAACAACATTCGGTAAGCAGCTGAGCTTACCTCAGGTTTTAAAACGCCGCTATCGGCAAGGAACTCGTGGTTTTCCCGGATCGACCTTTTTAAAAGCCAGAAAAACGGATTGAACCACAGAAAAATAGTTAAAAGCTCTAAAATCATCACATCAATCGAATGCCCCTGTCTTACATGTTCCATCTCGTGAGCCAGCATCTCTTTCATCCCAGATCCATTCGCATTGTTTTTGTCGATAAATACGAAGTTGAAAAACGAAAATGGTGTAGTGTCACGGTCTATTTTAATGATCCTGATTCCATTCTTCAATTCGCATTCGTTATTCAAAATTAATGCGGTAATCTGTAATATTCTGTATAAGAAGACAAAGAGAAAAATTGCTGTTCCCAAAATATAAATAAATCTGATCAGCCCGATTGATTGAATCGTCTTTTCAATTGCACCTGAAATGGTTGAACTATAAACGAATACGGTCTGTAAGAGATTCTGATATCCCGTTGCAGTGATTGTAACTTCATCAAGCATAATGGAGGGGATCTCGGTAAATACCCGAAAATGAATAAACGGGAGTAACATGGAAAAACAAACCGAACCCAGTAAATAGATACGGTTCAGAACAAAGAAAGTCTCCTTTCGCAGAAAAAGCAGGTAAACCAATGCAAAGATTGCCAGGCTGATACCCGACTCTAACATGAAATTTACGACTGTTGTGTTCATGGCTTTACTTTTTTTCGTTTTCCAATTCCTTTTTAACCTCCTGTAATAATTCTTCAAGCTCTGATATGCTCATTTTATCCTCCTTCGCAAAGAATGAAACCATTTCCTGTAATGAGTTACTGAAATAATTTTTGATAAACCCTTTCATAAACTGCCCGGTGTATTCTTTCTTGGAAATCAGGGGATAATATTCGTGTGTATTACCATAAGCGGTATGCCCGACAAATCCCTTCTTTTCCATAATACGAATAAATGTTGAAACAGTATTATAAGCTGGTTTTGGCGCTGGAATTTTGTCAATCAGGTCTTTAATAAAACCTTTTTTTAGTTTCCAGAGTATTTGCATCAGTTGCTCTTCAGCTTTGGTCAATTCTTTCATCTTTAATTGTTTTGTTTTTTAAGGTAGGACGGAACTCGTCCCGTATTGTGAGACTCATTTCATGTTGTTTTATTTTTCCTTTTGGTAAGCATATCAAAATTAAAAAAAAGAAATGTTGATTCCAAATTCTTTAACTATTATTTTCGTTATTAAACTAAAGAGTTAGTTTAATAAGGCAAAAAAAAAGGCTAAACCCGAAGGTCATGTATTCCGAGGAATAATTTTTTGTTCTTCATAACGTTTAATTTTAATTTGTTTTGCGCAAAACGGTTAATAACAGATCAAATATACAACTAAAACATTAGTTGTATTACTAATGTTTTAGTTAATTTTTGTTAATTCTTTTTGGAATGAAAAATTGACCTGAATAACAGGATGTTAAGTTGATTAATTCTGTTG
>Ga0075528_10000216_pt1 | contig 10602 bp, 9 predicted proteins | sample NGEPer16B_FD_76827 | JGI IMG/M metagenome (GOLD analysis project Ga0075528, IMG submission 76827) | Arctic peat soil microbial communities from the Barrow Environmental Observatory site, Barrow, Alaska, USA - NGEE Permafrost159B-16B | ecosystem: Environmental > Terrestrial > Soil > Wetlands >... | reverse complement strand
GAGGTATTCCTTTGTAAATCTATGATGTAACGTTACAAAAAATATTCAATACAATCAAATCCGGAAGAGATTTGAAATAATGAAAAGGTGAAATTTTCTTTTCAAGGAATAAAAATAGATCATTTTATTCTGTAAGTAATGGCTAATTCAAAGCTTTTGAAAACTTTGAAAAAGAAATGTTGTGTGCAAATTGTGTGCAAGACCCCATAAAAAAAGCGTTTACAAAGTACTTGTAAACGCTTGATTATCTGTGGGTGGGCCCACCAGGGCATGATCCTGGGACCCCCTGATTATGAGTCAGATGCTCTAACCAACTGAGCTATAGGCCCTCAAAATTCGGTGTTGAATTTCGGTTTGCAATTTTAGTCAATTGTACTGTATTTCGCAAATGTTTTTTGATAAATTAAATGGCTGGAATCACTTTTAGCAGAATATTTATCACGTTGTGAACGTTCTTTCCGAAAACCGCAAGGATTTCCTCCCATGATACGGGTGTTTCATCCTCTTTCCAGCTATCGTAGTCAGTTGCCATGGCTACTGCTGCATAAGGTATTCCAAGCTCATTGGCCAGGATACATTCCGGGGCGGTACTCATATTGATCATGTCACCACCCCAACTTCGGAACATGCGGGATTCAGTCCGTGTTGAGAACCGGGGTCCTTCAATTGTAATTATGCAACCTTTTGGATGAATGTTTAAATCAAGTTCATGACCGGCTGTTATCAGTTTCTCCCGGAGGTGTTTATCGAATGGGTCTGCCATCGGTGTGTGCTTCATCTCGTTTGGCAGAAACTCCTTAAAGAAGGTTGTTTGCCGGTACCGTGTAAAATCGATAAACTGATCGGGGATAACCAGATCTCCTCTTCCTATATTTTCACGCAGACTACCACATGCGGTTGTAGCAAGAATATGTGAACATCCCAATTGCTGAATGGCAAATAAATTAGCCCTGTTGTTGACCTGTGAAGGAGGAATGGTATGATCGTGCCCATGTCGCGATAGCAGAACCACTTCTATCTGCCCAATCGTCCCGCAAATAAAATCAGAACTTGGGTCACCATAAGGCGTTTTAACCGAAATACTTTCCGGATTTTTCAGAATTTCAGGATTTTCAAGACCCGATCCACCGATGATTGCGATTTTTGTCATTATATGATTGTAAATATTGTTGGTGCGATCACGCAGGATCGCCGATACGCAACGCCAAAATGGTTAATGCTGCCTCTTCAATTGTTTTGCCGAATGCGATGATTCCTTCTTTGTGACCACCCATTACGAAGATCTTTCTATCTAAAGTTTCTGGTTGGGATATAATTTTACTGATTTCAAACGCCATTTCTGGTGTTCCGTATTCAATTTCTTTCGAAGTAGTCGGTAGCACATCAAGATATTTTTCCCATAATTGAAGGTTGTGAATATGGATCACTGCTCCGACCTCTGTACTGGCTGCGTAAATTGATGCGTGGCTCATTGACTCTGCTGAAGCCTTGATCAAACCGCGGCACCAGATTGCATTCAATAAAGGATTGCATCGCTCAACCAAAGGATAGTGAATCTGATCGAGTTCCGGGATTCCACCGGTAGCTGTACCAGAGATATAAAACTGATCGGTTTGAGGTACACGTATTGAAATATTCCCATAACCAATTCCGTCGGGATAGGCGCCAATAAGGCATTTACTCCATAGTTCGTCTCTCCAGTAGTTCAACGGACCAAATAGTTCTGAAGGGATTAGGATCTTTTCGGTTGAAAGGTGACAATCAAATTTTATATAGCCATCCTGTGGCTGAGCTGCATTCATAAATCTAGTATAAGTTTGGTCAAAGGTAAGGAGTTTTTAAGGTTAAAGGATAAAAAGGGAAAAGGTTAAAGTGAAAAGGAGAAAGTTGAAAAAGTAAGATTCTTGTGCTTTAAGTTTTACCTGAACATTTTAAATATGTTAGTAGTTTTTTCATCCTCTAACCTTTATCCTTTAACCTTATTCTTTTGTTCCGGGAATAAACTCAGAATATCCTCTTTATTCGCTTTACAAATCCCTCTTTCAGTAATCAGTGCAGTAACATATTTTGCGGGTGTTACATCAAAACCAAAATTAGCTACAGATGATTGCTCGTTGACAATTCTGATCTTACTGATTTCCCCATTTTCAAGTTTACCTTCCATCCAGCTGACCTCCTCTGCATCCCTTTGCTCAATTGGTATTTCGTGAATACCATCTTTCATCGTAAAATCAATTGAAGAGGAGGGGAGTGCGACATAAAACGGGATGTTGTTGTCCGCGGCTGCAAGAGCTTTGAGATAGGTCCCGATTTTGTTGGCCACGTCACCCGTTGAGGTGGTCCGGTCGCTTCCGACAATGCAAAGATCAACCTTCCCGTGTTGCATCAGGTGGCCACCCGCGTTGTCCGGAATTACCGTATGCTGAATCCCTTCCTGTGATAATTCCCATGCAGTCAGTCTGGCACCCTGATTCCGGGGTCTTGTTTCATCCACCCATACATGGATAGGAATTTGTTTTTGAAATGCTTTATACATAGGTGCCGTGGCGGTTCCCCAGTCGATACATGCCAACCAACCGGCATTGCAGTGCGTCAGGATATTTACCGGCTGACCGTTTTTCTTTTTGCTGATTGCTTCTATTAGGGCACAGCCAAAATCACCGATCGATTCAGACCACGCAATTTCCCTCAATTTCATCCTGTTCGCTTCTTCAAAAGCCAAATTGGAGGCAATTTCTTTTGTCTTACAATCAGCCAATCGTCGAACCATTTCATCAATCAAAACTGCCAGGTTGACAGCCGTGGGTCTCGCTGATTTCAGATAATCGGCTGACTCTGCCAGATTGGATTTCCAATTTTCTTCTTTACTATTAACCAAGCCAAGGTAGATACCATAGGCACCTGTAACGCCAATTAAAGGAGCTCCACGAACCGTCATGTTTAGGATGGCTTCAAAAGCATCAGCCGACGTTTTGAGATCGATGATTTGAAATTCGAAAGGCAATTTGCGTTGATCAATCACCTGAATAATGAACCTATTATCAGGATGAACCCAGACCGTATGGTGATTCTTACCGTTTACCAGCATTTTCAAAAAGAGGTATAAAATATTTTCCTAAGATAATTGGCTTTTGGGAAAAGCCAGCTAATAATGATTTTAATCTGCGCAGGAAAAAATTCTAAATTTTCAATGCATGCCATTTTCTGGTTTAATATTTTCGAACAGGATGTAACCGCGACAAATTATTTATTCATCGTTGAATTATTTACGCTGCGAAATGTAAAAAAATAAGTCTTTGGAAAATGTCATGATTACAGAAAAGCGCATGATTATTCTTTAAAATCGAAATTTACCCGCATTTTTAAGTTTGATTTCTGAAGTGAATTAGGAGAACAAAAAAGCTCACGGATTGTATTTTAGGATTTTTTAGAATTGATGATATCTGATTTATATTGCATATATTCAGAATGATATGAAATAGGACACTGAGTTGTTCTGATTTTAAAAATGATCCATCAATACTGTTAATAAATTTGTATTAATTCCAATATATGTAAAAAGGTTATTATATGAATACTTAAATAATACTTTTGCCATAAGTAAAATATTAATGTGCCGGCATGAAATGTTTACTGAGGTATTTAATTAGGAACTCTAAAAGTAAAGAAACAATCATGGAAGACAAGATTTTTTTAGTCACAGAGAGACCCATAATGCGAAAAGGCATTGGTTCTTTTAGAAAATTTGGTGCCGCTTTGAGTATAATATTAATGGCTGTTTTCATAGCCGGATGTTCGAAGGAAGGACCAGTAGATCCTTCAGCGGCAAATCCGCTGGCAGATGCTTCTATTTCAGCTACAATTCCTGCCGATCTTGCAGATACTGTAGTAATTAATCCAGTAGTTGCAGTTACTTTTAAAAGCGCAGTGACTCCAGCAGATGTATCAGCATCTACAATTACTTTGATGGAAGGAACAACTTCTGTTCAAGGTAAAGTTTCAGTTTCGGGCAATACGGCAACTTTTACACCTATTGCTGATCTGAAGCCTGATACCAGGTACGTTGCGACGGTGAAAACTTCGCTTAAGAGTGGTTCCGTGGATGGTAAAAGTGATCAAAGGGAACATTCATGGTCATTCAGGACCGGAAAACATCGTCGTGCAAATGCTCCTGTAGTTGTTTCGGTTCTGCCTTTGAATAGTGCAACATCAGTTGCAATTGCTGTTCAACCTACTGTTACTTTCAGTGAAGAAATGACGGAATCAACCATCAAATCTACTTCAATTACTTTTACCCAGGGAACAACAAATATTGAAGGATCAGTAACTTATTCGGGAAAGATTGCTACATTTAAACCAGTAAGTAGTTTAATTGCAGATAAGGTTTATACAGGTACCGTTACCTTTGGAGCAAACCACGATGGTGATGATGATAATGACGAAGAAGGCGATGACGACAGCGATGACCATAAAATGGCGGGCAGTTTTACATGGAGTTTTACAACAGGAGTAGGTGGTATTGATGTTATTGCACCTACAATTAGTTCTGTTCTTCCTGCCAATAATGCAACAGCTATTGCGATCACCAGCAAACCTGCTGTAACTTTTAGCGAAGCAATGAGTGCCGCAACGATTACTTCAGCAACATTCACCCTGAAACAGGGAACAACTGTTGTTGCCGGTACAGTAGCTTATTCAGGTACTACCGCAACGTTTACACCGACCAGTAGCCTTGTAGAAGGTTTGGTTTACACCGGAACAATTACTACAGGTGCAAAAGATGTTGCAGGTAATGCAATTGCTGCCAGCTATACATGGAGTTTTACTGCCGGAGTTTCAGCAACAAATGATGTTATTGCACCTGCAGTTTCTACAGTAGTACCAGCCAATAATGCAACCGCTATTGCGATCAACAGCAAACCTGCAGTAACGTTTAGCGAAGCAATGAGTGCTGCAACGATTACCTCAACAACATTCACCCTGAAACAGGGAACAACTGTTGTCGCCGGTACAGTGGCTTATTCAGGTACTACCGCAACATTCACACCAACCAGCAGCCTTGTTGCAGGTTTGGTTTATACCGGAACAATTACTACAGGTGCAAAAGATGTTGCGGGTAATGCCATTGCTGCCAATTATACATGGAGTTTCACGACTGCTGTTGCAGTGGTTGTTGATGTAACGCCACCAACAATTCAAACGATCGTTCCGGCAAGTGGTGCAACATCAATCGCACTTAACAGTAAGGTTACTGCAGCATTTAGCGAAGCGATGACCGCGTCAACGATTACTTCGACAACGTTTACTGTGAAGCAGGGAACAACAAGCATTTCTGGTACAGTAGCTTATTCAGGAACTACAGCAACTTTCACTCCTTCCAGTGCCTTTGTAGCTGGAACTGTTTACACCGCATCAGTTACCGGAGTTAAGGATGCAGCAGGCAATGCAATTGCTGCCGACAAAACATGGAGTTTTACAACTTTAGCTGCTGCACCTGCAGCAACCTCCTGGTCAACTCAGGTATGGCCAATCATCCAAAGCAAATGTACTGTTTGTCATAGTGCTGCCGGTGGTTCAGGTGGAATAAACATGGGAAGTTATGCCCAGGTTTCAGCTTTGAGTAATACTCAAATTGATTATGCAGGAATGTACTCAAAAAAGGGTGTAACCGCTGCAGAACAAGCAATCATCAAAGCATGGATTACCCAGGGAAAACTTAACAATTAAGTTTTGAGCGCAATTTAAATTATAGATTAGAAGGGGTTATCTGAAAAAGACAACCCCTTTCATTTTGAACCATGAGCATAAAAAAGGCCGGATATTTTCCGGCCTTTTATCTATTATTTAGGAATTTACTATTCTTTGCTAAATGCAGCATCGAAAGCCAATGTGCTTGGAGAAAAATCTATCTTCTTCACAAATTCGCATGATTCGGAAGCGCCCATCTCACGGTCCATTCCGCTGTCTTCCCATTCCACGGAAAGCGGACCCATGTACTGAATATCGTTCAACGCGCGGATGATCTTTTCAAAGTCGATCTTCCCGCGGCCAACACTTCTGAAATTCCAGAAACGGCGGTTATCGCCAAAATCGGTGTGACCACCAAAAACACCAATTGTTCCGGGGTGGTCGTTCCATGTTACATCTTTCATATGAACATGGAAAATCCGGTCGCTGAATTCGTAAATAAACCGTACGTAATCGACACCCTGATAACCAAGGTGACTTGGGTCGTAGTTGAAACCAAAAGCCGGGTGGTTATTCACCGCCTTTAACGCCCTTTTGGCTGTTTCGATATCAAAAGCGATTTCGGTAGGATGTACTTCAAGCGCATATTTGATCCCCATTTTCTGGTAAGCATCCAGAATAGGAATCCAACGTTTGGCAAAATCCTTGTACCCATCTTCAATTGCTTCCTGCGATACGGAAGGAAAGGAGTAAAGATAGGGCCAGATGGAACTTCCTGTGAAGCCGTTGACAACCTTCAACCCCAAACGTTTTGCAACTTTTCCTGTTTCAATAATTTCGGCGGCAGCCCGTTGACGGATTCCTTCTGCATCACCATCGCCCCAGATAGATGAAGGGAGCATTCCTTTATGGCGAAAATCGGAATTGTCGCAAACAGCCTGTCCTACAAGATGGGTAGAAATGGAAAATAACTTGAGATCATATTTTTTCAGCAATGCAAGTTTTGCATCGCAATAGGCCTGATCGGCTTTATCGACTTCGATATGGTCGCCCCAGCAAGCCAGTTCCAAACCATCATATCCGAACGATTTGGCTTTTTGGGCTACTGTTTCAAGTGTCAGATCGGCCCATTGTCCGGTAAAAAGTGTTACTGCTCTTTTCATTTTATCATTGTGTTTATTCTGCAAATTTCACCCATTTCTGCTGATCGTTGTACCCTGATTCTACAACGGTATCAATAAATTGCATTCCGCGGATCCCATCTTCAACAGTTGGGAAATCAAGCCATTCGGCTTTTGGAGTTTCACCATTCATTTTGGCCCTTACAGTCAGCGAGAAATTGCGGTAGATATTAGCAAATGCTTCGAGGTAACCTTCGGGATGACCAGCTGGTGTGCGTGTGTTGTGTTTGGCAACATCGCTCATATAACCCGAGCCGACGCGGACAACTTCAGTTGGTTTGTCACTCCATTTGACCAATAAGGTATTGGGTTCGTGCTGATTCCATTCCAAACCACCTTTATCACCATACATCCTTAATTTCAACGAGTTTTCTTCGCCCGCAGCAATTTGCGTGGCAACTAATACGCCTTTTGCACCATTGTCGAACCGGAGAAAAGCAGCTCCGTCATCGTCGAGCAACCGTCCTGGAACAAATATATTGAGTTCTGCGCAAAGCTCAACCGTTTTAAGTCCGCTTACATATTCAGCCAGGTGGTGTGCGTGGGTTCCGATGTCTCCCATACACCCTGCTTTTCCCGAACGTTTGGGATCTGTGCGCCAGGAGGCCTGCGCATTTCCGGCATCTTCAAGTTTAGAAGAGAGCCATCCTTGAGGATATTCGACGAAAACCTTTCTTATTTTGCCAAAATCGCCGCGGCGTACACGTTCGCGTGCTTCCTTAACAGCGGGATAACCTGAATAGGTATGCGTGAGTGCCAGCGTCAGACCGGTTTCTTTAATCTTCGCCTTTAATATTTTTGCCTGATCAAGTGTGAAGGTGATGGGTTTGTCGATCACAACATTGAATCCGTTTTCGAGTGCCATCATTGCTGGTTCGAAGTGTGCAAAATTGGGCGTCACGATGGTTACAAAATCCATCCTTTCACCTTCAGGTAATTTTACCTCGTTTTCAAACATCTCTTTATAGGTTTGATATACACGGTTGTCTGGCAGGAAATAGGATTTTCCTGAGGAGACCGAAATCTCCGGATTTACACTAAAACAACCGCAAACCAGTTCTATCTGGTTATCCATAAAAGCTGCAAGACGGTGGATTGCGCCAATAAAGGCGTCGCTTCCGCCGCCAACCATTCCCATACGTAATTTTCTATTCATCCGACAATAAATTAGTTGATAAATTATTTGTTTGATTTTTAGGATGGAACTCCCACAAAACATCGTGGTTCGTTTCGCGATCTTTATATTGGCATTAAAGTTACAAACAAAACTTAGATGAACCAGTTTCGCGGCGATTATTTTAACAATGAAAAAACACATTATTTATTGCTCATATTCTGTAAAGTCGGTTGAATGGTATTATTTTCGCAGCTTTAAAAGTTTCATCAAAAAATACCGGTAGCTATAATGGTCTCAAAAAAGCGAAAACCTTTAATACGACATTTAATCAATACCCTCCTGTTTCTGATTGTTTTAACAGTCGGATATGTTTTTTATACAATTGTTTATGACCTTCGGGTGCGTTTTATAAACCGCTCTGAGCTGAATGAACTGGCAGGATTAAATGAAGGTTATGCAGCACGATTTGAGCACTTTGTAGAGGATGTCGAAAAAGAATCGGGTTGGAAGGTGAAGATTATTAGCGGACTGCGATCAAGGGATGAACAAATTCAACTGAAACGGGATAATCCGTTAAATGCAGCCGTCAGTAAAAGCCGCCATGTTTTGGGACGAGCTGTTGACATTAATCTGTACAAAAGGGTTGGACTTACGACTTTATTGCTGAAAAAGAGCAGTTCGAAAGCTTCGTGGCGAAAGACCGGAGTGCCTGAAATTGCAAAACGATACCAACTTTTATGGGGTGGAACCTACCGGAATTACCACGACCCGGTCCATTTTGAGATTAATTAGATAGTAACCAGTCGCCGGCAAACAGAAACCCCGCCACTTTTCAGCAACGGGGTTTTGATTTTATTACAAGCTATTCTGATTAAACTTTTTTCTCTTCTTTTGGTTTCCCAGGAACCATAACCACATAACTGCTCATGTCAACCGGACCGATTTCCAATTTTTCAGGAAGATAAGTCATTGTAGAGTTACTGATTTCTTCCCACGTTACTTCAGCACCTGTATAAGACGATTGACGACCCATAACAGCTGTCAGACAAGAAATAGCAGTTTCTTCTGCCTGGTTGATTTTGGTGTTTGCCCTGATGTGATTCACAAGGTCGACGTGCTCAAGTACATATGGATTCGTCTGTTTGAAATCGGCTTTCTCTTTTTCGCTGTCGAATTTCCAAAGGACTTTTCCCTGAAGGTCGGTAATTTCCATTGTATTACTGCTCCATGCACCTTTTGTTCCTTGTAAATGTTCCGAAACATTGTTTTTGCATCCGTCAATCTGACGACACATACTATGTACATGAACTCCACCTTCATATTCGTAATCTACACTGAACATATCATATTGATCGCCGGATAATCTGCGTTGTTTTGCACCAAATCCAACTGCTTTCACCGGTTTTTTACCAAAGAACCAGTTGAATACATCGAGGTTATGAACATGTTGCTCAACGATATGGTCACCTGAAAGCCATTTCCAGTTGACCCAGTCGCGAACCATGAATTCCATATCGGACCATTCTGGTTTACGCTCTCTGTACCATAACATGGATTGATTCCAGTAAACATTTCCGGAAACAATCTCTCCGATCAAACCACTTTGAATTTGTTTGAAACTTTCAACATAGCTTCTCTGGTGGTGACGCTGGGTTCCCGTAACTACACAAAGTCCCTGAGATTCGGCTTTTTTAGCGGTAGCAAAAATCGAGCGTGCGCCAACCGGATCAACACAAATTGGTTTTTCAAGAAATGCATGTTTACCTGCTTCAACAGCTGCCTCAAAATGGGTAGGACGGAATACGGGAGGAGTAGCAATGATAACCAGGTCAACCCCGGCCTCAAGTACTTTTTTATAGGCATCGAATCCTGTGAAACACATATTATCCGGTACCTCGACATTGAATTTTTCTTTCAGACCTTTACGGCAATCGTCTATGCGATCCATGAATAAATCACCTAAAGCTACGATCTGAAGATTTGGACCTGCATCTAAAAAGTTTTGTGCTGCTCCCGATCCGCGACCGCCGCAACCGATAACACCAGCTTTTAACGGTTTACCATCAGTTGCTTTATCTACCAGGTTTGGGATGTAAGCTCCTGAAAGTGATGCGATAGGAACTAATTTTTCAGCTCCCGGAGCACACGATGCGAAAATTACGCTCGCACCCATCGTACCAACAGCACCAACTACAGCTGTCGTCGTAAAAAAATCTCTTCGACTCAACGAATTTTTTTTAGTCATGATCTTTGTGTTTAAATGGATTAGTATTTACCTAAAAAATTTATTTAATAACTACTGAACTATCTGGTTCACATACAACCCTGAACCCAACTCCTTTAATATCAGAATACCACCAGATGCTTTTAGGTTGCTGAGGGTCGGTTCTCAACCAGTCATTTGTCCGTGTAAAATCTCTTGCGGCCGATCTGAGATCTTTTGCATCAAATGAGTAATTTCCTCCACGGACGACATGTTCTTCACCCGTTTCAGGTCCTTTGGGATTGGTGACGGTGGTCCCTGTTTTGGTATAAGCATCTTCGGCATAGAAATCGGAGCAATACTCCAACACATTGCCAAGCATATTTTTTAAACCGAATGGATTCGTCTTCACA
>Ga0075528_10000215_pt1 | contig 10604 bp, 7 predicted proteins | sample NGEPer16B_FD_76827 | JGI IMG/M metagenome (GOLD analysis project Ga0075528, IMG submission 76827) | Arctic peat soil microbial communities from the Barrow Environmental Observatory site, Barrow, Alaska, USA - NGEE Permafrost159B-16B | ecosystem: Environmental > Terrestrial > Soil > Wetlands >... | reverse complement strand
TCGAAACATTATATCAGTCCGGCCCTGTGATTGATAGATCCAGCCTACGGTCGTGCCAATAGATTGAATAAGTCCAAGAAGGCAAAATACTTGGAGGATTGGAACCATTTCCGCCCACTTGTCACCAAACAAGGCCAAGACGAATGATTGAGACACGACTAGCAGTCCTAACGTCAATGGAAACGTTACCAATGAAATAACGCTGATAGACTTGAGGTACATGTCTTTCACCCGTTCCACATCTTTTTGGATCGCAGAAAAAGCGGGAAACATCACATTTGTAATAACCCCCGATACTTGCGACACCGGCAGCAACAGAATCTGGTACGAACGCGCATAAATCCCCAAAGCTGCTGATCCGACGAATCGACCGACGAGCAGGTTGTCGCCATTTCTCGTCCAGTAATTGAATACGGAAAAACCCAACAAGTTTAGAGTAAACTTTGAAAGGTCCTTTAACGCGTGCCATTGTAAGGAGAAATCTGGTCGCCATGGTGTAATCATCCACAGCACAGCGACGTTGACGATCGCAGACGCGATGTACATCGCAACGAGGCTCCACACTCCAAAACCGCTGAACGCCAAATAGAGAGCTACAAGACCTGAAATCACGGTGCTTGTTAACTGAGCCGCTGCTATCTTGCGAAAGTCCATGGCTTTTTGGAGCAAAGCGACCTTCACAGTTGCAAATGCGTTGATGAAGAAAATCAACGAAATTGCTACGGCGAGTGGCTGGACCTCCGGCACATTGTAAAAGGATGCGATCAACGGGGCTGCAGCAGCCATAATCAGTGTAGTTACTGCGCCTATGACAATGCTGATCCAAAAGACTGCGTTTTTGTGGTGTTGGGTCACATCCAATTTTTGAACTAAGGCGACACCAAACCCCATATCAGCGAATACTGATGCAAAATTGGTGAACACCAATACCATACCGACCAATCCAAAATCTTGCGGAGATAAAAGACGAGTGAGAATAACAGATACCACAAGAGCTACGAATTGTGCGCCCATTTGGGCAAGACCGGACCAAGCGACACCTGTCCGGATTTTACTATCTAAGTCCTGCACCTTTTCACCAAAGCGTACTTCTTGTTAATTCAAGGGATGCTCCATTTGGGGTTTGAGCCAACATCCTGATTCGCTGATCGTAATCTGAAAAAATCTAACTCAGCAACAACTGACGTACTTCTTGATATATGACATTTTACGTTTCGCTAGAAAGGCACCCGCAGGTTCATCTCTTGGGGAAACAGATGTGTCAGAAATGACTAACCAAAGCTATCTGACGAATGCGTAAAATTTACGTTGTGGTTGACTCGGTCCGAAACTAAGTAATGAAGAACTGGAAGGAGGGTGGATCCGCTGTTCGGCGGGCGCCCCTATTTCAGGACGGGTGCCGGATTGTAGGCAAGCAAGGTAGCTAAGCTGAACTGGTTCAGGGGCATTACTAAATAGTCTTTTCAAGTCCTAGATTGACATTGCGCCTGTCAACCTGACCGCTAACTTGGTTATTAGCGCCCAGCGCGGGCAAAAAGAAATCAACGCTTTTTTGAGCCTATTGCAGCGACACACCTCTGATAGGACCTGCAAGGTTCTTCCGTCGGAGGCGCGGCACGCAAAGTTACTCAAGCCAGTTCTCCCTTAAAACTAACTCCCTCTTGCGTTTACTAAACGCCAGATTTAGTTCAACTTGGGCTTTGTTTAGGTAGTAAACGCTCAAAAGTTCATTACTGTAGAAGGATTGAGCCCCCATCACACGATCGACTGCCGCATAAGCCTTATAGCACACCCCCCCACCGAAAGAACGGACAGCACTCACAAAAAGACTCAGCCGGCCGCGTGGATTCTCTAGGTAGGAGACACATGTGCTGCCAGCGCCCCAGTTTGCGTAACGTCGTTTTACGTCTGATAGGGTTGCGTTCTTGCTTACTAACTGCACGTGCCACACAATGGCATCTGGAATCCACGCAATCTTTATTCCCTTTTTGCGTGCCTTGATCCAGAGGCCCGTTTCAGCTTCTCCAGCGCGGACTTCTCCGACTTGATCCTCACCAAATCCGCCAAGCTCGAAAAAGATGCTTTTTCTTGTGGAACAATTACCGCCTAAAATTAAAATCTCTTCTTCAGGCTGTAAAATTCGAAGTGTCGAACCTAGGGGACGGTCCGGCCAGCGGCTAGTTGTCTCATCTACTTGTCCGAAGGAGTGATAGGAGCTAACCCACGCAGGGGGGTCTTTATCCCATTTTACTATTATCTTTCCTCCGGCGCAGCCAATTTCCTCATCATCATATGCTCTCAAAAACGCTTCTAACCATCGCTCGTGACAAACAGCGTCGTCGTCTGTAAAGGCGAGTATAGCCGCGTGAGCGGATTTCGCTCCTGTGTTTCTGGCGTAATGGGCGCCTGGTCGAGGTTCAAGAACGTACCGTACGTTATACCTTTCCAAGCCCGTATATTCATTTACCGTCTCTTTTGTCGCGTCTTTTGAATTGTTGTCGACTACAATAACCTCATAGAGCGAGGGGTCGAGCGTTTGGTTGAGCAGGCTTTCGATGCAGTCTCGAAGCATGTTTGACCGATTGAAAGTCGGAACGATTACTGAAATGCGCATTTGATCGTTCATCAATTCACACGCCCCCTCAAGGTTCTCGTATGATTTTCGGAAGAAGGATCAAAAGTTTGAATATGTTCGAGCGTGGGATCTCAATCTGGGGACTATGCAGCTTGAATGATTTAGCAGTAGTTGTGACATGAAAGAATGAGCTAACAAGGCTCCACTTAATGACGCAGAATCCCCTCACTAGCTTTTGCATCGTTTTCAGTTCAGAATCGCATCGTATTTGAAAGTTTACGTTGTTTTTTGCCTATACGACGGAACAGAGGCCTTTTTTTGTAAAAACGCAGCGACTCTCTCGCCAAGCGGCAGGAGTGAATGCCGTGTCGCCGGGCTTTGAGTCAGTCACCATGCGAGGCGACGCGCGCAATCTTTGAGGACCTTAAAACAGCGAATCCTCAATCATTCCAATTGAAAGTAAACGCAGAAGCAACTTCTCCACTCCTGAGTGTTAAAGCACATATCCACTACAAGAACATCAACTATTTTTCGTTAAGCAGGTATCCTAGTCCGCTTTGCTGAGCTAGGTTCCGGTATTGGATCGCGCGAAAGATGCTCTACTACCACTGTACTCACCCACTTCGCTTTGACGTAACATCTTTTGCTCGCCCATAAAAGACGAAATATCCGTGAGTTCTTCAGCATCTAAGTGAGCACGCTTGCAGAAACACGCTTTGAAACTCCCTATCTGGGTCCCACGATGCTCGAGCGACCACAACCCTAACGGAGGTGAGGCAGCACAAAACTTGAAAGTTGTAGAGGTCCATTGACCACGAAGTTTTTCACAGACTAGTTTGCGATAGCGCTTAAAAAACTCGCCCGGTTCTATTGCTTTCGAATACCAATAGTGTACTCATCGATGAAACGCTTGGCGGAGTTCAAAAAAATGATAACGTCGTCACGCTTCTTTTCAAAACGATTATGTCGCCGGAGAAAAACGTGCGTACTTATCTACTTATTTGGTTCATCTTTTGTCTCGTCTTGTCTCCGCGCGCTAACATAAATACCGGACAAGACGATGCCAACCGAACCGACGAGAAGGAATGCCGAGGGGCTACCCCCTTCAAGAGATAAGGGAACCAGACCGGTGCTTGGTGACAGACTTACGACGCTGCTGGACGCATTGGACACATCCGACCGGTCGAGGCGCGTGAAGAGCAGGCCCTCCAGCTTGAGATAGTCAATGAAGTCCTTCAGCTGCTGGATTCTATGTTCGTCAACCGTGCCATTGCCGTTCATAAATAGTGAGGTATGGTACGTTATGGTGAGCGTGTTGTTCTGGGGATCGGTAAGAAACTGCTTAACAAATTCTCGCGCGTTTTGGATGCTTGCGCTGAATTCGGTTGCGTTTAAAGCTCCGATTTCAATGCCCCCCTCGGTCTCCATCCCATCTATATGGCGATGCTGAATGTCTTTGACCGAGCCAGCGCTAAACTCGATGAATCCGAGCGCTGCAGCCGCTTTAAGGGTGTTATCATCGTAATTGTTGAAAGGAGGAATAAACGTTTTTGGCGCCGTCCCGAATGCCTCCACAAAGTCAGTACGCCCTTTTAATATGCGGTTGTACTGATCGTCGTAAGACAGCCCGATGAACTCGCTAGGCTTTTCTGATACCTGATTGCGCGTATGGGAATAACCGTGCTGTGCGAACTCAAACAAAGGATTAGAGGCGAGAGACTGCATATAAGGTAGGAACAAACCATCTTGGAGCAGTTGGTTGGCCTGTCCGGATTCATTGGGGTGTGGAATGATCCCTAAAGTAACAGGGACGTTTTCATCTATATGCACTTGATTCACAGCTTTTAACCCGTCTAAGGACATTCCTGGTCTGATGTCATCGTTTCGGAACGCGATGTACTTTTTCGCCTCTGCTTGCTGAGTGCTAGCGGCGACTGTCGGAGACATGAGAACTGCAGCAAGCATACAGAAAACAAGCAGAAATGAAACAATCACTGGTTTTTTCACTGTACGTCCTCTTAAGTCAAACTTCTCTTACGAGTTATCCGCCAATGGAAGCATCGCGTAAAGACGCTTCTGTGTCCAAGCTCACAAAGCCAGCGACTTATCTTGAGCAGTATAAACCTTATAAGTTTCGTTGCAGTGATACAAGCGTTGAGGCAGCTCGCTATCGGTGCTCTCGCATGGAAATGTCCGCCCTATCGCACCTCGCTAATCAGGAAGGTGTAAGTTCTAGAACGCTCGAGCTTTAAACCCTCGCCGGTCTTTCTGGTTAAGCGGCACGGTGTCGCGCTCGTAGGCTCGTCAGCTCTTGCTCACTTTATCAGCTTATCGGCCGAAAGAAACGAGTCAGGAGCGTAAGAGGGCTAAACAGCAACCTTTATGTCGCTAAGATCGTAATATAAACGGAAATAGACGCGTGTGTGACGATGGCTTCGGTAAGATTTGAGCAGAAACCGCAGGATGCCTTGGCCACAGGTGAGGGGGTCCCCCAGTTATCTGACCGCCCAATAATAATGGTAGGTATACCGTCCTATAACGAAGAGATAGCAATCGGCAGCCTCGTTTTGCGAGTTTCCCAGTACGCTGACAAAGTTGTTGTGCTTGACGATGGATCTACCGACAGAACTGCGGATATCGCCCGTCTCGCTGGTGCTGAAGTAATCCAGCACGACAAAAACTTGGGCAAGGGCGCAGCGTTGCGTGACCTATTTGCGTACGCGACACAATGCGACGTGGACGTTCTCGTTATTATTGACGGTGATGGACAGCACAACCCTGATGACATCCCGCTGTTGGTCAGTCCAGTGATACGCGGCGAGGCCGATTTTGTAAATGGAAGCCGATATCTGATTGGGAAAAGCGACACGCCCAGCTATCGCCGGTTCGGACAGCTTGTGTTGGATAATTTTACGCGCGTGGGGTCGGGCCGAGATTTGCCCGTTACGGATACACAGAGCGGTTTCCGCGCATTCTCGATGAAAACCGCTCACATCTTCAAATTCACTTCAAATACGCTGGGGATCGAAAGCGAAATGCTCATGGATGCGGCGAAAGCACAATTGCGGATCAAAGAGGTGGACGTCAGTGTACGCTACGATGTGGGGCGCTCCTCAACCCACCCTATAACCCATGGCTTAGAAGTCCTCGTGGGAGTCCTACGCAACATCGAATTCAAGAAGCCCCTGCTTGCCTTCACGGCGCCTGGATTGCTCCTCATCGGCATCGGCATTGCGTTGGCCGCGTACGTCGTGCAAGGTTTCAACGCCTACGGCCACGTGCCAAATGGTCCAGCAATTCTTATGCTGCTTGTCACGATCGTTGGAACTTTCATGGTTCTCACTGGTATTATCCTCCACTCCTTAGCGGGGCTCACTGAGTCGCTCGAGGCGGCACGTTGAATTATTTGCTAGTAATGCTCAGGTGCCCTTCATGTCACTGCTGCAGCGATCAGGCGGGGAAGATGCAAGAACTCTCCGCACGCAGACACCCCACCGTGAAGCCAAACGTGACATGTCAAGCAGAGCTGGCCGACTTTTGTTAAAGCGGCCCACCGCTCAAGAGGATATGTTTTATGCTTTATGCGTTACTCTGGTAACATAGCCGGAGATGGGTGCGACTGTAATCTTACCAAACGGGATGTAACGTCATTATTCCCGGTAGCGCTCTCTCTGATGTGCAATAAAGAGCTGATCGTGCGCTAACTATGGCGCTGCCGCCGAACCGAACGTACAAGAAGACTATGGAGATCGCGTTTGTCGATATTTATAACAGGATACCAATGAGCAGCGGCGGCGATTGGTGGATGTTCCAGTTGTGCGCGGACCTCTCTCAGAATAACAATGTTAGCACGTTTTATACCTCAGAAAGAAACGATGTAGGTGGCTATCAACCTGAGGACGTTGGGTTTAGGACGATCCATCTCGATTCAAGAATTGACTGGCATCGTCGATCCAAGTGGCTTGAAATGCTCAGGCCAGACTTGTTGTGGCCAAAAACGCAAATTCGGGACATAAATGCAGACTTGGTACTTACGACAGTTTATGGGTACCACATTGCCGCCATTATCTCAAAGGCGAACAAAGTACCCCTTACTCTCGTCATGCATAACGTCGAATGGCAGTATGTAAAGAGCCTTGGCTCACTATGGTACGTGCCACTGCGAGTGCTCGAAAACTGGATTCTGAAAAGGGTTGATGCTGTTATAACAATCAGTCCTCCAGACTATGACTACGCGGTCAAGCACACATCTCGTCAAGGGGTTTTTTATATTCCACCTAAGCCGGATATTCGTGTCTTCAACCCTGATGGGGCCCGTTATGATTTTGGGAGCGATCGATTCAACGTTCTCTTTTATGGCAGCTTGGATCGGCGTCAAAACCAGACAGCGCTGAGTTTCATCGAGAATGAGTTGACTTCAGCGCTTTCGCGGGAACATCTGGACGACGTCATTGCGTTACATGTATTTGGCTCAGGAAAGATGCCGCCTGGGTTGCTTGCTGGAACAGATATCGATTTTATCGGAGCTGTCTCCGACCCGGGGATTTACATTAGAGGTGCTGACGCGATCATTGTACCAATCAAGAATCCCAGCGGGACCAAACTGCGCGCGATAGAATCGCTTGCGTGCGGAAAGCCTGTTGTGACGACACCCGAGGCAGCAGAGGGCCTTTCTGCTGATTTAAAAGCTATGGTGTACATTGCCGACGCGGCAGACGAGTTCGTCAAGACGCTCAACGACATTCGGCTGGGGGCCTTGGCAAACAAGGCCAAGCCGTCGGTCGTTCTTGGTCAACCGCTCGGCGATACGATGCATGACGTCTTGAATTATGTGCTGAAAGAACGAAAAGTGCCTATTTTTGAATCTGAATGAAAATCCTCATCACAGCTCCCCTTCCGCCCTATCAACGCGGAGGAATAGAAAAGGTTATCGGTGAGCTATCGCGGCGCCTATCACAGGATTATTGCTGCGATGTGCACGTGTGGTCCGGAACGCTCGGAAGCACCCAAGCCTGCGACTGGAACGGCGTTCACTTAAGAATGTATCACACGAGCAAGCGAGCTGGTTATGCTTCTTTGAAGATGTTCAGGGCCCTCAAACTGTCTGAGCGCGATTTTGATGTCATTCACGTGCATGGTTTCAGCAGTTTGATTCCATTCGAGACTGCGCTTGCTGCAAGGAATACGCCGCTCGTTGTTTCACCTCATTTCCACCCACTGGCGTCGAGCAAACTCCTCGGCATTGTGAAACCTCTATTTGAGCGCTCAGTCGATCGTTATACACTTAGTAAGGCACGGAAAGTCATCTGCGTTTCAGAAACTGAGGCAAATATCATTCGTGAACGCTTTCCGGTCGCTGGCAAAGTGGCCATCATCCAAAACGGAGTAAACTATGACGACATTCAGCGTGCCGAGCCTTACGAATTCGATGGTAAGCTCATCCTTTACGTCGGCCGACTCGAGCGATACAAAAATATACACCGCGCAATCGAGGCGATCGACTACTTACCACAGGATTTCTCTTTTTACATAATCGGGGAAGGGCCATACAAGAGCGAACTTACCGCGCTGATCCAACGTAACGGGCTCTCTGAACGTGTGCGGTTGTTAGGTGTTTGCGGCGACGAAGAGTTATACCGATGGATGAAAACGAGCGCTTTGCTGGTGAATTTGTCTGAAATAGAGGCTTTCGGGATTACGGTGCTGGAATCCTTGGCTGCGGGAACGCCTGCGCTCGTCAACGACAAGTTCGGCTTGCACGAGCTTGCGCGGCACTTTGAAAGCGCTGTTTTTTCGATACATGTAGACAAAGTCAGCTCTCTTGAAATAGCTAAAGCGATAAAGGATGTGGTCGGAATGCACATCGGGTCCGTTAATCTCCACGATTTTCGATGGGAACGGATCGCAGCTCAAACCTTACGCGTATATGAAGAAGCCTATGATTCGTAATCAAGCTTGACCATAGTTGGGCTTTGGCATGTGTGTGCGGCGTCGTAACGATGTGGTTTTTCAATCAGGTCTATCAAACGAAGGGCGGTAATTGATTCTCGGCCGGTCGCGCAGATATCGCGTAAGTCTGCCGAAACGATGCTCATGGCCTCGAGGTGCTCGAGAAAGGTTAATATAACGCTCTCCACCGATAGTTTAAGAGTGAGAGTGACGCTTCCGAACGGTAAGACTAACTCGGTAAAGGTTGCTGTGTATGCCCCATACGTTTATCGATGGATGCTCGATTTTGTGGGCGCTTTGTCCGAACTTTCGGGGGAAGTTCGGTTCTACTCGCGCGGCATCTTCGGGAACTATCCGTGGAAAAATTACGAGCAGTGCGTGCGTTTGGTGAACAAGCGGCGCTTTTTCGGCGCTATTATCAATTACGCTAGGTACCGCCCAGACGTCGTAGTGCTGCTCGCCTCCGAGACTCTCACCTCGCTCGCTATTTATATGGGGTCGAAGATCATCGGGACGAGCACCGTACTTATTGTTGAAGAAAATCGTGAACGGACATATGCGAGCGTTGTATTGCGGAGCCTTGCATTCCTTAAACGGATCTTTGTTATCGCCACTCACCGGAGCGTTGACGTGCTCATTGCAGAATCACAGCCCTCTAAGGATTACTTGCTCAGAATGGGCTGCGCGATTGAACGCATACACGTGGTGCCTCACGGCACGAATATTAATGACTTTCGGCCCCGCCCTAAAAGTGCACAATTGGCTGCATCGCTTGGCCTCTCTGAGGACGATCTGCGCGCGCCGGTGGTCCTCTTTGTAGGTGAGTTTACTGAATACAAAGGAGCCGAGTTCTTGTCACAGGCAATTATGCGATTTCGAAATCTTAAAGAGGTAATCTTTTTAATTCCCTCCCAAGGTTCTGTTTTTTTGAAGTACGAGCTCCAGTTCAACTTGATGGAAAACGTTTATACGTACTCCCCTTTAGACGACGAGTGCATGCCATATCTATACAACCTGTCGGATATTGTTGTTGTTCCGTCCGAGTTGCGCGAAAAGGGGAGTAGTGATCGATCTCCAAACTCGTTGATAGAGGCAATGGCGAGTGGTAAAGCCGTCGTAGGGACGACTGTAGGAGGAATCCCTGCGATAATGGATCGGGCTGGAGTGCTTATACGCCCAAATGACACGACTGCTATCGCTGAGGCTATTTCCGCGTTAAATGCCGATAAAGAGCTACGAGAAACGTTGGGAGCAAGGGCGCGGGAGCGCGCGGTCACCGTATTGAATAATCGTGTATACGCGCGCAACATTCTAGAGCTTTGGAAGCGAGCATAACATGCATAGCGGTCCGAATCAGAGCGAGTCACCACATGGTCATTTCTCGGTACTCCATTTGATCAACGCGTTCGATGCTCGCTACGAGCGCGATCAGCGTCTGATTGTAGACCTTCAGCACCAAGTGGGGTATGATGTCACCGTCGTTACCTCCCGTTACGACGATGAGTCTAGCAGACGCGGCGCGCTTTTTTTCCGAGACGCTGAACGGGACCTTGGTGGCGTAAAGATTTTTCACACCCGCAGCTGTAAGATCCCTTTCGGCGGGTCGCGGCCCGTTATTATCTATAGCCCTAACGTGGCGCTGTTTAAGCCTCATGATATCACGCACGTACACGGATTAACATCGTACTCTTGTGTTCTCGGGTCTCTATTCAAAAAGATTAATCGCGCGAAGTTAATAGCTCGATCGGATCTCTCTCAAGAAGGCTATGAGCTTCTCAAGAATAACGCTACGTGGAAATCTATCTTTTTTAACCTTTTCAAGTCAATAGATGCTGTGTACACTTATACAGCCTCGGAAAAGGCCGTCCTGCTCGATCTGGGATTTCCAAAGGACGGTGTTTGGGTAGTCCCGCTCGGCATTCAGCTCAGCCGATTCTATCGAAGTGTTACGAGGCATACCGCCTCTCTTGCGCCGATGATCGGTTATATCGGTCGTTTTGATCCAGTCAAAGGTGTGCATCGATTGGTTGAACCCCTCAGCAGGATACTGCAGGAGTACGCACACACAAAGGTTGTGTTT
>Ga0075528_10000214_pt1 | contig 10637 bp, 12 predicted proteins | sample NGEPer16B_FD_76827 | JGI IMG/M metagenome (GOLD analysis project Ga0075528, IMG submission 76827) | Arctic peat soil microbial communities from the Barrow Environmental Observatory site, Barrow, Alaska, USA - NGEE Permafrost159B-16B | ecosystem: Environmental > Terrestrial > Soil > Wetlands >... | reverse complement strand
TTTGTATATGTTGTTGTACCAGGTCAAGATATTTCTGCAATACAGTTTTTAGTTTTACAGATCCCGCTTTGTTAATCCATTCCGGCAATATCTTTTTTAATTGTGCTTCGGCACTAATAAACCTGCGGGCATCGAAATCCAGCAGGTTTTGCAGGGTGGTGATGCTTGAATTTTTTTGGGACATAATATTTCTGTTTTAATTACTACAAATTTATCAGTCAACATGCTTAGAAGGAATGACCATCGTCAGCAAAGTAAGTAACCGTGCTCATTGGTATTGGATATTAATTGAACTTGCTTTGATTAAATGTTATTGAATAGAAAATTTTACCTTTTATCCACTGAAGTTGCAAGTATTGATTTACCGATAAAATCGGGATTGTTTATCTAAAATAAAAAAATCATGCGACGTTATTTTACTAAAGAAGCGAAACCCAATGAAGCGGAATTGAGTGGCGTCATTAAACAGTGGGCTTATCCGTTAAAAAGCAAAGCAGATTTGCAACCGTTATTTGACAGGATAGGTGATTCAAGGATTGTGATGTTGGGCGAGGCAAGCCATGGCACTCATGAATATTATACCTGGCGATCTCATATTTCCAAACGGCTGATTGAAGAAAAGGGCTTCAACTTTATCGCCGTTGAAGGCGACTGGCCCGATTGTTACAGGCTCAACCGTTTTGTAAAAGGGTATGATGTTGATAACAAAAGTTCATTCAAGGTGTTACATGCATTTAATCGTTGGCCTACCTGGATGTGGGCCAATTGGGAAATAGTAGCGCTGGCCGATTGGATGCAACACCATAATGAAGGATTGCCGGCCAACAGGAAAGCCGGGTTTTATGGTTTGGATGTTTATAGCCTGTGGGAAAGTATGGAAAATATAATGCAATATTTGAAAAAAACAGATCCTGCTGCATTAAAAGTAGCTGAAGAAGCTTTTCAATGTTTTGAACCTTATAGAAAAGATGAAGGACAGTCGTATGCGAGAGCAACGCAATTCGTGCCGGAACTCTGCGAAAATGAAGTGATAAATCTGCTTAAAGAAATTCAGCAAAAACTGCCATCTTATAATACCGATCATGAAAATGTGTTCAGTGCCGAACAAAACGCGTTGGTTACTGTGAACGCTGAAAGGTATTACCGTGCCATGATCAAAGGTGGACCGCATAGCTGGAATCTTCGTGACAGGCACATGGCCGATACGCTCGAACGTTTATTAAAATTTCATGGAGAAAATTCAAAAGTAATTGTGTGGGCTCATAATACGCATGTTGGCGATGCAAGGGCTACTGATATGGCTGATGAAGGTATGTATAATATTGGCGAACTGGCAAGGATGGAACATCATGATAAAGGCGTTTTCCTTGTTGGTTTTGGATCCAACAAAGGAACCGTAATGGCTGGTAGAAACTGGGGAGCCGAAATGAAGGCAATGCAATTGCCCGAAGCAATAAAAGGTAGTTGGGAATATTCACTGCACAATGCAGGTAAAGAAAATAAATTATTACTGATGGATGATTTTATGAGTAATGATATGTTGATGGAAAATCATATTGGGCACCGTGCAGTGGGTGTAGTGTATAACCCCGAGTATGAGCAATATGGTAATTATGTACCTACTATTTTGCCGTTGCGTTATGATGCGTTTATTTTTCTGGATGAAACAAAAGCCTTGCATCCATTACATATTAAGCCCGATGGGCAACAGGTACCGGAAACTTATCCTTTTGGAGTGTAGAGGTGAATGGCCAATAGATTTTAAACTTATAAATTTTTTATGATGCCCAAAAAAATACAACCCAAAGAGCCAGTTGAAATTCCACCGGCAAAATATCCTGAAATACATCCTGATGAAATTACTGAAATTCCCCTGGTACCTGAGGAAGTACCGGATATTATTCCTGATGAAGATCCTTTTGAAACGCCACCTTACGAAGTGCCGGACCCTGGTGAAGGGCCATAAAAATACTCTATTAAAAATGTAGGGTAATAGATTCCTCATTCATCTTATTTCATTAGACCCTGAATTATCTCCTGCATCATTTGTAGGAATAAGTTCCCGCTATTTATTATCCAATTAAACCAATTTTTTATCTCCTTTTTTTAATGGCTTGATAATTGTCTGGAAATTCTCATTAAAAAAATCAGATAATGGTTGGGTATTTTCAAACTAAGGCCTGGAGTGCATTTCATTCTATTCTGTTTTTTTATTTCCTAACTGTTTATGAATGTATCTACAATAAAATGAAAAAAAAAGGACTTCATTTTATGATCCTAATCATTTTTTGCTGTGACAATTGTCATAAAATTATCATGGGCTCGTAAATATCTTGCACCGTCAAATTTATATAAGTATAAAAGTTCTTCTTCAAAACAATTTTTTTCAAATTTAAAACAGGTTTATGAAACTTTTCAAAACAAAATACATGTGGGTAATTACCACTATTGTATTATCAATTGGTTATGTGGTTAGCTGTACAAAAGATAACCAGGTATTAGATATACCTCAAATTAACAGCTCAACTGACCTTATTTCTTTAAAGACAACCACCCCTCCAACTATTGATGGTACCATTGATGCGATGTGGGATAAAGCAACTAAATTACAAATTACACCTACAGTGCCGGATCCGGGCAATGGTTTATTTGCCGGCTATAGTGGTCAGAAATATCCTGCTACAATCCGTTCCATGTATGATGACCAAAATATTTATTTTTTAGTAGAAATTCCGGATTTAACTCAAAGTGTGAATACTGCTCCCTGGTTTTTTAATCCTGCGGCAAATGTTACCGGAAAAACAGGATGGGCAAAAGAACCTTCAAGTAATAGCTATGATGCTAGCGGAGTTTTATCAAGAACTGGCTTCGGTGAAGATAGAGTTGCGATGCTTTGGAACATTGATAATTCTACACCAAAATTCATCTCTCAAACTTGCTATGCCAGCTGCCATGTATTTACTCCCTATATGGATTATTCGAAAAATCCACCGGTTTATACAGCTAATGCAAGCGGGAACCATTATACTAATGGGGAATCTGAAAAAATTGATATGTGGTGGGGCCGTTTAGGTTATATCAGCAAAGATGCATCCCTGCATTTTATGGATGACAACTACCAGGATTGGGCTGGTGGTCCGGCTTATACCAACGTAACAGGTGGTAATGGAAATGGAAGACACGTGGATGGTATTGTTCCGGATGGTACTTTTTCTACGACGTGGCCATATCGACCAAATTATACTAGCTCTCCAACACAAGGTGAGATTAGTAATTCACAGAGTCTGCCATTAGATGGCACAGGTGCAAAAGTTAACGTTCCAATTTGGGTAATACCAGGAGCTGGAAGTGCCGGTTATATTTTAATAGCTGATACTACCAGTGGCAAAGCAAAAAAAGTAACCGGAGTAAGTTCAACTGGTGTGTTGACTTTAAGTGATGGTTCCACAATTGATCCTACTGTGGGTACCGATTATCAAAGAGCTGGTACTGCTACAGGACCCACTGCAAAAAATTCAATTCCCTCTTATATAGGAGTTCCTTTAATTGGAGGAAGAGCAGACATTAATGCTGGTGCAAAATATACAGGTACCGGATGGGTTCTCGAATACCAACGTGCATTGAAAACTGGTGATGTATTGAAACAGGATATTGATTTTTCAAGCCTGCAAGACCAGGTATTTGGAATTGCTATTTGGGATAATTCAAATTACCAACATGGTATTCAGCCAAACCTGGTATTGAAATTTCAAAAATAACCGGTAAGCGTGAGAGAATATTTCACATAAAATACAAAATATTATGTTTCATAAAAAAACATTAGCGGGGTTAATACTGGTGTTGGGAACCCTCTTCTTCCTGTCAGGTTGTTACAAGGACAAAACTGTAATTTTAGATGTTCCAACAATAACAAGAACGGTGAGTTTTTCCCAGGACATTATTCCCATCTTCAATAAAAGTTGTAATACCAGTGGTTGTCATAGTACAGGCGGACAGGCGCCAAACCTGGCAGAAACCAATGCGTATAACTCACTCACTATAGGCAACTATTTTGATAAAGCAACCCCCCAAAACAGTGTCATCTATCAAAAGATGACAGGTAAACGGGGAACACCAATGCCTGTAAGCGGTGTTAATAAAGACTATGCTGCACTCGTCCTGGCATGGATTACACGAGGTGCTAATAACAATTAAAAAAAGCAACATGAAAAATTATAATAAAATTCTATTACAGCTTCTTGCCACATTTGCCTTGCTGATGCTTTCAGCAAGCCAATCGTTTGCACAGGATTCAACAGCAGAAGAAGCGCCTGTTATTAAAAAGGCAAAACCTGTAAAAAACACATTTGGAAGTGTGTTTATAATGGACAATCAATCGGTAATGGTACCCATAAAAGGAACACTGGAAATGGCTATCCAACACCGGTTTGGAACAGTCGATAATGGCAAAAAAGACCTTTATGGAATTTTTGCTCCTTCTAATATCAGGATCGGGCTTAGCTATTCCCCCATCAATAAGTTATTAGTAGGTGCGGGAGTTACCAAAGAAAGGATGCAGGTTGATATGTTTGCAAAATATGCATTGCTCGAACAGACACCCGGTACCATGCCGGTAAGTGTTACTTACTTTGGAAACGTAGTAATTGATGCAAGAGATAAAAGCAATTTCCGTAATAGCGTTGACAGGTTCTCTTATTTTAACCAGTTAATCATTGCACGAAAAATAACTGATGAATTTTCTGTGCAGGTAGCTCCCAGTTTTTCGTGGTTTAATAATGTAGAAGCATATGTGGACAGCAAAGGTGAAATCCGTGAAAAAATGCATAATTACCATTTTGCAATATCAGTAGCAGGCAGATATAAAATATCTGAAAAATCTGCTATCACAGCTGGTTACGATCAACCGCTTACACAGCATCCTACCAATAATCCACAGCCTAATATTTGTTTAGGTTTTGAGACAACTACCAGTTCACATGCGTTCCAGGTATTCGCCGGCAATTATTATAGCATTGTACCGCAGAGCAACAATATGTTTAATCAGAATGATTATAGAGAAGGGCAGTTTGTGATTGGATTTAATATTACTCATTTATGGAATTTTTAACTAATTTTATTAGTCTAAATTTTAATTTATAACTTAAAACATAAAAACAAATGAAAACAAAAGGAATAATTACAATCCTTGCCACAGGGTTTATAGTGGCCAGCTTTACTCTAAATGTGAACACAAATGATCAAAAGAAACCATGGCCGGTACCTGCTGCTGCCAAAGCCAAAAAAAATGAGGTAGCAAGCAATGCCGCATCAATTAAGGCGGGCAAAGAATTATGGAATACTCATTGTAAATCATGCCATGGAGCAAAAGGCTTAGGCGATGGTACCAAAGCTGCCCAGTTAAAAACAGAACCTGGTGATTTTTCAAAAGCTGATTTGCAATCGCAGACAGATGGTGAAATATTTTATAGAATATCTGAAGGAAGAGATGATATGCCTTCTTTCAAAAAGAAAATACCTGATGACGAAGACAGGTGGAGCCTTGTAAATTTTATCAGGACTCTAAAAAAGTAACCTAATATTATAAAGAGCAGCTCATTAATTGAGCTGTTTTTTTTTGTAATATAACAGGATGATTAAGATCATATTAACAACTGGGATAGCTCATAAAATAAAAAAAAATATCCGCGTAGTTTTAACCTTTCTATTCAATCAATCAACATTATGCAAGAATCTCCAAAACCCACTTCAAGGAAAAAATTTCTTCTATGGAGTGCAACCATTCTTTCTTCATCTGCTGTTTTTAAATTCATAAGAATACCTAAGAAGAAAAAGAGCGACACTGTAAAAATGCTTACACAAGATGGCAAGCTGGTAGAAATAGATAAAAAACTCCTGGCTTCTCCGGGTAAAAAAATCAGCGATATTGAATTGCAACAATGGGTAAAAAAATAAATCTACAACAATGAACGATAACACTAATAAATCAAGAAGAGAGTTCCTGCTGACAGGACTTTTGGCTTCTGCCGCAGTGGCGGGATGCAGTGATAAAAACAATCCTTTTTCTACTGAAGAAAAGGTAGCGCTTACAGGCCAAAAAGTGAAGCTGCTCTCTGTAAACGGAGAAGTGATTGAAATAGATAAGGCTTTCCTGAAGCCTGTGCCAGATACACCTCATCTTTCCAATGCAGAAGAAAGGAGAGGGATCCCGGGCAAAAAGTTTGTAATGGTGATCGACCTTTCCCGTTGTAAAAATTTAAGAAAATGCCAGAGTGCCTGTAATCATATGCACCAGGTACATCCCGGACAAAACTGGATAAAAGTGTTGAGCATGGAGGATTCTGCTCATAATGCTCCTTACTGGCAACCTACGACTTGTATGCATTGTGATGAACCTCCTTGTGTAAAAGTTTGCCCTGTTGACGCTACTTTTAAAAGACAAGATGGAATTGTATTGATTGATAGTGACCGTTGCATAGGTTGTCGTTTTTGTATGGCTGCCTGCCCTTATTCTACAAGGGTGTTTAACTGGGAAGAACCTGTGCTTACCGAAGAAGTAGCTGAACAACCTTATTCATGCGAAACCAGTATGCCGCAGAAGAGAGGAACCGTAGGAAAATGTGATTTCTGCCCCGATATGACCCGGAAGGGAGAATTGCCACACTGCGTATCTGCATGTCCTAATGGTGTATTCATGTTTGGTGATATGAATGAAGATTCGGTAACCAACGGAGCTGAATCGTTCCGGTTTAGTGATCTCATAAAAGATAAAGCCGGATACAGATTAATGGAAGATTTGGGTACTAAACCAAGTGTTTATTATTTGCCTCCTGTAAATAGAAACTTTCCTTATGAATCAGGCCTTGAAAACAAATACGAGGATGATAATAAATATAGGGATGCTAAACTATCAAATAAAAAATAATTGACTGTGGAAAATTTAACTACATTAACCTCCGATCAAATAACCCGTGACCTTCTTCCTCAAAAATTTGGTAAACGTGGGATGATCTGGACAGGAACTCTGATTGTTTTTTGCCTTTTTGGCGCTTTTGCTTATTACCGCCAGTTGAGATACGGCCTCATTGTAACCCATATGCGGGATTATGTTTCCTGGGGAATTTATATTTCCAATTTTGTGTTTTTTGTTGCTATTAGCCTGGTGGGTTCACTCATTACAGCAATTTTCAGGCTTACCGGCGTAAAATGGCGAACACCGATTACAAGAATAGCGGAGATCATTGCCGTATCGGCTATCGTTTTTGCAGCGCTCATCATAGTGGTAGATATGGGGCGCCCTGAAAGATTCCTGAACCTGGTACTTCATGGTCGTATACAATCGCCTATTTTGTGGGATGTTATTGTGATCAGTACCTATTTTTTCATCAGTATACTATTGTTATATTTTCCTCTATTACCTGATCTTCAAATACTGCTTAAGTTCAAAGAAAAAACCGGGAAAAGATTAAATAGATTATACCGTTTCCAGGGCTCATTCTGGAAAGGAACAAAGGAACAGTTTCATGTAAGTGATAAATCAATTCATATCCTTTGTATTGTTATTGTACCGGTTGCATTTATGATTCATACTGTTACCTCCTGGTTATTTGCCACCACCTATCGTCCCGGTTGGGACAGCACCAACTTTGGCGCTTATTTTATATCAGGAGCTTTCCTGGCAGGTGCCGGTTCAGTAGTAGTAGCCATGTATGTTTTCCGTTGGGCTTATCATCTTGAAAAATATATCACTGAGATGCACTTTGAAAGAATGGGTAGGATAGTAGTATTGCTTGCCCTTGTATACCTGTATTTTAATGTAAATGAATTCCTGACTCCTGCATTCAAAATGAAGGAATCGGAGGAAGGTCTTATCAAAGAATTATTTATAGGCTCATTTGCACCTATGTTCTGGTTTGCCATTTTAGTGGGTATGATTATACCAATTATTATCCTGGTATTTAAAAAAGGAAGAAAGCCATTCCCTATGTTTATTGTAGGTGTTATGGTGGTAGTAGGCGCATGGTTTAAAAGATACATTATTGTAACACCCACATTATTGCACCCGTTTTTGCCAATGGAGAATGTTCCTGAAAGCTTTAAACATTATTTTCCCAGTTGGGAAGAATGGGCGATTGCCGCGGGTTCACTGGCTGGGGCTTTACTCATCATCACTTTTTTTGCAAGGATATATCCTATCATACCTATTCACGAAACAATAACCGAACAAAATGAAAAAGATGAATCAAAATAAATCTATTTTCCTGTTTTTATTTTTCTCCTTCATGCTGTTCAATAACAGGCTTGTTGCGCAGGAAGATTCCGTAAAACCGGAAAATGTAGTGAAACTGCATTATTTTAATACCGATGACAACATGCAATACCTGATATTGGAAAGCATGGTAAAAAATGGTAGAATACTAACCCCGCATAAGGACATGACTTATGCGATCTATCTTGACAGTGCAGACCAAAAAAACCTGATCAGCAATGTGAAAACAGATGAAGAAGGGAAGGCTAAAGCATTTATACCGCCTGCATTAAAAAATGCATGGGAGGCCTCACCGAAGCATACTTTTATAGTAAAGGCCGGCGATGAAGATGTGATTTCAGATTATACAATTAATGAAGCAAAAATCACCATTGATACATCAACCGTAGATGGGGTAAAAAATATTACTGCTACAGTAATGAAAATGGAAAATAATGCATGGGTGCCCGTTTCTGATGTAGAAATGAGAGTAGGAATAAAACGTATGGTCGGTATTCTTTCTGCAGGCGATGAAGCCACTTACACCACAGATTCAACCGGGTCGGTAACTGTGGAACTTAAGAAGGACAGCATGCCCGGCGATCTGAAGGGAAACATAGTTCTGGCAGTCAAAGTGGATGATAATGATGAACTCGGTAACCTGCGGATGGAAAAGATAGTTCCCTGGGGAAAAATTACAAAACCCGATACCACTTTTTTTGAAGAACGTACATTATGGACCACCAGGTTCAGAACACCCTATTGGTTACTGCTTACTGTTTACTCCATCACAATTGGTATATGGGGCACACTTATTTACCTGGTGTTTCGTTTGATTAAAATAGGCAAACTTGGCAAACAATTCGCCATTGAAAGCGGTTCGGATGATTTGGACAAAAAATAATATCATTAATGAGAAAATATGATGTGCCAACCCCCGGTATACCAGTTACCCTACTGGTTCCATACTGGGAATCCCCATATCATCAAATCAAAAGAGTGGAAAATTGTATTAATAACCGTCCGGTCAGAAAATTTAATTATTTAACCCTTAATAATCTTTATAATCAAAAGCTAAAAGTTGCATTTATTACTTGAACACGGTTATTGATATAATTGTAATTAAAAAAATAAAATTGATCGGGGACTCTTTAATAACCCCGGTAGTTACAAGTAACGTGTAACATAAAAATCAAGGAGAACTACGACCAACATCAATAGATACAAAAACGGGGAAAAGACATAAAAAAATGATACTTGAAAAAGAGATACAACAGGTAAAGCCGTTCAGGAATAATTATCACAAAGCAGCGGTAAACCTGGTTTTTACGGGTAAGTGGATGATTCAATTTCATTCAGATGTATTTAAACAGTATAATTTAACCATCCAGCAATATAATATTCTGCGCATTTTACGCGGTAGAAATCCCAGCGCAGCAACTGTAAAACTTATTCGGGAGCGAATGCTTGACCGGATGAGCGATGCATCAAGAATAGTTGAAGTCCTTCGGAAAAAGAAACTGGTAGAGAGAAATATTTGTGGTGAGGACAGACGCAAAATGGATGTGGTAATTACTCAAAAAGGATTAGAGCTGCTTGAAGAAATAGAGAAGGAAAATGAACGTATGGACAAATATCTTTCTGCACTAAATGAGGAAGAAATTGTTCAGCTGAATGACCTGTTGGATAAAGTCAGGGGATTATGAGTTATTTTTTATACTGAATGAAATCAGAGCTAAAGGAATAAGGATTTTCGGGTTATGTTTTTTGAATTTGAATAAATGGAGTTCCTCCAGGCAGAGACCTTCGGACAATCTGAAAGTATTTACTTTTGTATTAGAATTCACCACCATGAAAAATAGAATAGAATGTAATGAATGCAAAAACGAAAAATGTTTTATAAAACTAGGATGTTTTGGCGAATGGTTGGATAAAATCAGTACCTGTAAAAACCAGCTTTGGTATAAAAAAGGAAATTACATTTTTTGCGAAGGCGAAACCAATTATGGAATTTATTTCATTCAGCAGGGAGGAATAAAAGTAGTAACCACCAGTTTGCACGGCCGGGAACAGATTGTTCGTCTTGCTAAGGAAGGACAAATACTAGGACACAGGGGGCTGGGGAAAACATATTACTATTTTAATACAGTTGCCTTAGTGGATTCTATGGTTTGTTTTGTTGAAAACGAACTGTTTTACAATGCTTGCATGCATTGCCCTGAGTTTGCATTTAACATGATATTTTTCTACGCATCCGAATTACGGAGAGCAGAACTGAGGGTGAAATACCAGGCGCAGATGAACACAAGGGAAAAAGTTGCAATGGCTTTCATTTATTGCAATGAATCATTTGGTATAAATCCGGAAACAAAGATGCTGAATATTTCGTTAA
>Ga0075528_10000211_pt1 | contig 10647 bp, 9 predicted proteins | sample NGEPer16B_FD_76827 | JGI IMG/M metagenome (GOLD analysis project Ga0075528, IMG submission 76827) | Arctic peat soil microbial communities from the Barrow Environmental Observatory site, Barrow, Alaska, USA - NGEE Permafrost159B-16B | ecosystem: Environmental > Terrestrial > Soil > Wetlands >... | reverse complement strand
GAATTGATCACCCTGCCATTTCAGGAAGATCGCATAGGCGTAATCACCTTTCGATGTAAACCGTGCATCTCCTTCAACCTGGGTTTTCCATACCCGTGTTCCGTAAATTGCTTCACCGTTAACCGTTAGCCATTCACCTAATTTTAGCAACGGATGTTGTTCATATTCCGGAATTATACCTGCCGCCGTCGGACCTACATTGATATCAAAATTACCATTGCGGCTCACTCCGTCAACCACTTTATCGATGAATTCCTTAGGACTCATGCAATCTTCCATATCGGTATCCTGGTTATAGCCGAAAGTTTTCGCAATTCCCTGCCAGAAAGACCATTTGTGTGTCAGAATACCTAAACTTCCATCATCATAACTGTATTCCACATTGTATAAATCGCCATGCTTGCCACGCTCATCTTTACCAAAACGGTCATTTACAAAAACCTCCTGGTTCCGTTTGGCAGCTTCGTTGTAATAGTATGCAACCACCTCTTTCATTTTCCAAAACGATTCGGGATGGTCCCATTCCCCGTCGAAGTATAAAAAGTCGGGATGGTACAAATCGATAAGTTCCCTGATCTGCGGAATCATAAAATCGTCGACATAGTTGTTCACCTTCTTCAACCCGGCATAAGGAATATCCTTACCAGTATATAGCGGGTTATACCACTCATAAAGTGAGTAATACAATCCGACTTTCAGGTTTTCCTTACGTCCGGCAGCAAAAAACTGCCCGAGCAGATCTTTTTTCGGACCCATCTTCATCGCGTTGCGATCGGTATATTTGGTGGGCCACAAACAGAAACCGTCGTGGTGTTTCGAGGTGATGAAAATATAATTTGCCCCCATCTTTTTGGCAAACTTTGCCCATTCAGTTGGGTTGTAGTTTTCGGCTTTCCATTTGGGAATAAAGTCATCATAGGTGAAGTTCTCGCCATAGTTTTCCTGGTGGTAAGCAACCGTAGGATTTCCGACTTCTTTCATTCGGTAACCGTACCATTCGGCATAAGAAATTCCCTTATCACGGGGAGCCCAGGCCGGAACGGAATAAACACCCCAGTGCATGCTGAGCCCGATTTTAGCATCATCGTACCATTGCGGCATCTTATGACTGTCGAGCGATTCCCAGGTCGCCTTGTATGGCCCCTGCGCCGTCACCTTCGTCAACGAAAGGGAGCCAATCATCAAACAAATAATCAATAACAATTTTATTCGCATAGTTGTAGATTTTAGATTCCGAAAAATACGAATAATGAGGAAATATTACATCAGACAAATGGATTTATATGTTGTTATAAATCTGTGATATCTTGACCATTGAATTCTACTTCGCAGAGAATTGAACTTTTTTGTCGAATCAATGTCTTAATCCAACACAATTAAAAACAGATGCTATGAAATACGTTGTATTAGGTTCATTGGGAAATATCAGCAAACCGCTTGCACAGAAATTAGTTGATGCCGGCCATAGCGTAACGGTCATAAGCAGCAAAGCGGTAAAAATTGAACAAATCGAAGCACTTGGAGCCAAAGCGGCCATTGGTTCGGTGGATGATGTTAGCTTCCTCGCAAAGACTTTCGCAGGAGCTGATGCTGTTTATACGATGGTGCCACCGAATTTTGGTGTCGGTAACTGGAAAAAATACATTGGTGGTATTGGTGAAAATATAGCTGCAGCCGTGAAAGCATCGGGCGTGAAAAATGTCGTTAACCTAAGTAGTGTCGGGGCACATATGCCCGACGGATGTGGTCCCGTAAGCGGGTTATACTTTGCTGAAAAGGCGCTGAACGGATTAGATGGAGTGAATGTCAAACACCTTCGTGCCGGGTTTTTCTATCTAAACTTTTTGGGAAACATTAGTATGATCAAAAACATGGGGATCATTGGCGGAAATTATGGTGAAGGAACAAAACTGCCCCTTGTACATCCTGAGGATATTGCGGATGCTGCTGCCGAAGAGATGCTGAAATTGTCATTCAAGGGTAAAAACATTCGTTATGTCGTAAGCGACGAAAAAACCACGAACGAAGTCGCTGCCATTTTAGGAAAAGCAATTGGTAAGCCTGAACTTCCATGGATCAACTTTAAAGATGAAGATACATTGGCCGGAATGTTGCAGGCAGGATTACCTGAAGAGATTGCCAAAAACTATGCTGAAATGGGAGCTGCAATGCGTAATGGTGAGATGACTGCAAAATACAAAACCGACCGGCCTTCCGCATTTGGAAAAACAAAACTGGAAGCTTTTGCGCCCGTTTTTGCCGCGGTTTATGCAAAATCATAATTTATCCCGCTAAGAGCGCAAAGTAAAAAATATATTTCTTTGCGTTCTTAGCGTCTTTACGGGATCTACTATTTCACTCCAATCCGGTAAAGCGTTGATTCATTACGGATAATCAGGGAATTATTTACAATGGCCGGGGTTGCATAGATTTCACCGGGTAATTGATTCTCTGCAAGAATTTCAAGTGTTCGTCCGGCTTTCAGGACAAGGGTTTCCCCTTTAACCGAAGTAAAATAGACGCGGCCTCCGGCATAAACCGGAGAAGCGTTATATTTATTTTTCAGTCTTTTCGTGTATAAGGCGGCTCCTGTTTTGGCATCAATGACGATCAGGTTATTCCGGCTATCAACCGTGTAGATGATACCATCCTTGATTAACGGAGTAAGCAACTGTATAATAGGCGTCTTTACCCTCCAGAGCACATTGGATTTTGTAATATCTCCGGAACCTGTGGGATCAACAGCCAATAATTCGGCATATTTTTCACCATCCGGAGGCGAAACAAAACTCGTGTAAAAGAAGACAATTCCGTTTTCACAAACAGGCATCGCAATTGTAGAATCTTCTCCCTGCACAACACGCCAAACCTCTTTCCCGGTTTGAACATCATATGCGATGCATACAGCGGCACCATTGGATATTAACAGATCGCGCCCTGCCACATTAACAACGATTGGAGTTACATACGCTTTTTTGCCGATCGGTTGAAGTAGGTCGTAACATTCTTTCGGACGATCTGTTCTCCAAACAGTTTCACCGGTTCTCTTATTCAGCGCTACAATAAATTGCTGATCCGTACCTTCATAATGAAGAATTAAAAAATCCTTGTAAAGAATCGGAGAAGCACCAGTTCCCTGAACATGTTCCACCTTATAATCATTCCTTTTCCACACGATCTTACCATCTGTGGTGTTGACACATGCTGTTCCCGAACTTCCAAAATTCAGGTATACAAAACCTTGTTCAATACAAGGTGTCGGAGTAGCATACGTGTTTATCGAATGCTTCCCATAAATACTGTCTTGTTTAAAAAGCAGGATATCAAAAAGCACCTTGCCGGAATTAAAATCAACACAAACTCCTGACATCTCTTTGCCATCCACCGTGGCCGTGGTTACCCAAACCTGATTTCCATAGACAACTGGTGAAGACCACCCTCTGCCACGGATCTCCGTTTTCCAGATCACATTTGTCGTGTCGCTCCAAATCACAGGAACCTGATCGTCTGCCGATATGCCATCCAGGTTTGACCCCCTGAAATGTGTCCAATTGCCTTCCTGGGCTAATGCCGATGTTGTATTTAAGACAATGATTAAAGTAAAAATGTAGATCAGAAATTTCCAGTGTAAATTGTTCATAAGGCTTATATACTAAGAGATTAACTTTAAAACTATTGACCCGGATCCTTGAAATTTTTGGAGGCATCATCAAGAACAAGAATCCAATCGTTACCACGCCCCTTTGTCGGAGTTGAGAACATTTTAGTTCCCGTTCCAGGAAAGTTTCCGATTGATTTAGATTCTCCGTTATGTGGATCGAACCACCACGCGTTAATTAATTTGGCTCCTATTTTATCCAATTGAATTGTTGCATCCCAACCTGTTGGAAAATAAACCATCGCATAACCCTCACCTCTTGTGGCTACTACATAATCAGTTTCTGGAAAATAAGCAGGGACAATCAACGATTGATCTGGAATTCTGGAAGTAAAAGGTCGCGATTCCATCAGGCGACGTGCATTAATCAGGTCCCAGGCACCCGGCAAATCGAGAACTTCTGTCCAGTTATGACGGGCAAGTCCCACTGCTTCACGTCCCGGAGCCAGCATTTGCCAGATCGGATGACAACCATATGTGTGGCCAAATCCGCCACTAAAGAGGTCCCAGTACATCGCCTGACGGACATCGGCATCATCAAACCAGCCTAAAATTTCGGGTTTCCAACCAACCGGATGATCTTCATAACGCGGTTCACCATCGAAACATGGTTTGACTGGTTTCAGATTGTAGTCGCGCACAACAATTCTTTTGTAAATTGAATAGCTTCGTTGTCCGTGTCCGGTCTGACACATGTTAAAATCGAGCCAGTCGCTCTCCTGATACCACTCAGACGAACTTCGTTCTCCCCATGGATGAAGCGTCATCAGGTGGTTTTTATCCACCGATTTTATCCCATGAGCAATTGCATCCCAAATCTCTTTATTCTTTCCGCCACCATCGCGATCTCCGCCATTGATCCAGATAATATTAGGATAGTCTTTGTAACGATTGCCAATCCATTTCCCATATTGGAAACCGTTTTCCTTGTTGAAAATCATTGGACCTTTACCCCACTGTTTATCAACTTTATCACCCCATGTTGGTAGAAGTCCAATGAATATACCTTTTTCACCCGCCTTTTTAATTGCCCAGTCCACATGCGCAAAATAGGCTTCATTTGGTTTTAGCGGATCGTTATCAATTAATGGTTTATTTCCTTCGGCGTTTGGGGTATTCAATCCGTCAAGCTCTGCAAGTGCAACCGCCTGGATCACAGTAAATCCCTTGTCTCGACGATTTTCCAGGTATTTTTCGGTCTCCGCCTTATTTAAACGATGAAATAGCTCCCATCCAGTATCACCCAAATAGAAGAAAGGTGTTCCATCATCGAAAACAAGAAATCTTTTATTTTCAGAAACCTTTAGTTTGCCATGTTTAAAATCGACAGATGATCCCTTCCAACCTTTTTCCTGGCCAATTGCGCTCAGGAGTAAAGTCATCATCAATGATGCTAAAACGATTAACTTCTTCATTTGGATGTGATAAGTTTGTTATGGTTAATTTTGACTCTAAAAGTATAAAATACTAACGTTCATCCTAAAAAACTTACTTCCAACGATCAGAAAATCAAATGTCCGTATTGAGTTCGTTCCAGTCCTGAAAAACCAGATCTGCTCCCGAATCAAATAAAACACTGTCGTCCAGAATACCTGTATTGATGGCAACTGTAAAAATCCCTGCAGCTCTTGCCGATTGAATTCCCAATGGAGCATTTTCAATTACAATTACCTCGGTGGATTTAAATCCCGATTTTTTCAGAGCCATCAGATACGGTTCCGGATTTGGTTTGCCATGTTTGACATGATTACCCGAAATAACCTGATCTGCTGAAACGTATCCTTCGAAATCGTCCAGCAATGCATCCAGAAATTTCCCCTGTGATGAACCCGTAACAACCCAAATAGCAATACCTTGTTTTTTAAGATATTCCATTAATTTCTTTGCACCCTTAAAAGGAACAATATCAGGAAGAAAATCAATCAGTTCCGTCTTTTTTGAATAAATTTGCTCGATTTCCTGCTCTGTAGCATTACGCTGTTCATTTTGCTGATAAGCAAGATTGATCGTTGACTGCGCAGTACGCCCTTCGTTTTCATAAACCTTCTCATGCGGAAAATCAATTCCATAAAAACGGAATGCATTATTCCAGGCATCGGCATGAGCTCCCATCGAATCATAAAGCACTCCATCCATATCAAAAAAAACTGCTTTTTTATCTTTCAAAATTTCACTAATAACCATTTTACTCATCTTCATATGATTCTCTTCTTGTATTGAATTATTCAAAATACAAAGTTCTTAAAAAATAATTCACATCGTAAAATTCCTTGAATTTGTACAAACAGAATCTACAAGGCTGGTTTTATGACCGCTACAAGTTAGTGATTTTGATTATGGCAATTTCGGAGCAGTTTCAGGTTTTGGTTTCATCACGGGTTTTGCGGGCAATTTAGCATTACGCATCGCAGCATTATAAACAAATGAAGCAGTGATCACCGCGTTATGCTTAAGATCTGCCATTACCAGCCTTTCGTAGGTATCCATCGTTGTGTGATATCCACGGCCATATTCTATTTCATCCTGTATGAATTGAAATCCTGGTAAACCAACGGCATCAAATGAAAGATGGTCGGTACCAGAAGTATTTCTTATAGCGATGGTGGAAGTACCCATATCAGCAAATGGCTTGAGCCATTCTTCAAAGATCGGCCTGACAAGCTCATTTTCCTGCATATAAATTCCGCGATATTTACCCGATCCGTTATCCATATTGAAGTATCCTGCAAACTTGTCAAAATCAGGTTTGTGTTCCTTCGTTTTCGGATCGACGAGGTATTTTTCCACATACCCTCGCGATCCGTTCAATCCCTGTTCTTCACCGCCCCAAAGTGCAACCCGGATCGTTCTGCGCGGTGCAATATCGAGGTTTTTAAGGATTCGCAGCGCTTCAAGCATGACTACACAACCCGATGCATTATCTGCTGCCCCAGTTCCTCCATGCCACGAATCGATATGAGCTCCCAACAAAACAACTTCATTTTTAAGCAGTTTATCTGTACCGGGTAATTCGCCGATAACATTAAATACAGCTGGACTGTCAAAAAATTTATTCTGAATTTCTACTTCCATCTCTACAGGGACCTTGTGACGTATCAGCCGTTCCATCCGGCTATAGTCTTCATTCGGAATATTCAGTTCCGCAATTGGTTCCTTCGCTCCCGATGTGTAATTTGCACCAGTTGACCTTGGCACATTATAGGATCCGGAATTATTAAGAATTACTGCTGCTCCTTCAACATTAAGGAATTCAGCTATTTTGAGGCGCAATGCTCTTTGTGCAGAAATCGTAGCAAAGTCAACGTTTGATCTTCGTCTCGGAGAAGTTGTTGACATTGAAATATCCTTTAGCTGTGCATCTGTTAAACGGCTTGCCAAAGGTTCATAACTGATCTCATAAGTTGCGGTAGAAGGCATCAGAACTATTTTACCGGATACTTTTCCTTTAAATTTTACCAGATCGGAATCAGATTTTACATCCAATAGCATAACTTCGCCTTTTACAATTCCTTTTGTACTTCCTGTCCAGGCCACTGGATTACAGGCAAAATTTGTATAATATGGAGCTGTAATTGCAGCATAAGTCTTCAGGTTATCCCAGCCACCACGACTGAAATCTCTGGCTGCTTCAATCCTTACATTTTGGAAACCAAGTTCTTCCATTTTTTTCTTTGCCCATTCATTTCCGCGGTTATTTCCCATTGAACCGGTTAGTCTTGGACCGATAAAATCTGTCAACCAAAAGGCGAGGTCTTCAATGCTTGAATTTTTAAAACCTTCCTGTTTGATCCTGTAAATCATACTTAGGTCAATGTTTTCATTTTGCGACGTTGACCATAACGGAAAAAGGAGCAGGAACAAAAAAGCGGCTGAGATTTTTGAAAGTTTCATTTGGTTTATTTTATGGAATTTTGGAGGATTCAAATGTAGAAAAAATATCTCTACCTTTGCCCGGTTTGCCTGATCCTTTTGAATGTTAGTGCAGGTAATCAATATTTCAACTTTAATCTTTTGATTGAATGGTATACGATGTCATTATTGTTGGGGCAGGACCAGCAGGTATTTTCACGGCTTATGAACTGGTAAAAGAACGTGCAACGCTCAAAATTCTTATCCTCGAAAAGGGGCGGGATATAAAACACCGTAAATGTCCAAAACATACAAACGGAGGCATTTGTATTAACTGCAAACCTTGCTCGATAACAACAGGTTGGGCGGGAGCAGGTGCCTATTCCGACGGGAAATTATCCCTTTCGCATGAAGTTGGCGGCAATCTTCCTGACTATATTGGCGTGGAACAAACTATGGAAATGATCAGTTATACCGATGAAATTTACCTGAAGTTTGGTGCAGACTCAAAAATTCACGGAGCTACCGAAACCCCGGCCATGCGCGAAATCAGAAGAAAATCGATCGAAGCGAATCTCAAATTGGTGCCTTGCCCGGTGCGGCATTTGGGTACCGAAAAAACGCAGCAATTGTATCATGCTATTTTTGACCATCTCACAAACAGTGGGGTAGAGGTGCAGTTCAATTCTCCGGTCGAGGAGTTTATCATCAATCAAAATCAGGTTGAAGGGGTAAAATGTGCGAAGGAGTCCTATTATGCAGGAAAAATCGTTGTAGCTGTCGGTCGCGAAGGATCCAACTGGCTGATGCACCAGTGTGATATACAACACATACCTACAGAAACGGGTATCGTAGATATCGGCGTCCGTCTTGAATGCCGGAACGAAATCATGCAGGATATCAACGATAATTTTTACGAGGCCAAACTGGTTCATTACACGCGTTTCTTCGACGATAAAGTACGGACTTTTTGCTCCAACCCAGGCGGATTCGTATCTTCGGAATATTACGATGGAAATCTGGCAGTCGTCAATGGTCACAGCTACAAAGATTTGAAAAGTGACAACACCAATTTTGCCTTGTTGGTCTCACAGAAATTCACCGAACCATTTAATGCCCCCATCGAATATGGGCACCATATTGCAAGACTCGCAAATATGTTGACACGCAATAAAATCCTGGTTCAGCGGTTCGGCGATCTGGTGCGTGGGCGTAGAACAACACCTGAAAGACTTTACCGGAATAACATCATACCAACATTGAAAGACGCTGTTCCGGGGGATCTAAGTCTCGTATTACCTCATCGCATTTTACTGGATATCATCGAAATGATTCGCGCCTTGGATAAAGTAAGTCCGGGTCTCGCGAGTGACGAAACATTGCTTTACGGTGTGGAAGTCAAGTTCTACTCCAATATTATCAAAGTTGACAAGACTTTCCAGAGTTCGGCAGTCAAAAACCTTTATTTTGGCGGCGATGGGGCAGGACTTACGCGCGGATTAATGCAAGCATCTGTAAATGGGATATTGATAGCAAGGGAGATATTGAAATCGTCAACCTTATACTAACCAGGCAAAAATAATTTTTATCGTATTGAGGAACAGTATTTTAGAACATGAAGTTGGCATCACAATACTCTAAAAAGCTGATGAATAGACAACTGAAATACTTATTCACCAGAAATATTTGGAAGATGTTACCTGATTGGCTAACTTTACGCCATGGACCGGAAAATTATCAGGAACATCTTTTACTACAAGGAATACTACTTAAACTTTTTTGAGCAGTTAAAGCCAGAAGTAAAGAGAAAATTTAACTGGACTCTCTTGTTAATAGCGACTGTTGACAGAATCCCTGTTAAGTATTTCAGCCATATGGAAGGAACGACAGGCTTATATGAAGTTAGAGTAGAAGTTGGAAGTGATATATACAGAGTTTTCAGCTTTTTTGATAAGGGGCAACTTGTGATTCTAATCAATGGATTTACCAAGAAAACGCGAAAGACCCCGCTAAAGGAAATTGAATTGGCAGAAAAATTAAAAAAACAGTACTTCGATGAAAAAAACAATAAATAATAATCTCACCTCTTTTGCTGACCACCTTGATGATCAGTATGGGAAACAAGGAACAGAAGAACGGGAAAGGTTTGAGGAAGGATTTGACGCTTTCAGACTTGGCGTTATGCTTCAGGAATTACGCAAAGAACAAGGTTTAACGCAAGGACAACTTGCAGAAAAGTGTGGAACAACCAAGACCTACATTTCCCGAATTGAAAATGATGCATCCGATATCAGACTATCTACCTTAATGAGGATAATCAGGGAAGGCCTTGGCGGACATCTACGATTGAGTGTTGACATGAATATCCCATCATAAACGCATTCATATCCAGACGACTATAACGAAGGCGAACCTTTTATTTAGTATGGTCATTAAAAAAAGCATTGAGATCTAATGATTTCTACTCCCCAAAATTGCCATTCTTAAACTGCATTTGTTAAATCCCCTTTTCATGTCGATATTTGCACGAAATTTAATATTCAGATCAAAATGATACGCTCGCTTGTTATGATTTAGAACAGGTGAGATAGAATTATTTTGAATTGAAGCATATAAAACAGGAAAATGGTTAACGAAAGCAATATACGACAAGAATTGAAACATCGGATTCTCGTACTCGACGGAGCGATGGGAACAATGATTCAACGGGTTAAACTGACTGAAGAGGATTTCCGGGGTGAACGGTTTGCAAACTGGACTTCGCCGCTGAAAGGCGATAACGATCTGCTTTCGATTACAAAACCTTCTGTGATTCAGCAGATACATGAAGCATTTCTTGAAGCAGGTGCAGACATCCTTGCAACCAATACTTTTAATGCAACACGTGTTTCACAAGCTGATTATGGCATGGAAGCACATGTTTATGAGATGAATAAATCCGCAGCACAAATTGCCTGCGCAGCCGCTGTCCATTTTTCGACGCCTGAACATCCCCGCTATGTTGCCGGCTCAGTCGGGCCGACCAACAAAACCTGTTCGATGTCGCCCGATGTAAATGATGCCGGTTTTCAAACCGGCATCATTTACATCGGGCGACATCGAACAGGTTTTGTTGGTCGGCCCGACTGAGCCGGCAACAT
>Ga0075528_10000210_pt1 | contig 10648 bp, 9 predicted proteins | sample NGEPer16B_FD_76827 | JGI IMG/M metagenome (GOLD analysis project Ga0075528, IMG submission 76827) | Arctic peat soil microbial communities from the Barrow Environmental Observatory site, Barrow, Alaska, USA - NGEE Permafrost159B-16B | ecosystem: Environmental > Terrestrial > Soil > Wetlands >... | reverse complement strand
TCCTATTTTACCAGTGGGTTTATACTTTCTTGACATTGCTTGATGGTTATCTGTTTTTCAATAGCCAAATATAACATATTTATTTGATATACTGATATTTAAATTATAGAACCTCCCATAAGATTGATTTCCATGCAATACTTGGTGAGCTCCGTATTTTTACTTAATCCCATTTTCTCCATAATGCGGCTTCTATAGGTACTTACCGTCTTATCCGAAATGCAAAGTTCATTTCCAATCTCATGAAGGGATTTTCCATTTGCAAGTTTGATCATAATATCGAATTCGCGGCTGGAAAGCAATTCGTGCTTTTGCCGTCTGATGTCTTTATCAAGATGAATGGCAAGACTTTCTGCCAGCGAATGAGAAATATATTTTCCACCCTCCGATACTTTCTTTACCGCAATAAGAAGTTCTTCAGAGGCGGTATCTTTTGTGAGATAACCTGAGGCTCCGAGATTTAGTGCACGTATTGCATATTGTTCCTGTGGGTGCATGCTTAACATCAGTACATTTGTGGATGGCCATTTTTCTTTTACAGATTGAAGAACCTCTAATCCGCTTTTGCCAGGAAGAGAGATGTCAAGTAAAATAATGTCGAAAACGTCACTTTTCAACTGCGTAAGTGCTTCATTCCCATCCGCGGCTTCACCTATATTGGTTACGCCTTGTAACTGATATAGAATTTGCCTTAGACCATCGCGAACAATTTTATGATCATCACAGATTAAAATTTTCATGTTTAGTAGTTAATGGTAAAGTAATCTTTATTTTAGTTCCACCACCATTCTCATGGTAGATATCAAATGTACCACCCAACGATGCAGCCCTTTCCTTCATACTTATAATACCAAACGATTTTTTCGATTTAATTTCATCTTCGGTGATTCCGATTCCATTATCAGCAATCATGAAGTGAATCGATTCGTTGTCTTTGTTCATACCAATTTCAACACGGGTAGCTTTGGAATGTCTGGCAATATTTGTAAGAGATTCCTGCATGATTCTGAAAAGGATGAGTGAATAATTGGGAGGGATATCATGTTCAGAATCCATATCCAGAAAAACCTCTGCGCCGTTTCTTAAAGAGAATTCTTTTGTATACCATTCTATTGCTGCAACAAGTCCAAGATCATCAATGATTTCAGGTCGTAATTGGGAGGTGAGCCGTTGTACAGTTTTTATTGTTTCACCCACAAGTGCAGAAACTTTATTGATCTTAATAACAACACCGGGATCTGTAACGTTTTGCCGGATTATTCCAAGATCAATTTTAACAGCTGTAAGAGCCTGACCCAGATCGTCATGAAGTTCTCTTGATATAGATTTTCTTTCATTTTCTCTTACTTCCTCCGTATATTGGGTTAGTTGATGCAATTGCTCAAGTGAGCTTTTTAATTTTTCTTCAGTAATTTTTCTTTCTGTAATGTCTTTTGTAAAAGCAAGAAATTGTTTTTCAGCTAGTTTAACCGCTTCAAAGGTCCACCATCTTTTTGTTCCATTTTTATGTTGGAACAACAAATCTGCTTTTGAGGCGCCTGTTCTAACTGCTTTTCTGAAGTGTGCCAGTCCGTCTTTAAGTGATTCTTTCGGTAGAATATCGGCAACAGACATTTTTAAGAGATCATCCTTTGAATATCCCGTTAAATTGCAGGCTGCAATATTAACTTCAACATACTTTCCTTCTTCATTTGTTACAAATATGCCGTCCGGGGCATTATCGATGTAACTTCTGTATCTTTCTTCACTTTTTTTCAACGCTGCATTTACCTTAATTAATTCATCCGCAGATTTTCTCAATAATGTTGCATCATTGATTATTGTCTGTTTCTGATTAAAAAGGTCAAGAAATACATTGATTTTACTTACTAGGATACGACTATGAAATGGTTTGTGAATATAATCGACAGCCCCGTTATCATATCCTTTAAATACCTCTAATTCATTTATATAGTTGGCTGTTAAGAATATGACAGGCACTTTGTCATCTGATCTTTCTTCATTCATTCTCATCGCCAATTCATAGCCATTCATATCAGGCATTTGAACGTCGAAAATTGCCAGGGCAAGTTTAATCCCTTTGGTTTTCTCCAGAGCCTCGTCTCCGGATAGAGCCTGGATCAGGTTGACTTTGATCTTTTGGGCTATTATAGCCCTAAGCACGAACAGGTTTTCCTCGGAGTCGTCAACAATTAGCAGATTTGGCAAATGTTTCATTTGTATGGGTGATATGCTTAAAACCTTTTTTCAAATCACAAAACTAATACTCAATGTATTAATAGCAAAGCTATCAATTTTTATTGTTATTTAATATTTTTTTTAGATATAAAAAGCATTTATAAGATTTTTTCTAATGACAATAAACTATCTTTTGGAAATATAAAATATTATAAATTGCAAATAATAAGTATGTTAGCTGTTTTTATAAAAGAGGCTTAATTGATCGGAATTTCTAATTGATCACTTATTTCACAGCAAATTTTCTATATTCCCACTGGCAAACGATGCTTAGGCTAATCCCGGCAACTCCATTCCTGTTATTTTCCGGTACAAATTAAGTGCAAATAGATCAGTCATTCCAGATACAAAATCGACAACAGACTGGATTTTTCCATACATCGAATTATCCGGATTCTGATATTGGGAAGGGATAAGTGTCAGAAGTTTTTTGGATAAAAAATCATCCGGATGAACAACAGCAGTGATAAATGCTTCGAGCAATGTGCCCAGAATTTTATAACCTGCAATTTCAATTTCGATGACAGCCCGATCGTTGTAAATCCTTTTTTGAGAAATGGATTTTATCAGCGCCATGGCACTTTTCGATGGTTCCGTCAATGATTCAAATAGCGGAATAATATTCAGTTTGTTACTGAATGTATTGACTCGTGCTATAAAAATTGCAGCACACTCTTTTGTAAGCTTACTGATCACCATTGCCCGGAGATAGGCAATTCTTTCGTTACAATCGCTTACAAGATTTAAAGTGGCAGTTATGTTATCGAGTAACCGAAAATCGGCTTCTGCATGAAAAAAGTTAAGAAAAAGTTTTTCGGTTTCGGGGTATGAGAGAATTTTTAGTTTATGAGCATCTTCCACATCCATAATCTGATAGCAGATATCATCAGCAGCTTCGACCAGATAAACCAAAGGATGACGGAAATACTGAAGCGGGTTTTCGGAAATTTTCACCATCTCAAGTTGAGAAGCAATTTTTCGAAACAGCTCTTTTTCACTTTGAAAGAATCCAAATTTAGGTTTTCCTCCGGCAAGTGAGGATTCGTATGGGTATTTAACAATGCTAGCTAATGTGCTGTATGTCAATGCAAAGCCGCCGTTTCTTTTTCCTGCAAACTGATGGCTTAGAACCCTGAAAGCATTCGCATTTCCTTCAAAACAGGTAAAATCGGTCCACTGGGCCTCCGTAACTTCGTTTTGATATTTTGATCCTCCACCTCTTTTAAAAAAATCGGCGATTGCACTTTCACCTGAATGGCCGAAGGGAGGGTTTCCCAAATCATGAGCCAGACAGGCTGCCGATACAATTGCGCCAATTTCACCTACAATATTTTGAAGCTGAGATTTCTGGTTGTTTTTTATAGCTGCTGTTACAAGATTTCCCAACGAACGGCCGACACTTGCAACCTCGAGCGAATGGGTGAGCCGGTTATGAACGAAAATACTTCCCGGCAAAGGAAACACTTGGGTCTTATCCTGAAGTCGTCTGAAAGGGGAGGAGAAGATGATCCGGTCGTAATCGCGCTGAAACGTTGAACGGATATCTTCAGTTTCCTGTACCATTCGATCTTCCAGTCCAAGCCGACAGTCTGCAATCAATTTGTCCCATTCGACCATTTCCTTTGTATGATTAATCATGATATTACTATTTGAGTAAAGCCTAAAGTGGAAAGATGGTGGATTAGTATAAATCACTGATTTTTGAGAATAACTAGTCATATTCTCACTTTGTCTCCCTGCTTTAATTAACAAGGCAAAGTTGTCGGTTTTTTTGATGATTACAAAATTTGTTTGTCCTTTAGCCTTAATTGAATATCTTCGCAACTAAATTTTTCTTGAATATGTTGTCACCAATGTTTAATGGATTGCTTCTGCCATTTTTGGTCGCTATGTTTCTGGCGATTAATATGGGAGGCAGTGGCACTTCACCTGCTTTCGCTACTGCTTACGGATCAGGTATATTACGGAAAGATCTTATTCCTGGTCTTTTCGGTTTATGTGTGCTTGTCGGCGCCTTGCTTGCGGGAAAAAACACAGCGATCACTTTGGGTAAAGGGATTCTTCCTGCCGAAAGTCTAAATTATACATTGACAACCATCATCCTTTTTTCGGTGGCACTTTCACTTCTTTTTGCCAATTTGCTTGGAGTCCCTCAATCAACTTCACAATCAACAGTTATGGCGCTGGCAGCTCCGGCGCAATATATAGGAAAGTTAAATGCTCAAAAGGTAATATGGGAGATTATTCCGATGTGGGTTGTACTTCCTCTCGTTTCCTTTGGAATAATGTATCTGATAGCCAATATTTCTATAAAACGATTCGATAACAAACATCCTGGCTATTTTCAGACCATCAAAAGGCAGTCCTTCTTCCGTTGGGTGGTAATTATCACCAGCTGTTATGTAGCTTTTTCGATTGGATCGAACAATGTTGCAAATGCTGCCGGACCTATTGCATCTATGATTACCAATGAACTGCACATCAATCCAACCGGTGATAACTTTGTGCTTATCATGATTCTTGCAACATTGATTATTGCCCCATCCTTTGGAATTGGAAGCTCAATATTTGGTCGGAAATTAATTGTAAAAACCGGAACCGAAATCGTTGACATCGGTAAAGTAGAAGCCTCTATTATCTCCATAATTACAGCAACGTTATTACTTGTCGCTTCTGTTAGCCGTGGTATTCCCTCATCATTGGTTCAGCTGAATACGTTTGCTATTCTTGCTTTAAGTGTCTCAAAGAAAGGATGGAAAGAGACATTTTCGAACAAAGTTGTGAAACGGCTATGGATTATATGGTTAATTGCACCGGTGTTCGCATTCTTCCTTTCTTATGTTCTGACGATGATGGCGGATCATGCCGGACTGCTTCATTACTGATAATTAGTAGATTCCTGTTCTTACTTTCTTTAGCTCACGCTCAATTTCAATCGAATTCTGAAAATGGTTTTGCAAGGTTAACTTGAAGTCAGGACCATGATTAGGAATGACTGTATGAACAAGTTCGTGCACAATAACATAGTCGATCAGATGATCGCTTAGCCGCATAAGGTGAAGGTTGAGATTGATATTTTTGCGGCTTGAGCAACTTCCCCAATTGGTTTTATTGTTTTTAATGGTTACTTTTTTGTAAGTATACCCCAGACTGGATGCAAGTTCAGCAATTCGTAGTGGCAGGTATTTTTTGGCATCAAACCTAAGAACATTCTCAATAGCAGCCTTTAATGTGGTTTGTAACTCAATAGATTCAATTAACTGGTCCGTTGGATATTCGAAAATAACATCCTTATTTTTTTCGGAATACCTTATTTTAAACCTGGATACATCTGAAGAACAAACATGATAATTGTAATTTCTGGTTGAGAATAAATGACCCGGTTGTATCAGCTTTGGTGTACCTAATTTTTTAGACAGTTTTTCTTTTGTTTGAAATATCCACTGGAGGTGTTTATCAAGAAATTTTTCTCCGCTTTGGAAAGACGCGGTCCATGGTATAGTAACACGGACTGTTCCGTCGGGTCGGACTGCGAGTTTAAACCGCGTAGCCTGACGGTTTTTGGTTATCGTCACAGTTCCAATTCGATCAATATTTATCTGTTTTGTATTCATGAAATACTCTCTGTAATTATCACATATTTACATTAATACATGTGTAATTATTGTTTTGAAGATTGCTTTAAGCCTAAAAAAGCGGGCAACGCCTGAAAAAATATCTGGTTTTAATGTTGCATTTCTCCGGTGCAAAAATACCGGAATAGAAATTGATTTACTATCGAAATATTTGTAATTTAACTGCGAATTTGGGGTCCCCTAATTTATTTAAAATCTATAGAACGATTACTGAATTCAACCATCTATCTTTTTAAAACTTTGCGGCAATGGGGAAACACAGAAAAGACGAAGTTTATGGGACGCTTGGGAAGAGTGAATCACTTTTTGTTGTCCATGGAAAAACAATGCATGGTTCTCTGGTATTTGAATCCTTTGCGCCATTTCCGGATTATTATAATCATCTGGAAAACGATGTAAAACCGGTTTACCTTTATTTAGCCCTCGATCATGAGTATAGTGTTTTTGACATTGAGCGGGCAAATATGGCGGTTAAAAAAACATTTAAATGCTGTTTTGAAGCAGCAAAAGGGAAAATTGAACTTTTTGACAAACACTTCGATGTCGTTCGTTTGCGTCATCTCGATAGTTTCGATAAGCTTATTCCAATTCAAAATGAGTTTATCAAGTCTGGCATAAAATTAAAGATGAATACATTGACACATCTGAATAATGAAAAAGGCTTTATTCAGCTGTCAAAAATATTCAATATCCGCGAATTGGGGAAAGGGATTTACGTTGATACCCGCGAAGATTTTCATGCTTACTTACTCCTTCCTCACAGGCTTACTCAAAAAGAATTTGAGGATACAACATTAAAGGTGAAATATAATTGGGAATCAACGGGATTTGATGCCGCTTCCGGTTGCTTCTTTATCAGGGGAAAATTGAAAGAGATGGTTCGTATCTATTCTAAGAACCTTTCAATTGATTATTTGGAAGAGCTTAGAAAACTTTATTTATCGAAAATGAAAAGTTAATTCTATTGTTGGATAGCAGAAGGTTGCATTTTTTGCAACCTTCTGCTATTAAGTCGATTTAACCTTTTTTTGAGTTGGCAACCAGCTGATTGAAAAGTACTAACTGTTCTTTTAATGCAGCAATTTTATCGGAAGGTTCAGTACGAGCCTCAAGAAGAATCCATCCGTCATAGTGAATTCCGTTAAAAAGATCGAAAAGCTGTTGGTATGGATAACTACCTACATTGAATTCCCGAACATGAACGGTATCACCAAACCACTTTTTAACACTGTTGAAGTTTCCTTCAAGACCGGGAGGAAGAAGATCCTGATCGTTGCAGTTCCAGCACATCTTCACGTTTTTTTCGGTCACCTGATCGAAAATTGCTTTCATATTGGGGAGTTCCTGTGACTTTTCACCATGCACCTCCACCCTGACAAGTTGACCGTAGTCGCGGGCAAATTTTCCAACTTCGTTTAACGAAGCGGCAATTTGCGCAATCGTTTTCTCTTTTGTGACGCTCTCCGGAAGGCCATTCGGTTTTACTTTTATACCCGAAGCCCCGATATCCCTACAGAGCTTAATATATTCTTTGGTTTGATCTATATTCATTCGAAGTTTAACGGGATCAGGACTATGGTATTCGAAATTTGCACCATAACCAATGCAAGTGACCGGACTGTCAGCAAACATTTTTTTCACTTCTGCACGTTGGGCTGCATTTAACTTGGTTTCTACTCCATGCGCATGTTCTGTTCGTAATTCAACCCCAAGTACATCGGTTTGAACGCAGTTGGCAATTAGTGTGGGTAAATCCCAGTCCTTCGCCCACTGATAGGTTACAAGTCCAAATTTCATAACCGGTTTTTCAGATTTTGCCCAGGCAGAAAGTGGGTTAATGGTTGCCAATGCGATACCGCCAACGATGCTTTTTTGGATGAAATTTCGTCTCGATAAATTTTCTTCCATGATTTATGAATTTTGTTATTTTGTTTGAAATGGTGAAGATAGAAAATATCGTTTTAAAATGAGATGTTGGTGTCTGGAAAATAAACTTAAAAATGGCAGTTGATGGTTGTCAGGAACCATTTGCCTATCAACATTTAGCAATTCCCGGAAAAGACACCTTAATTTATTGTATTTGTCTGTCTTTAGGCTAAAACTTTGTTTATTTTGCACTCTGAAACGTTTTGATAACTGTGTCTGCCTGCGAAAGGGGCAGGCGATATCTCTAACGCTTTTTATTTTATGTATTTATAAAACAGATCTGGATAATATGCAACCCTTATGAGCAAAAGCTCTCCAAAGAAGATGTTTTTCTCTACGAGTTCCATGTGACCATTAAAATAATTTATATACAGATGAATATTCTTATCATTGGCTCCGGAGGAAGGGAACATGCTTTTGCATGGAAGATTAGTCAGAGTCCGAAATTAGACCAACTATATATTGCGCCGGGAAATGCCGGAACATCCGATTTTGGAACAAACCTCGAAATTGGCACTACTGATTTTCAGGCGATTCGTAAAGTTGTTTTAGATAAGAAAATCGATATGGTTGTTGTGGGGCCTGAAGTGCCTTTAGTGGAAGGAATTCATGATTTTTTTCTGGCAGATGAGTTGTTAAGGAAAGTTTCCGTAATTGGTCCGGTAAGTCGGGGGGCCCGGCTTGAAGGAAGTAAGGATTTCGCGAAAGAGTTTATGTTGCGTAATGGAATACCAACAGCGGCATACCTTTCGGTAACGAAGGATAACCTTGAGCAAGGAATCAGTTTTCTCCGCACTTTAGATGCTCCTTATGTGCTCAAAGCCGACGGTCTTGCTGCCGGCAAAGGAGTTTTGATAATCGCCGATCTGGGTGAAGCGGAACAATCGTTGCGCGAAATGCTGGGTGGAATGTTTGGACAGGCCAGCGAAACGGTGGTGATTGAAGAATTTTTATCGGGAATAGAGTGTTCGGTATTTGCTTTAACCGATGGTAAGAACTATAAAATTTTGCCTGTAGCCAAAGATTATAAGCGCATCGGAGTAGGAGATACCGGATTGAACACAGGAGGAATGGGTGCAATATCGCCGGTCCCTTTTGCTGATGAACTTTTTATGAAGAAGGTTGAGGAACGCATTATAATTCCGACAGTAAACGGTTTGCAACGCGATGGAATCGATTACAAAGGATTTATCTTTTTCGGAATAATCAGCGTTCATTCGGAGCCTGTTGTAATTGAGTACAATGTTCGCATGGGAGACCCTGAGACAGAGGCTGTGATCCTGAGATTGAAATCTGATTTGGTTGATTTATTCGAAGGTGTCGCCAAAGGTGATTTGGCAGATCGTCAACTTGAAATTGATTCGGATTCCGCAGTAACTGTGATGCTGGTTGCAGGAGGTTATCCGGGAGTCTACGAAAAGGGGGATGTAATTACAATTTCAGATGAGGTTTCCGGAAGTATCCTTTTTCACGCCGGAACCAAAATTAAAGAAAACAATATAGTTACGAACGGAGGAAGGGTGATTGCTATCAGTTCGAAAGGGACAGATTTCAGGGAGGCCCTTAAAATATCTTACCAAAATGCCTCGAAGATTGAGTTTAAAAATAAGTACTTTCGGAAAGATTTGGGCTTTGACCTTTAAACTACGACTTTATGTTGTTACGCATTTTTAAGAGTAATACGCTGTTCAGTTCTTTATTGATTCCTATAGTCGGAATTCTTTTTTGGGTACATAGTTTTCAGGAACCGGGATTGCTGGATATTAAACTTGCCAATGGAGCTATGCCGCTTTACTATCTGGTTTTTAATCTTTTGAATGGGCAGGACTTTTGGCAGGTTTTATTCGCCTTTATACTGGTTTTAATCAATTCATTTTTGGTGGCACAATTAGGTTCTTCGTTCCTTTTTGTACGGAAAAGATCTTATATGCCTGGAATCATCTATCTGATGACGGTTTCTTCGCTTCAGTGGCTTCATGCACTTGTCCCTGTTCATCTTGCAACACTTTGTGTTTTAATTTCAATCTATTTCATTCTTGATACTTACCACAAGCCTGTAGAGATTACCTTTACTTTTAATGCTTCATTTTTTCTGTCTTTGGCTTCATTGTTCTATCTTCCGGCCATATTTCTTTTCCCTTTGGTTTGGATCGCCATATTTGTATTGCAAAAAAGTGACAATTGGAGGCTATTGGTCGTTCCGGTTTTGGGATTTGGTGCTCCCTGGATGTTTATGTGGGCATTTTCATTTCTAAATGATACAGATACTTCGTTGTGGAAGGATATTATCAAAATGCTTTGGACAGATCACAATGCTTATCTTTTAGAACCTTATTTTTTGGCAATTACTTCAGTAGTCACATTTATTTCAATCTTGGGAAGCTTTTCGGTCCTCGCAGCTTATCACCGAATGAAGGTGAGTTCGCGCAAGTATTTTGTTATTTTTTACTGGATGCTTGGTTTGATTTTAGCCGCTGCTTTAGGATTGATGACAATCGGGATAGAAATCGTCGCTTTATCAACAATTCCGGTCGCATTCTTTATTTCCTACTACCTTCTTTCAGATAATAAACAGATATGGAAAGAGATACTGACCTGGATTTACCTCGCAACAATGATATTCTCCCTTTATTTTTATAAGTGATCCCCCCTTTTATTCTTAACATACCAACTTCATCGTTGAATTAGACATTTCCACTTTTAAAAACGATGATTTTTTCATTATACCGCTGTAATAGGCCACAATAATGCCAATATTAGCCACTTATTGATATTAATAGGGTTAAAAATGTTTTGTTGGAAAATGAAAAAGGGCGAATAACAAATTATCGCCCCTTTTAGGTATGATT
>Ga0075528_10000209_pt1 | contig 10667 bp, 10 predicted proteins | sample NGEPer16B_FD_76827 | JGI IMG/M metagenome (GOLD analysis project Ga0075528, IMG submission 76827) | Arctic peat soil microbial communities from the Barrow Environmental Observatory site, Barrow, Alaska, USA - NGEE Permafrost159B-16B | ecosystem: Environmental > Terrestrial > Soil > Wetlands >... | reverse complement strand
GCCAGCAAGCGGCTTCCGAGCAGTTCGATGTCGAAGACGCGTTGGCGATCAGCGCTCTCCTCGAGCGTGAGCAGATCGAACAACAGCGTGGCCAAACCGGTGGCGTGGAAGGCCCGGGCCATCGACTGGTTACGAGGGCTGTGCCTGCTGCTCCCACTACCGTGGGCGAAGAGCACGATCCCCTTAGCACCGGCCGGCACGTCGAGCCGTCCCTCGAGTTCAATTCCATCCGGGCTGATAACGACCTCCCGATCCACGCGTTGCCACGGTGTCCCGCCCGGACCCCCAGCTCCGGCGCCACGGCGTAGAAGTGCAGCAACCTCATCGTCCGACGTCTGTGCAAAATCGTCGTACCACTGGCCGACGGCAACGAAGCGCGAGGGGCTGATGAGGCTCACCACCTGATCGGCCACGGATTGCAGTCGGGTGACCGTCTCGGGTGGTGCCACCGGGACGGCCAGGATGATCCGACGGGCACCCTGGGCACGGGCCACCTGCACGGCGACATGAGCCGTCCCACCGGTGGCAAGGCCGTCGTCGACAATCACCACCGTTCGACCGGTTATCGGCATCGGCGGCCGATCTCCCCGATAGCGCCGGACTCGGCGCATGAGCTCAGTTCGCTCGTGGGCCTCCACATCGGCCAGCTCCCGCTCAGTCAAACCGGCCTTGCGGACCAGATCGGTATCGAGCACGCGGATACCACCCTCCCCGATGGCCCCGAATCCGAGTTCGGGCTGGAACGGCAAGCCGAGCTTACGGACGACGATGACGTCGAGCGGCGCACCGAGGGAGCGGGCCACCTCCGCAGCCACCGGTACGCCACCTCTCGGGAGTGCCAAAACCACGGGATGCTCGTCACGGAGAGGTGCCAGACGCTCGGCCAAGAGCTGTCCCGCCTCGCGCCGATCCCGGAAGGTCACGATGCCGTCTTCTCCCCGCACCGGATCGTCATGTCAAAAGCCCGTCGGAAACGTCTCGGGCGGTTCCCCACGATCCCACAGTGGAGTGCGTTCCAGAGGTTCGAGGGCACGCGTGCTGTCCATGTGGATGACAGCATCGAACTGTTGGGCCAGATGGGCCTCGAAGTAGTGGCTCTGGAGCTCGGTCTCGGGCCGGTAGATCACGCCGATTGCCCGTTCAAGCCGTGGCTCCGACAGCACCTCGTAGGCAGCGACGTCGGCTGTGGCCACCCAGAACTGGGGAATGCCGACCGCGTGCAGGAGCGCCTCGTGACTACCGGTACGGGCAGGACGGACGTGTTTCCGTTCGGCGGGCGCACCCCAATCCGGCGCGGCGGTCACCCGGCCGTTGAACGTGGTGAAGCCGATCAGCGCGGTGTCACCTCCGTAGCGCTCCCGTGCCAACTGGCCGACGTTGAGCTCGCCACGAGCCCCCATCGCCGTGGCACGGGCATCGCCCACATGCGAGTTGTGCTCCCACACAACCACCTTGGTGTGCCCCGATTGACGGTCGAGATGTTCGATCAGGGCCTCGAGCGTGCCGGCCATATGCCGGTCGCGAAGGTTCCATGAGGAGATCTCCGCCCGGTACATCTGGTGGTAGTACTCCTCCGCATCGCGGACCAGCCGTGCGTTCTGCTCGGCGTAGAACTGTTCGTCCTCGGCCACCCAACCGTCACGCCGGAGGTACAACTCCGAGCGGCGCCGCAGCTCCAGGAGCTGGGCAACGACCTCGTCTTCGCAGGGGGTCGCGCCTTCAAAGGCCAGAGAATGCCCGTAGGCCTGACCTTCAGCATCGACGTGGTCGAAGCACGAATAGCGTTGGCGTGCCCTGTGAGCTTCGGACGGGTCCACCCGGTCGAGATAGTCGATTACGGCCTCGATCGAAGTTCGTAGGCTGTAGAGATCGAGGCCGTAGAAGTGGGCCTTGGTTGCCGGATGTGCCTGTGCGTCATTGCGGGCCCGGAGCCACTGGACGAAGTGCAGCACATCGCGGTTCCTCCACATCCAAGTGGGAAAGCGCCGGAACCCCCCAAGGGCAGTGTCGGCGTCGGCATCGCCCGACATGCCCGCCACATACCGGTTCACCCGGTACGCGTCAGGCCAGTCCCCCTCGACCGCCACCACGGTGAACCCCCGTTCGTCGATGAGTCGCCGAGTAATCCGAGCACGCTCTCGGTAGAATTCGTGGGTGCCGTGCGAGGCCTCACCAATCAGCACGACACGTCGATCGCCGATGAAATCGAGCAGTGAGTCGTAGTCTTCGGCCACGCCGGTCACCGGTCGGGCTGCACGAGTCACTGCCTGGACAGATTCGTTTACCAACCCACCGGTCCTCATACCCCCAACCATCCGCTGGATGGACGACCGGCGCCAGGGTCGAAGGTCCTCATTAACCTGCAGGGGGGCCGGAGATCATGTTGCTTTGCGGCGCGTACTTGGTTGTGAGCCATCCCCGGGGGCCAGTGTGATGGACGACGGCGCGCACACCTGGTCGCGAGTGTCGCTGCTGGTCCGGGCCGGTCGCAGGCCTCTCGACACGTTCGCACGTGTGGGTTGATTCGCTACTAGTCCTGCGCCGTCTTTCTACCTGGTCGCCGGCAGCAGGCTGTCGCGTTGCGCCAACAGGATTTCAGCCTCGACCGGCCGACTGAGGTCGTGCAGATCTACCGTCAGGTCAACGATCAGGTCGTCCACTGTGATCATGCCGATGAAATGACCGCCGCGCACCACAGCCAGCCGACGGACTGCCTGAGTTCGGAACAGTCCAAAAGCGGTGTCGAGACCAGTATCGTCGTCGATGGTGACAACCGGTGAAGTCATGACGCCATCGACCCGGGCATCGGAGAGCAGGCCCCTGGCGAGACCCCGCCGTACGAGATCGCGATCGGTTACGATACCGACGAGTCTCCCGCCATCCAGGACGGCGAGTACACCGACCCCAGTCTGTTCCATCATCGACTCGGCGTCGTGAATCGTCCGGTTTGCTTCGATGCCCACACCAGAGCGTCGCAAACCTTCAATCGTTCGCATGAGTGCTCCTAATCCTGTGGCACTCGTCCTCCACGTCGACCGGTCTCAGCTCGAACTGTGCTCGAAGTGTTCGATGGTGGCATCAGAGCCGGGAAAGAAAATGCTCTCGTGCCCACTATCACCCCAGCGGATGACGTAGGGCGGGTTGCTGTCGGCGCCCAGTACCCTGAGCACTTCACCATCGCGGTCCGGCTCGCCTGTGCGGTGCCCGTGGATCACGATACGGTCACCTTCGCTCGCATGCATGTTGTCCTCCTTCACTCTGCTCCTTGCTTCTCTATGGTCGGGCATTCCATCCCAGCTCACTAGGGCCGAAGGTCCCACAGTGCCGATCTGGGTGATGAGAGAGGTGAGCGCTCCATCGGAGCGCAGTGACCCGGCCGCAGTGGCCTCCCGCATGGTCCTCCCCCAGACTCGAGACGGTGACGGCCTAGTCACAAACCTGGGAGCTCGAAGCTAGCCAGCAGATCGCCCCCGTTGGCATGTGTTCTGGAGCTCATGCGCCGCTCCCTGGATCCTTGACTCGGCCCAACAAGGAATCAGACGCCATCGCAGGTCATTGGGGCCAGGAATTGGTGACTTTTGGCTCTATCTCTATGGGGTCGAATATCGGATCATGGCCTGAGGCGGTGCCGCCATGAGTGGAAAGCAAACGAAACGGAGGAGAGGATGACCCTGGCGTGTCAACAAATTGTGGGTCTACCTGCTCATAGGTCAGGCATGAGGTGGCTGGTGTCGTTGATGGAACGTGGTGCTTGAGTGCGATGGATTTTGGACTGAAGGGCGAGTGCGGGAAGCCATCGCGCAATAGTGATCCGTCGGTCCGCGGTCTGCTCTACCAAACCGGCGCGGCATGGATGCGAGATGTGGCTCTCGAGATATGGATCGACGTCGAGCGCGTGCCCGTCAACATTCGGTTGGCGGGCACGTTCGATGAAACGACTTCCGTCAGCCTGATCTCCGTAGTGAAAGAGCTGATTGCAGACGGCCGTCGCGAATTCGAGTTGCAGACCCCGGCGCTGTACGTGCCCGATGAGAGTGGCGTCAGCTCGCTGATGGAACTAGAGCGGGCAGTAGAGTCGTCAGGTGGTCGTCTGATGTGGGATGGGTGCACGCTCACGCGTCCACCCGCTCTTCGGGCCGACCCCCGGTGGGCCTCGGCATGGTCAGAATCCAAGAGCGCAAGTCAGTGCCGAGGATCCCAGCCAGCGGAGCCCAGTGTCCGTTCGATGACAGATCCACCTCTATCCATAGAGCGGGGAAGCCCAGGGGTCGGGACCAGGTAGTGGATCCACCAGGTGAGATGAGGGCTCCGGCTGGGGTCGCGGAGACACACATCTCGACGCTTTTCTTTGTTGGTGATCGGGTCTACAAGTTGCGAAAACCGGTGCAGTTCGGGTTTCTCGACTTTCGGAAACGAGACGTCCGCCGGCTCGACTGCGAACGTGAGGTGGCGCTCAACCGACGGTTGGCGCCGGACGTCTACTTAGGCGTTGCCGACGTCCAGTTCGACGGCGAGCCCATCGACCACATGGTCGTCATGCGTCGCATGCCTGAAAGCCGCCGACTGGCCGCACTAGTCGGCCAGGGGACTGACTCCAACCGGTGGCTTCGTCAGGTGGCCAAGACTCTGGCCGCGTTCCACAGCAAGGCAGCGCGCTCGCCTGACATCTCGGCGGCGGCAACCGGTGCCATGCTGCAGGCTGGATGGGAGGCCAATTTTGCGGAGACTGAGAACTTCGTGGGAACGATTCTCGATAGAACGATTGAGACAGAGATCCGATCGCTGGCGCTCCGCTGGACCGAAGGTCGCGAGCCGTTGCTCAGCGAGCGGATTGCTTCGGGACGCGTATGTGACGGACACGGGGATCTTCAGGCCGAGGACATCTTCTGTCTCGATGACGGGGTGCGAATCCTCGACTGCATCGAGTTCTGCGACCAATTGCGCTACTGCGATGTCATCGCGGATGTTGCCTTTCTGGCCATGGACCTCGAGCGACTCGGCCACCCTGAGGCGGCCACCCGCTTCCTTCTCGACTATCAGGAATTGGCAGGCGACCGCTTCCCAACTTCTCTTGTCCACTACTACTGCGCGTCTCGAGCCTACGTTCGGGCAAAGGTGTGCTGCTTCCGTTCGGCGCAAGGAGCAGACGATGCCCGAGAGGAAGCGCGGCTCCTTCATGCACTTGCCCTCAGCCATCTTCGGCAGGCCCAAGTGACGGTCGTGCTCGTGGGCGGGCTCCCGGGCTCCGGCAAATCCACGATCGCTGCCGGTCTCGGGGCCGACCGGGGTTGGACTGTCTTCCGCTCCGACGAGATCCGTAGGGAGATGAGCCGGATCACAGAGGAGCGGATGCCCGGCTACCTCATGGGCGATTACAGTCCTGCGGCGACAGGAGTTGTCTACAGCCAGCTGATTCGGCAGGCCGAATTGTTACTCGAATCCGGCAAATCGGTGATCCTCGATGCCTCATGGGTTGACGCTGCCTGGCGCGATGCGGCACGGGTGATGGCCGATCATACGGGGAGCGATCTAGTCGAATTGCGCTGTGATGTCACGCCGGAAGAGGCAGATCGCCGGATCGTGCGGCGACTGTCGGAGAATGCCGATGCGTCTGATGCGACACCCAAGGTGAGAGCAGCTATGAGCCGCTCGATGGACCCTTGGGTGCCGTCAGCAGTCATCGACACCTCGGGGACGAAACCGGAGGAGGCGATAGCCCTGGCGATGGGAGTGCTGTCCAAAGGGCACATGATTTGATTTTGGAAAAGGGCTATCCCCAACGGGTACTTCGGAGTCGCTCCGCGCTGGCCAGGCAAACCTCCGGGGGCTTGGTAGCGCCGGGCCGCCGGAACGGCCCGACCGCGGAACGCACCACTACCGGCGAGTGCCGCCATCGTCATGGTTGCCAAGCCCAAACGACGAAAACCGGAACGAGGAAGGGCCGGAACCTTTCCGAGACGAACTGATCAAGTCCCGGCGACGCTTGTAGTCCTCTATGTCGATCTCTCCACGCGTCAAACGTTCCTTCAGGATCTGGTTGGGGTCGGAATCACCGGATGACCGACCCGACCCTGAGATTCGGAACAGAGCGACCATTCCGCAGATCACCAATACCAAGAACACCAGCATGCCTACCCCCATCAAGACCGCCGCCCAGGGATGCCACGCTCCATTGCCGTACCCGAACATCATCTGACAGCACCTCCAACATCTTCCGGTTCACCGCAAGTCCGAATTCTGCCGAACCGGTGAAGTAGGGCCTTAGGTCCCGTTGGCGGGACCAAGTACAAGGCGAAATGTCTTCGATTGTCGGTCGCCCTGCTTGGACAGCGTCTCCACAAGTGATGCGCTGAACGCCACGGCACCACGCCGGACCTTTTCTGAATCCTTCAACGTCCCGTATCCACTTCATCATGTGGCCATGTCGATCTCTGCCGTTCTTGCCCCCGGGTTGCAGCGGGCACGTCTTCACTCCGAACGGGATCGGAGCGAATCCGATAGACCAGAAGAGCCTCCGGACAAGGGTCGAACGTTCCTCATCCGATACGGCCGTGACCGGCCGACAAGACGGTGAAGCCTCGCCGGGCGTCCGGAGGTGTGGGAACGCGCGCACGCCGGCGGCGAATCGACTTATGGAGGGCGTCCACCGCCAACATGACCGGGACCCCGGTCACCGCCACGGCCCAGCCCAGCGCTGGTGGCGGTGCCTGACCGAGAATTGAGGCTACCGGAGGGATGAAGAGAAAGCAGCCCAACAAGAGCAATGCCACACCGACGCCCACCAGCAGAAGGCGATTGGAGAACCAGCCGAGCCGACCCGGCCAACGGGTGGCGCTCCGGCAAGCAAACGCCACGCTGATCTGGCAAAGGATGACCGTGGCGAAGGCCGCCCCCGACGCCGAGCGCAGGTCGGCGCCGTGGGGAAAGGCATGGCCGGGCACCCAACCAAGCGCCAGGAGGGCAGTACAGAAGGCCACCATCTCCATCGCCGCCTCGGCCGGACCAAGCACCGCAAAGACCCTCGTCAGGACCTTTCGATCGATGAGGTGTCGACCTTGAAGTGGTTGGTTGAGTGGGCTACCCGAGGAGCGCTCGACCCCTAGTGCGAGGGCGGGGAGGACATCTGCACCGACGTCGAAGCACAAAATCTGTAGCACCCCAAGAGCTAGCGGGAACCGCCCACCTGACACCGCCCAGATGACGAAAGGCGTCAGTTCAGCCACATTCGCTACCAAGTGATACGTGAGGAACCGTCGCATGTTGGTGAAGGTGATGCGGCCGTTCTGCACCGCTGTCACGATGGTGCCGAAGTCGTCGTCGAGGAGAACGAGATCGGCAGCCTCGCGTGCTACATCGGTCCCTGACTCCCCCATGGCCACTCCGATGTCCGCTATCTGCAAGGCGGGACCATCGTTCACGCCGTCCCCGGTCATGGCCACCACGTGCCCTCGGTGCTGGAGAGCTGTGGCAATGCGTAGCTTGTCCTCGGGAGTCACCCTGCTGATCACGACACCGTCGCTGCGATCGACCAATGCGCCGAGCACGGCCTCGTCGGCTGGGAGATCCGTTCCGGAGAGGACAAGGCCACCATCGTCGATCAATCCCACCTCTCTGGCGATAGCCCTTGCTGTTTCGGCATTGTCGCCGGTCAACATGGCCACTCGGATTCCGGCTGATCTGCAAGCGACCAGCGCATCCCGAACCGTGGGCCGCGGAGGATCCTCAATTCCAATCAAGCCCAGAAGCGTGAGGTCCCGTTCCAGTTGTGCCGCCGTCGCATCCTTTGGCTGATCACCAAGCGACCGTGACGCCACAGCGATCACCCGGAGGCCCCGCCGGGTCAATGCCTGGACGGCGTCTTCTGCTCCGGAAACTGAGTTACACCGACCCAGGACACTCTCGGGAGCCCCCTTCACCAGCAGTTCGTCACCTACGACGACCGACATCATCCGACGCTCTGGATCGAATGAGTATTCATGGGTCCGTGGCCACTCCACTGCATCGGCCTCGACATCGACTCCACAGCGCTGAGCCAATGCAAAGAGCGCTGCTTCCATGGGGTCCCCGTCAGGAACCCAAGTGCCCTGCCGCTCCACCGCCCGATCATCGGAGCACCTGGCAGCAACGCGGGCCAACTCGGTCACCTCCCGTCTCGCCTTCTCGGGCACGTCGACTACACCAACCGGTTCGTAGCCGACCCCGACCACCCTGGCCGTTCCCTTCGGCGTCCACACTTCGACGGCCGCCATCTGGTTGCGAGTGATTGTGCCTGTCTTGTCCGAGCAGATGAAGGTAATCGAGCCCAAGGTCTCGACCGACTCAAGGTGGCGGACGAGGGCATGGCGGCGGGCCATCTCCTGGGCTCCCGCCGCCAGGGAAAGCGTGACGGTGGGAAGGAGGCCCTCAGGAACAAGGGCGACCGTCACACCTACTGCGAAGAGGAATCCGTCGCGAGGCGAACCGCCTATGAGCAGCGAAAGGGCGAAGAAGGACGCGCCAACCCCGATTGCGATGAGGGCGATGGTGCGAACTACGCGGTTGAGTTCTCGTTCGAGTGGACTCTTCGGTCGATGTCCTTTCTGAGTCAGCTCGGCGATCGACGCGAGTCGCGTGCGTGCCCCGGTGGCGCTTACCGCCGCTGTGCCCTCTCCGCCGATGATGAAGCAGCCGGCGAACATCTTCTCTCCTTCGCCCACGTCGACTGCGGCGCTTTCCCCAGTAAGCATCGAGGTGTCCATCGATAGGTCTTCTGCATGCACCACATCCATATCGGCAGAGATGCGATCGCCGGAGCGCAGGACCACGAGATCTCCCGACACCAGCTCAGTGGTGTCGATCTCCCGCCGATCGCCGTCACGAATCACGCTCACACGGCGCGGTAGAAGGTCCCTCAGACGCTCGGAAGCCCGCTCGGCCCGAAATTCCTGGGCGAAGGCAAACGTCCCATTGATCAGAATCACGATGAATATAGCCATCCCTAGCTGGGGCAATCCGGCGACCAAGGCGAGAATTCCGGCAACCCACAGCATCAGGGCAAAGAACTGCACCAGTTGACTGACAAACTGGCGCCAGATAGGCACCATCCTCGCTGTCGGAAGCTGATTCGGGCCTCCCGCGGCGAGGCGCGCTGCCGCCTCGGTGGAGGTGAGCCCAATGGCGGCTGCCAGAAGCGTCGCGCTGCCCATCGCGGGTTCAGGATCCCTCAGCACGCCAGGCTGGTCGCAGCCACGAGATGGGCTCTCTGGTCGGCGGCTACTGGCACCTTTTGACGAAGCCTCATCACCACCAGGGAGAGCGAGGGGGGGTCAGGCACTACCGTCATGCAGTCCCTCCTCGAAGATGACCGCCCGGGCTGTGAACTGCCCTGTAAACATCCAAGCGAGAGCTTCTCTCGGGCCAGGGGGACCAACACTCCCGTCGGCGCCTTGGAAGAGCAGTCCTTCCATTCGCGTAGTTACTGCCATACGGGTCCCTCCCTTCGTCGGTCTGCAGTTTGGCCATCTTTACTCCGGAGGGCGATGCGAAGAAGTGCCGAAAGTCCCAAGTCGCTGGCCCAGAAGGCGATCCGGTGGTGCACCCTGTGGACGGCCAAGTCGTGACCTTCGGCCCTGTCCGAAGAGTGCAGATGGCTCAAGTATGAAAGGTATGAACGTGAGAACTTTGGCCAGCAGCCAGACACTACGATCCGTCCCAGTCGCCTTGGGAGTCGGTAGTCCCGGGCATCGTCTCGACCGGCTTGGACCCTTACTCCACGAGTTGCTCACGTGGGACCTCGTCTATCGTTCCGAGTCGGGCGCGTTTCTGCTTCGAGACGATCTCCAGCAGCGTCTCGACGAAATGTCGCTACTGCAGACACGGTCCACCACGCAGGTGTATGTCGGACGGCCATGCGAACATTGCGGCGTCGTCGCCGTGACCCGACTAGTCGACGGAACTCGTGCCTGTGCTGCGTGTAGAGAGTCCACCCACGCGACGCCGGTCCCGGAGCGCACGGCCCCTCTCCCCTCACTTGGGCACGGGCGGCACAAGATCCGCTACCCCTGGTATCGAAAGGCGGGCTAACAGACCCGCCGTGGCGCCCCGGATATTGGATGAGAACTTCCCGATCCAGAGCGATCGCCTACCTCGGTGTCATCAGACCATTGCCGCGCCGGGCACCATTCAATCAATTGTCGAGTTTTAAGCTAGTGTCCTGAATCAACAATACGCTCAAGATATCCCCTGAGGGAATCCAGGATCTCGTCGGCGGTCTTGTGCCAGACGTAGGGACAAGGGTTTTCGTTCCAGGTCCCGATCCACTGGGTGATGGAGTCGGCGAGTTCTTTGACGCTGCGATGGGTGCCGCGGAGGATCCACTTCTCAGTGATCTCCCCGAACCATCGTTCGACCAAGTTCAGCCATGAGCTGGATGTCAGCGTGAAGTACACGTGGAACCTGGGGTGAGCGAGTAGCCACTTCTTGATGGCCGGGGTCTTGTGGGTCGAGTGGTTGTCGATGACGATGTGGACGTCGAGTTCCTTCGGCACCGACTTGTCGATGAGCACGAGAAACTTCTTGAACCCGATGGCCCGGTGCTGGGGGGTGAACTGGTGGGTGACCTCCCCAGTGGCGAGCTTGAGGGCGGCATAGAGGTCGATGGTTCCGTTTCGCTTGTAGTTGTCGTCGTG
>Ga0075528_10000193_pt1 | contig 11164 bp, 19 predicted proteins | sample NGEPer16B_FD_76827 | JGI IMG/M metagenome (GOLD analysis project Ga0075528, IMG submission 76827) | Arctic peat soil microbial communities from the Barrow Environmental Observatory site, Barrow, Alaska, USA - NGEE Permafrost159B-16B | ecosystem: Environmental > Terrestrial > Soil > Wetlands >... | reverse complement strand
TTTTCGGTGGTGGATCGACGGCGGTGACGAGTGCGGTCCAGGACGTGACGCCAGGATCTTCCCCACGGGTGATCAGCCACCTGCCGCAACCACGCGCTGACCTCGTCGCGGTCAGCGATGGCGCAGCGGGGTATGTCGTGGGTGGGTTCGACGGCGCCCAGGGATCGACCACAATTCTGCGGACCCGGGATGGCAGGACATTTGACGTCGTGGGCGCTCTGCCAGTATCCGTGCGCTACCCAGCGGTCGCGGCCGGCGGCGTGTCGATTTGGCTCTTCGGCGGCGAGCACGATGGGAGGCAGGTCACCGACGTTCAACGGATCGACCTGAGAACCGGCCGTGGAAGCGTCGTCGGACATCTACCGAGCCCACTGGCCCACGGCGGCGCCTTCACGCTGGGGGGCAATATCTTCGTCGCCGGCGGGCGCATGGGTGCTAGGGCGACAGACAGAGTGATGCGCTTCAACCCCGCAAACCTGAGTTTCACCGCCGCTGGACACCTACCAGCCGCCCGGTCCGACTTTGGTGTCGTAGTGGTTGGCGGTATCGCTTACCTGGTGGGCGGCGAAAGTCCCAGGCCTGTGGACACAGTCATCCAGGTCCGTGCCCAAGCTGGAGGAACATCATGAGCGGTCAGCACCGACTAGCACCATCGCCGGAACTACGTAAGCACTGGCGGGTCATACGGGCGCTACTCGTCGCGCTTATTGCTGGTGTCGGCCTCGGATCCTGGTGGCTCATGACTGCGGCCGGTAATCCTGCGAAGCCGCCAGCAAAGGCCGGCGGGGTGGCATCGCACTGGCCGAAACTGGCCAAGACCGCAACGAGCGTACCCCAACCGGGGGCACCAACCTCCGCCAGTGGGCCCAACGCGCTCACCGCCTCCGGTGCGGGCTGGCTCGCCCCCGGTTCGGACCCCTCCGTGCTGCCAGGGCCCCTGCTGATCGCAGACGGAGGTGGCAACCGGGTACTGATTATTGACCCCAACGGCCGGAATATGTGGCAGTTCCCCCGCCCCGGAGACCTGGCTGCAGGGCAAACCTTCAAGTCCCCCGAAGTCGCGTGGTTCAGCCCGGACGGCAAGCAGGTCCTCACTGCCTCCGAGGACCACAGCGTCCTGTCCGTCATCGACATCGCCACCCACAAGATCGTCTATACCTATGGCAAAGCCGACGCCCCGGGGTCAGGACCCAACCAGTTGAACGGCCCTGACGGCGCGCTGATGCTGCCTTCCCGTGATCTGCTGGTCCCCGACGCCGCGAACTGCAGGATCATCATGATCCCCGCGGGCGGCCACGCGACCAGTGGACAACTGGGCCAAACCGGAACGTGCGTGCACAACCCGCCGCAGACCTTCGGCGATCCCAGCGGCCTCTTTCCGATGGCCAACGGCAACTTCGTGGTCACCGAGGGCAACGGCCACTGGGTCAGTGAGATGACCGTCGCGGGGAAGATCGCGTGGAGCGTGCAGGTGCCCAACGTCTCCTTCATCTACGGAACCTCTGAAGTCGCTCCTGACCAATACCTGACTGTCGATCAGGACCTCCCGGGCCAGGTCCTGACATTCGATCAAACGGGACGCGTGTTGTGGCGCTACGCCCCGACTGGAGATGCATCCCTGAACAAGCCGTCGATGGCGATCGCCCTGCCAAACGGCGACATCTTGGTGGGCGACAGGGGCAACCACCGCCTCATGGTTGTGGACCCCCGCACCAACTTCATCATGTGGCAATACGGTCACACCAAAGTCGCTGGCAGCGGCATAGGATTCCTGAACGGCCCACCGGCATGGACCTTTACCCACCGTACTCAATGACGGCCCGAAAGGCTGTCGGGCTTTGAGCAGGACTGCCAGCCACGACCATCCGATCGTGTTCGCGAGGCGAGGTGTCTCGGGTAGGTGGGAGTTGGCTGTGGCGTCACGCAACAGGAACGGCTGCCCAATCCTGCCTTGATCGATCTCAGCACTGTTGGGCGCAGAGTCTCCTCCACGGCCCGCGTTGCGACGATCTCATCGTTGAGCCGAAAGCACTGTCGCAGGGTCATTCATGCTCGTGACCTCGCGGTGGTCCGTGAACGACAAACGGCATGTCGACGCAGACTCATCTACGCTCCACACCCCGCTCAAGAGCGAAGGACAGATTGAACTCCGCGACCATGGGTGCCATTCCTCACTGACGCACATTCGAACCGCGAGCAGCTGACGAGCGGAACCTAGGACCTCAGGAGAGTCGTGGGCTCAGACATTCTGGGTGGAAATGGACAGAAACGTCGCTGTTTCGACCGGCCGACGTCGGAGGAGTCACCACTTGCCGAACGACGTCAGGCGCGGCTTGATGCTGGCCAGATCGATGGTCGACATCGTCTCGGCTGGCAAACCGGTTGATGCCTTCTCGGCTGCGGCGTTGGCGATGATGTCGGCAGCCGTGTTCAGCGGGTACTGGTTATGGGGGTCGTGTCCAGGAACCTTGACGAACTCCACGGTGCCCGCGCGACTGTCCAGTGCGGCCCAGATGGCCTCGACGATCCCGGCATTCGCCACCGGCTGACGTTTGGAGTTGCGCATCCCGTTGCGCTGCCAGCCGGCACGCCATGTTGTAGAGCAGTCCCGGGCGTATGTCGAGTCGATCTGGATGATGAGATGAGCGACATCGGTGTGGTCATTCAGTGCGTCAAGCACAGCCCGCAGCTCGGCAATGTTGTTGGTGCCGTTGGCTTGCCCCGACGAGTGATAACTACCGTGCTCGTCCACCCACGCCCAGCCGGATGGCCCGGGGTTGCCCAAGCACGCGCCGTCGGTACCGACCGTCAACGAACCACTCAGCATTTCAGTCCCTCTTGTTTGACTTGGAGATGCGCCTTCTGAACTCGACACACGCACTAAGACGCGTGGCCACTTGCTGGATGTCAGCCCAACGAGTCGCGCACCAGGAACGTCCTTGAGCTGTGCCCATAAGCGCGACAGACGTGCAGGTCACGAGCGCCGTACACGGAAACATCTTGGGCTGAGACCACGCCCTCAACGCACTCTCGGTCGCGGACCAGACCGTTTGTCCACTCTGTCTTTCTTGTTCATCCACCTGCCTCCTTGGCGTTGACCTCGTTCCGCTGGTCTACGCCGTGGTCGACTGGAGTAAGCATAGGCGGCCGTAACCCGACCCTCTCCTGAGACTCCGTACAACCACGCAGCGACATGACCTGGTTCTTCCTCTGACCTGCTGATTGTCCCGGCCGGAATGCCTTGGTCCTAACCGGCGACCCCTGGACCCCAGACCTCGATGGCTTGTTCTCGCCGTGTTCTCCAATGACCGAATCCTGAGCGTTACCAACGATTCGACTGTCGGGAACGCTGACGAACGGCAGCGGAGTCTGCGGCCTTGCCACACGAATCGCTGCACGCCTACGGATCCAAAGCGGAGCCGATATACCCCTTGCCTGCCGGGCGGTTCCGGTCAGGGTCTAGACAAGTACAACGACGCCAGCGGGCGTTGGGAGCGCCGACCGAGGACTGAGCCGAGTTCGCCTAACCGAAGGAGAACCAGTTGTGAGCACCAATTTCCCGGACAAGCCACCAGTCGAAATGAGCGTCACCGAGCACGTTCATGTGGCGTGGCGACCTCCGCTCCCAGTCGCAGATGGGGAACGGGAGCGCACCACCGAACAGTTGGCAGGGTGCAACTCCTGGTCCGAGGTCGAGGCGGAAGCAGCCACATCATGGCGCGCCTCTGTGGGGTCGCTGGCCACCGAGCGCAATGAGGCGGCTGTATGAGCGACAACGATGTCAGGGTCTTCCATCGGCACCTGGCAGAGAACATGACCGCCGAGGTCCAGTCCTGGGAAGGGTCAGAGGATGTCGATGGGCTCGAACGGCTGGCATCAACAGCCTCACAGCCGGTCATGCTCGCGTGTTTCCTTGCGGCCATCGCGGCACGGGCTAGGGATCAATTGATCACGGGGGCGACGGGATGAGCATCGACGCCGAGATCATGGCCATTTCCGAGCAGATGGACCCAGACAGCCTGCAAGAACTCCTCGACTATCAGGAGCAGCTGATCGAGCAGCAGCGCGCCAACAACTGACGGCACCCGACAGCGCCCGCCTTGTCGAGGCGGGCGCTTGTGCCGCCGTGCGCCGCACGGTCGGCACCTCGACGGGTGCGTAATGGGAGGATCAGACAATGAAACTCTCATCGTCACGATGCTTAGTCTCATCCTCACCCTCGCCGGGGCCGGATGCGCCACGGTCGTTTTCGCCCAGACGTCACTCGCGCTGAGACGTAAGCGCGCCGACAAGATTCACGCCACGACCGGCGTCGTCCCCGTCAGTGTTGGCCAACCTGCTCGAAGGTGGACAGCCATTGCCGAGACGGACTCCCTAAACGCCCAGATCGCGTACTTGCGCCGGGCGGTCAAGTTCCTTCACCAAAAGATCGGCGCCGAGGCGGCGCACTCAGCCAAGGGCGATGCCGACCTCAAGGCCTATGTTGATCAGGTGCAGACCTTGCTCCACCAGTCAGACGTGGTTCTTCAAGCGCGCACAGCGCACCCGTCAACAGAAACCATTCCGCTGCAGCTTGTTGGGATCTTCCTTGTCGTGCTGGGGACCTGTGTCGGGGTCGTCCCCGCCGCCTTCGGCCTCACATAACCGGGTTCAGTAGCTGGTGCTCGTGACCCGTTCACTTCCGAAACGCCCGAACGATGCAGGAGCCACTGCAGGGCTTCATCACCGAGGTCCTCGACATCCACGGCGCACGACATTCTCGCACGGCGCCCGCCTCACATCTCAGTGGTGTGCGACAGCGATCCTTACGCTGGCGCTGCTGTCGTGCGTAGCGGCGGGACCTCGTGCCAGTCGTCCCGTCGGGCCACCACAGAACGCCCTCTCCGTAGCCTCGTCAAGCGTTATTGCACTCAGAACATTGCCCTTTCGAAGCCGGTGGTGTCCCCGGAGAGCTCGCTGTGAAGGAGTTCTCGAACCCGGAGGATGCAACGAAGGCGTTGATGAAGGTGGCCAAGGCACAGACTGCCGTCTGTATCGAGCCAAAAGCTCGAGCACGGTGCCTGCATCTACGCTGTGGGCACAGTCGTCGTCGCATATCCTGTGCACTGGCAGATGCGTTCCTGGCGCCTCTTGTAGCCATTTCAGGACATCGAGAGGGAATGTTCAATTGATGGCAGAATCGACTTGAGAATCGAAGACTCCGAAAAGCGTCGGCGACCTTCGCGGCCTGCAGGGCACGGGGCGAGTCGGCGTCATTTCTGGCTGCGCCGGGCGGGCGTGCTGCTGGGACTGCTGCTCCTTTGGCTCACCTGGTCGATCGGTGGTGCTCTGACGGCTTCAGGGACTGGCGGTACTGCTGTGCGCCTGGCTGAGTGGGCCCGGTTCCACGGGCTGGGTTGGGTGATCAGCGATGCCCAGTACAAGGCCAGCCCTCCCAAGGTCGGCGGAAGACCCCCCGGCGGGATCCCAAGCGTCTCGCCGTCCCGACCAGGATCGAGCCACCCCACCAGGCCCACACCGTCGAGCTACCTGGCTCCTCCCAACGCGATACCACCCCAAGCCCAGCCAGTTCTGCCCTACGAGGGCTTCTGGGAGACGTTGGTCAGTCTCCACGGCCAAACGGCGATCCGGGCGGCGTTCCTGCGTCCGGACGCACAGTTCACCAGCGATCGGGTCGGAGTGGCCTGGATCAACCAGAAGCTGGTCAAGATGGTCCTGCATCCTGGCGACGCCGCGCCTGGCGGTTCGGGCTGGTCCGAGCCCTCTCAAGTGCCCGAACGGCAGCGGAACAGCTTGCTCGCGACGTTCAACTCGGGCTTCCTCATGCCCGCCGCCCAAGGCGGCTATTGGCAGGACAACACCACCGCCATGCCACTACGCCGCGGCGCAGCGTCAATGGTGCTCTACAAGGATGGCCACGTCGATGTGGTCAAGTGGAACACGGCCACCCCACGCCCTGACATGGCTGCTGTCCGCCAGAACCTGACTCTGTTGGTCGACCACGGCAGCATCACTCCCGAGGTGGACACCACATCGTGGGGGGCGACTCTCGGCAACCTCACCTATGTGTGGCGCTCAGCGGTGGGAATCCGAAAGGACGGCGCGCTCGTGTTCGCCGTTGGCCCCTCATTGTCGGCGAAGACCCTGGCCAATATCGTGCATGACGCCGGGGCCGTGCGCGCCATGGAACTCGACATCAACCCGCAGTGGACCAACTTCATCACCTACACCCATCCAAGCCAGGGCGTAGCCGTGCCGCACATGCTCACCAAGGACGAGCAAGCCAACCCCTACCGATACCTCCAGCCGTCATCGCGAGACTTCGTTGCGATCCTTGCTCGTTGATGACCCTCTCTGTCAGCCTTATGTGAGACACCCCGGGCTTCGGGGTTTGGCTTGTAGGGCATGACTGGAGACTGATTGTGAAGAGCAGTAACTCATCCATCGAGGACACCGGCGGGGCCGTGCCCGAGCGGCCCCGCGACTTGGATACGGGCGTGGTGCGGGTGGTCACACTGGACGAAGCACTGGCTGCTGCGAAGGCTGGTCGGGTGTTCGTGCTGAAGGCGTGCGCGTGACTGACTGACGAAACCCAGAATCTCGACAGCATTGGAATCGTGGCCGTTGCGCAGACTGTGAACGATCCGGACCGGCAGCTTCAACTCGACGCTACGGTCGTTGTGGCCTTTGGGGAACAGTGCCCGAAACTCGCGCTGATGATAGAACTCGCCGACCGCCTCCACGCCGCGCGCACTCCGCGGAACCCATACCTCAAACTGCCCCGTCTGTGCACCCGCCTGCGGTGCGGTGCCCCTCTTCTTGCCGCCGAGCAGACCCACAACCTTGCGACTGCCAGAAGGAGCAGTAAGTACACCAACCGAAGTACTTCCACCAGAGGGTATTTCGGTTGGTGTACATATCGATGTTCCAGTCCATCACGGCGACCCAGCCGGTGTTGGCGGCAACGTCGCAGACCCCGAGGATCTGGATTTGTCCAGGTCGGGATCGATGAAGTCGTGCACCTTGCACTGGCCGGTTCCCGGCTGGTGACCATTCTCGGCCGCCGTTCTTGTAGGCGCCGACCAGCTCTTTCTTCTTGGTCTCCACGCTGATCACCGGGTTGGCGGCGTCCATTGATCTGCCACCGCAAGGCCATATATGGCACCAGAGCGGAACTATGCAGAATCGTGCTCGCACTCGGCCCAGTGAGACTCTCCGTGGGGGGACAGTTGCTTGCTCGTAGCAAGGCCAACTCGCCCATTTCACAGCTCATTCTGGGCCACTCTGGTAGTACAACGAGATCCGGCTGGCTTAGTTACACCACCATTGGAAGACCACCCAGAGCGATGAGAGGTCGTCATGAGCGTGTAACGGGTGATCGATGTGATCAGGACGAGTTCTTCCTCCTGGGAGGAGGCTGCGGCAGAGGCCATCACCACGGCGGGGGATTGGTGCGTGATATCCATGTGGCCGCGGTGACCAAGCAGGACATCGTTGTCGGTGACACCTGCTCCAAAGGGAGGCTGCGTGACTCACGTTGTACGAGGCGAGGTCTGACCCGATGTATGACGACCGCCCCGAACCCTCGAACACAGAGCCGGGGCCCTTTGCGACGCCCTGGACTTACTTGACGAAGACCGAGGTACCTGTGGAGAAGAGGGATTGTGCAGCTCCACGGTGTCCAACTGCTTACCGACCGGGACATCGATCAGCACGATTGCCTTGAAGGAGTTGCCTGGGTTGATGCTGGTCAGGAGGGTGTCGGTGTTGGGATTGGCCATTGCCGACGCACCTGAGTCCGCCTCATGCTTGCTACCAGCGATGAACCCTTTGACCTCAAGAGCGTCAAAGAGCTGCGCCATCCCCGCGTGCCAGGGTTGGTGACAGAGAGATTGGCAGCACAGAACTCGCCCTGAGCTTGGAGGGAAGGGACCCACCAGAGGTTGTCATCCCGCACTTGACCGACTTGACCATGGATGTGAAGGAACCATCGCTGTGCTCGATTACTCCGTCATCTTGTCCGGTCCTGAAGGGCCTCTGACCTACGGAAACGCCGAACTAGGCGACTGCAGCTCAGTCCAGATAGTCGCGCACTCTGACCGCTTAAACGCTGTGCGGCGGAGCGTATCAAACGCGCAGGTCAGGAGCGCTATGGGGCGAAATATCATGGACTGAGAAAGAGGACATTATGACCACCACAGCCACCACCACCATCGCTTGCCCCGACTGGTGCACCACGCGCCACGACATCGACCCGGACGGCGGCCACGACGGACCGAGTTGGCCCGATGTCCCGAGCGTGCGCGGCACCGGCTGGCACGCGGTCCAGATCAGCACCGGCGACTGGGACGAGCACGGCACCGTCGTGCACCTTGAGGCGCAGAGCCTCAACCTGACCCCGGAGCAGGCGCGAGCGGCCGGTCTGGCGCTGCTCTCGGCTGCGTCCTGGGCCAAGGATCACCAGGTGTCGGCATGAGCGCCTGGGAGAACACCGCGGTTGAGCGCGCCTGGCGTGTGTTCCGCAGTCACGTCAGCAGCGGCATCTTCCGGATCGGTGAGCGCATCACCAGCCTGGGTGAGGGAATCGGCTCCGGGATCTGGGATGGCAGCCGCGAGCGGTCATGGCGGGATGGCCACGAGTTCGGCCTCGGGATGGGCCTCGGAGATCCGGAGGCGGCACACCGGATCGAGGTCGAAGCGCTACGGCGACTCGAAGAACGGGCGGCGAAGGCATGAGCACCACGGCGCTCAACCGGAACGGCTCGCCATACGTCGACCGCGCATGCCCTCCGTGGGGATGCAGCCTGCAATATGGGCACGGCTGGTCCGAAGGCTTGGACTACGGCGAACAGGGCGGCGGCCATGGGCGGAACTTGGGCGCGCACGTCGGTCTGTTCGCACAGGAACGGGTCGCCGAGCCGAATGATGAGTCGCTTCCGAGCACCACGGACTCACCCACGATCTCGCTCTATGGCGAGAGCCTCGAACGGCAGGACATGACAGCCGAGCAAGCACGGCAGCACGCGGCCGTCGTGCGCCAAGCGGCCGACAAGCTGCTCGAAGCGGTGACATGCTCGACCAGATCGAGGCAGCGACGGTCTGACCAGCACACAGCAGCGCCCGCCTCGATCAGTGAGGCGGGCGCTGTCATCTGTCTGGCCCTCACGCACGGTTAGAAATGGGCGCTCGGTGTGCGCCCCGGCTTGGGCAGACGCCGCGCTACTCCCATGCTCGGGACACCTCCATCCCCTGCGAGGAGACCACGATGAACAGGTCGTGGCCAGACCCGAGCATGGCCAATATGGCCTCAAGGTGCCTGTCGATCAGGTCGGCCGCATCCAACTCAGCACATCGCAATTGGATGTGCCAGCCGACCACGTGCTTGCGCCGTCGCCTACTGAATTCCCGGTCGTGAGTGAGCAGAGCTGCTTTCTTGTCATCGGCATAGACAGTGAGCTCGTCGTCCATTGCGGTGCTCAACCCTGCGTCGGCGGCCGTCCACGCTTCGTGCCCCAGTTGGCGAAGCCGGGCTGCTACTGCGGCGTCGACGTCGTGGTCGCAGAAGAAACGCAACTAGGCGCTCGCGGAGTCCCGAACAGCGGCGACGTCGGCGGAGTGCAGCACAGGGAACGCCGCTACCACGTCCTTCTCCGACCGGCCAGCCTGCAAATAGCGGCGCACGGTCTCGACGGGGATTCTCGTCCCAGCGATGACCTCCTTCGAGCCAAGCGCGCCGCGGCGCTTCTCGAACTTGCCAACGGTGCCGGCGTCACGCGCTCCCGCTTGACGGATTCGCCGACGAAGCGGGTCGAGGTCGATGACTTGGTGGAGAACGCCTTGGCCAGGCTTGGTGGCTGAGTCCCAAGTGCCATCAGGATGCTGGATGTACACCTTGGAGCCCTCGGTGGCGAATGAGAGTTGAGAAAGAGGCTGACGAAATCCCTGACTACGCAAGTGGTCCACGATGGAGCGGATGTGCTGCAGTGAGATGCCGCGCTCGCGCAATTCCGCAGCCACCATGAGAGACATCAACTCGACGAAACTGAAGAGTCGGATCGGCCGATGTGGAGTGAGTCGAGTGTCAACCGAAGGCTGCACAAGGCCCGTCGACGACCAGTAATCGACCTGGCGAATGGACAGGCTCGCGATGGTCGCGGCCCGGTCTCGTGTTGCCACGAACTTGGTCTCGTCGAGCACGTCACCCTCCCTTCACTCTTGCTGCCTAACTCTCTTTGAATGGTAGGGCAAGCCCCGTCAGTTGGCCGCGTGAGCACACGAGTTCATACGCCTATTTTATGCGCTAAGCACGGACAATACCGGCCCAAGATCGACCAGGGTAGCGTCGCTGACCAGCGGATTCATGCCTCCGCACGTCGCCTGTGTTCCTCATTGCAAACCCTCACGCTGACATCGAGGCCATGTTTGGCGAACCAGTCAGCTCGCAACGTTCGCCACGTCCGAAACTCGATCATGCGGGCAGCCTGACGGCGGGGGTCGGTCACGATCTAGGGCTGAATATGGACGACCGTGCCATCGAGCGCGGCCACAGCAGCCTCAGCAGACGCCTTCTGGCCGGGCAGATCTGGCGGCGGTGCTGTCTTGCCTGCGAACCCGTTAGCGAGGAGCGCTGCTGCGTCATTGGTCATCTGAAGCTGCAAGTCTGGGTCATCCGTCGCAGTGACCGTCCAGCCCTCACCCTGGGCGAAGTACGCCTCAACCTTGCTCGCCTGAAGCACACGGCCGACGCTGTCCCTTGCATCGGCCGTGGTCCATGAGTTGACCGTGACCGTGCGCCCATTGAGCATGCACGTCGCTGTCGACGCCATCGCCGGGCCACCAGCTCCGATGTCGCCCGCCTTGATATCGCTACAACCCTTGACCTGACTCGCGATCGCCGTTGCCGTCTCCCCGTAGTAGGTAGTCGGCCTAGGCGTCGGTGTGCTGGTGGTCACCGTGCTGACCGCCGGCTTGGACTGCCCGCAACCCGTGAGCAGGAGCAGCACTGCGACGGCCCCAACTGCGCCAGAGATTCTCCCCATGAGGTCAACGTAGGCGCTCACCCGTGCTGTGTCCTGTTGCCTCGCCCACCCGCGAACGTCGATGCCAACACGGGCGAAGTCCTCGACCCGATCCTTGACTGACTGACTGACTGATGACACACGAC
>Ga0075528_10000192_pt1 | contig 11170 bp, 10 predicted proteins | sample NGEPer16B_FD_76827 | JGI IMG/M metagenome (GOLD analysis project Ga0075528, IMG submission 76827) | Arctic peat soil microbial communities from the Barrow Environmental Observatory site, Barrow, Alaska, USA - NGEE Permafrost159B-16B | ecosystem: Environmental > Terrestrial > Soil > Wetlands >... | reverse complement strand
CCCTCGACCGTGTTCAGCAGAACGGGCCAGATGGCTCCGGCGATGATGACGACGATCTTCATCTGGTCGTTGATCCCGATCAGCAACATGAGCAGCGGCACCAACACCGGAGGGGGGATCGCCCGGAAGAACTCGAGGATCGGCTCGGTGAGACTGCGAAGCCAGCGGTAGGTCCCGATCAACACCCCGAGCACCACCCCGAGCACAATGCTCGCTGCAAGTCCGATGAACAGGCGGATGATGCTGGGAAGGAAGTCAGTCCGTATGCGGTCGCTGGCCCAGACCGTCCAGAAAGTCTCCGCGAGCTTGAGCGGCTTGGGAACAAAGAAGTTGGTGGGCCCGAGAGTGAGCAGCCACCACAGTGCGATCAGCAGCACCGGCAGGCCGATGAAGTAGGCCACGCGCTTGACAAGGCTCATGCGAAGGTCTCGCTTCGCACTGACGGGTGCCAGGTGAGAACCCGCCTCTCAACCATGCGCACCCCCACGTTGATCAGGACACCGATCAGGCCCGTGGCCACGATCAGCGCGTACATCTCCGCAACCGCACCGCCCGACTGGGTCAGACCAATCTGCTTGCCCAGCCCGGGGCTTCCGATGACCAGCTCGGCGGTAATCGCCAGGATCAGAGCCACCGCCGAAGCCAGCCGGACCCCAGTCATCAGGTACGGCAGCACCGTCGGCCAAACGACATAACGTACCCGTGCGATCCGCCCCAGCCCGTAGCTCTTCGCCGTGTTGTCGGCCACCGGGTCGACATCTTGTACTCCGTACAGCACCTGCAGCAGCACCTGCCAGAACGATGCATAGATCACCAGAAGCAGAGACGATTCCATCTTGATGCCAAAGAGCAGCACTGCCAGCGGAATCAGCGCGACCGAGGGGATGGGTCGCAGGAACTCGATTGTCGAGTGTGTCGCTCGTCCCAGGAACCGGCTGGAGCCGATCGTCAGTCCGAGAACAACGGCAGCAACAATTGAGATGGCCAGTCCAAGGGCCCAGCTGAGCATCGTCTGGCCCACATCGCCCCAAAAACTTGCCTGCCCAACATAGTTGACCAGTTGAACCAGCACCGTGCTCGCTGGCGGCAGGAATCTCGCGCTGACCAGACCGAGGCGGGGAACCGCCTCCCAGCCGGCAAGGAACAGCAGGATGCCAACAACCCCAAGCAGCGGTTCGCTGAGGCGTTTGCCTGACATCCTGCTCTTCCTGCTCGACACTGAGTGTCAGCCTCTCTGTCGTGTATCCGGTCAGGGGATGCGCGTTGGCTACGGCAGCATCGCCTTCAGATCGGGCGCAGACTTGATCGTGCCGTACCTGAGAGCGGCGTCGCCCAGCTTCTTCATCCCCGCACCATGGATGTCGACCCGGTAGGCCGGCAGAACGATGGCCTTCACCTGGTCGGCGGTCATCTTCGTGTACGTCGTGACGATCTGACGCACCTCGTCCGGGTGGGCCTGCGCGTAGACGAGCGACTTGTTCATTGCCGCCTTGAACTCTTTGACCTCGTCGGGCTTGTTCGTGATGGTGTCACCCGTTGTGAAATACCCGGCAACGTCGAGCTTCGGATCAAACGCCGAGTAGTTGTAGGTGATCACCCGTTCTCCATGCGCCACCGCTGAGTGGAGGAAGGGGTCGAGAATCAACGCGGCGTCGACCTGCTTGTTCTTGACGGCGGCTTCGGCGTCCGGGAAGGCGACCTCGACAAACTTGATCTTCGAGGCATCACCGCCAGCCTTCTCCACGACGCTGCGGATGGTCGTATCTCCGATGTTGGCCAGGTTGTTGACCGCCACCGTCTTGCCCGCAAGATCGGCGGGTGTCTTGATCGGGGAGTCCGCGGGAACCACGACGGCCCCGAAGTCCGGGCTACCCGCGCTCGAGTCACCATTGGCGACGTACTTGAGGTCGAGGCCCTTGTCCTTGGCCACCATGACGGAGACGTAGTTGCCGAACGCGAAGTCATAGCTGCCGGCGACAACACCGGGCACCGAGGCCGCGCCACCTGTGGTCGGTTCAATGGTGATGTCCAGGCCCTCAGCAGCGAAGAAACCCTTCTTCTTGCCGAGCCAGATCGGCGCCGTGTCAACGATCGGGATGACCCCCACGTTGATCTTGGTGAGGCCGGGCTTGCCGCCGGCCGCCGGACTCGCACTGCTCGAGGCGCCGCACGCGCTCAGCGCGACAACCGAGAGCGTCGCCAGCCCGGCCAGCATCGACTTCTTGACGGATCGCTTCATACGTCACTCCATTGTGGCGGGGGACCCTTGTTGCGGCGGGTCATTTGTTCGTGATGTGAACGAGTGTTCTCCAGATGGTACGAGAACACAGACTACCCGTCAAGGAAGTCGAAGCATGTCCGTCGGGAAGAGCCAACCTGGGTAGCGGTAGTCGTTGGGCGCTGGCGGACGGAACACAGCAGGTTTCGCAGCGTCTTACGGACTCCAGCCAGGCGCCAGGATTCACACCGGACACCTACAGTCCGTAGCGCGCTCCTGCCACCCCCGCTCGCCTGGCACGTGAGTATGGACTTCCGGATGTACAGCACCGAGGTGCGCCCCGGCAGCCCCGCTCGCAGCATCGCCGCCCACAGTGCGTTCTGAACTACGCCCACAGTGCGTTCTGAACTAGCTGGGACTGACTCCCCTGGTCGTAGGCTGCGAGAAGGGCCGGGACGCGGTCAGGTCCAGGCTGATCCGTTCCGCAGCGAGCCGAAGCGGTGGCAGCAGGTTGTCGTGGATCGACTCGACGGTGTGGCTGCTCACCGTTGTGGACACGTTGATGGCCGCGACGACAGCGCCCGAGCCGTGGCGGATGGGCACAGCGATCGAGCGGAGGCCCTCCTCGAGCTCCTGGTCGACGATCGCCCAGCCCTGCTCCCGTACGTGGGCAATCTCGCGCACCAGCGCTTCGCGCGAGGTGATGGTGTGCGACGTCAAGCCCTCGAAGTCAATACCCTCCAAATGCTCGTCAAGTTCCGCCGGGCCGAACGAGGCCAGCAGCACCCGTCCCATCGACGTGGCGTATGCCGGGAAGCGGGTGCCAATGCTGATGCGCACGGACATGATACGGCGGGCAGGAACGCGCGCGACGTAGACGATGGCTGTTCCGTCGAGCACGGAAGCGGAGGTCGACTCATGGATGCTGGCCGCCAGTTGCTCAAGGTGTGGTTGCGCGATCTCGGGGAGCGACAGGGCGGACAGGTAGCTGAAACCCAGTTCGAGCACGCGCGGGGTGAGGGCGAACATACGGCCATCCGTCTTCACATATCCGAGTTCGACCAGCGTGAGAAGGAACCGCCGGCTCGTTGCCCTGGTGAGTCCGATCCTGCGCGCGATATCGCTGAGCGTCATCTCCGGATGATCGCGGTCGAACGCTCGGAGGACACTGAGCCCGCGCGCCAGCGACTGCACGTACTGCCCGCTCGGGTCGGGCGCCGTGTCGGCTTTCTCGTTCGGCCCCAGGCTCATCGCGGTATTCGTCATCCCTCTATCATCACGCTCGAAAGGGAAGTGTGCCGAACGGCGTGCGCACGGCATCGTAGACGAAACTGGCGGACATACGATCCCCGAACTCTCGTGTACGCAGAGTGAACTACTGTTCGGAACTACCGTATCATCGGGGACCACCCGGCAATGCCCATGGGTGCGCGGGGAATGCCCCTGTGTATGCGAAGGGACGGCAACGTGGCCAGACGGACAAGCATCACGACCCAGGTAGCGATCATCGGAGGCGGCCCTGCGGGGCTCCTACTCTCCCATCTACTGCGACGATCAGGCATCGAGAGCGTCGTGCTCGAGCTGCGCGACCGGGACTACACGATCCAGCGAGTCCGGGCTGGGGTGCTCGAGAACGACGCAGTGCAACTTCTCACGGATGGCGGACTGGGCGAAAGGCTGCACCGCGAGGGGCAGCGCCACGACGGTATCTATCTGCAGTTTGACGGGAAGCGACACCACGTCTCGTTCCGCGACCTGGTCGGACGCTCGGTGTGGGTCTATGGACAGCAGGAGGTCGTGAAGGATCTCCTGCTGGCGCATGACGCGGCGGGCACCCCCGCGCGGTACAGGGTGTCCAACGTTGAGCTGGAGAATCTGGAGAATGGTCCCGTCACCGTGCGCTTCACCCAGGACGGGGAAGACTACGAGCTGAGAGCCGATTTCGTCGCCGGCGCCGATGGCGCGCACGGCGTGTGCCGGCCGAGCGTCCCGGCAACGGGAAAGAAGACCTATCAGCGGGAGTACCCATTCGGTTGGTTGGGCATCCTGGCGCATGTGCAACCGTCCACGGACGAGCTCATCTACGCGCTGCACGAGCGCGGCTTCGCCATGCACAGCATGCGCTCGCAGACCGTCAGCCGCCTCTACCTGCAGGTCGACCCACACGAAGACATCGCGAGCTGGCCGGATGACCGCATCTGGCAGGAGCTGGATATGCGGCTTGGCACTCCCGGCTGGACGCTCAAGCACGGCGAGATCTTCGACAAGAGCATCACGCCGATGCGTAGCCTGGTGAGCGACCCGATGCGTTTCGGCAAGCTGTTCCTGGTCGGTGACTCCGCGCACATTGTGCCGCCGACGGGCGCGAAAGGCCTGAACCTCGCGCTAGCGGACGCCAGCTACCTGCACGACGGACTGGTCGCCTGGTACCGCAGTGGCGACGCGACCGGGCTCGACGAGTACTCGCCGAGATCGCTGCAGCGCGTCTGGCAGATCCAGCATTTCTCCGCCTGGATGACCAGGATGCTGCACCGCTTCAACGAGCCGGCCGAATCTGGGCAGCTAGCAGAAGACGACTACGACTACCACGTGCAGCTCGGCCAGCTCAGCCAGCTCTGCGGTTCAGAGCGCGGAATGGCGCACTTGGCCGAGATCTACACGGGCTTGCCGTTCCTCACCCATCCGCATTGAGCTCATCTGCGCCGAGTTGTTCGACACCGGGTTCTGACAGCACCTGTTGTGCGACCCGGAACGCCGAGTTCGCGGCGGGCACCCCGCAGTAGATGGCGCTCTGCATGATGATCTCCTTGATCTCGTTCTGGGTGAGCCCGTTCGTCAGCGCGGCGCGGATGTGCATGGCCAGCTCTTCGAAGTGACCGTGGGCGATGAGGGCGGTAATGGTGACGGCGCTGCGCATCCGCCGCTCCAGTCCGGGCCGCGACCAGATGTCCCCCCAGGCGTAGCGCGTGATGAGGTTCTGGAAGTCGGCGGTGAAATCGGTGGTGCTGGCGCCAGCGCGGTCGACATGGGCGTCGCCGAGCACAGCGCGGCGAATCGCCATGCCATTGTCGAAGCGTTCGTGGTCGGTGCGGTCACTCATGACGGGTTCCCTTTCGTGAAGAAGTCGGTGAGGAGCTGAGCGACCCGATTCGGCTGCTCGGCCGGGGCCAGATGGCCGGCATCCGCGACCTCGATAGCTCGCCCGCACTGGGTGGCCACGGCCATGGCCTCGACAACGCTGGGCGGTGCCACCGGATCGAACTGTCCAGAAAGCGCGAGCAGCGGCGTACCGATCTCGCCAAGCCTGCCGCGAACGTCGTAGTCCGCAAGCGCCTCGCAGCACAGCGCGTAGCTCTCGTCGTCGGTGTCGCTCAGCGTGTGCAACAGGCCGCTGGCCACACGTGGGTTGGCTGCGATGAAGTCGGGGCCGAACCATCGTTTCGCCGACGCGTCGACCAGGGCGGCGGTCGACCGCTGCCGCACAAGTTCCGCGCGATCGAACCACGCGACGGGCTCCCCGAAGGCTGCAACGGAGCAGATCGTCGAAACGGCGTCGAGACTCTCCGGATGCCTCAGCGCGAGCTCGAGGCCGACCGCCCCGCCGAGCGATACTCCGGCGTAGAGGAAGCGATTCACATTCCGTTCCTCGGCGAGTGCGATCACGGCATCCGCCAACTCGGCGACCGTAAATGGCTCGCTCGCGGGGCGGGAGAGTCCGTGGCCGGGCAGGTCCCAGCTGAGGATTGAGAAGTGCTCGGAGAGCAATTCCGCAGCCGTGTCCCACAGCGGGGCAGCCGTGCCCAGGGAGGGTCCGAGCAAGAGCAGCGGAGCGCCGCCGGCACCACTGCTGGCTGCGGTGATGGCTGGAACCGTCATGGGGTTCCTTCCGTATGCCGAAGCGCCCGGTCGATCAGGTCCTCGCTGGCCCCCAGGTAGTTCAAGGGGTCCAGCAGTTCAGTGAGGCGCTCATCGCTCCAGCCCGCCAGTTCTGAGTGCAGGGACTCTTGCAGGCTCTGCGAGTCGTCTGCCGCCTGCACGACCAGCTGTTTCACGCGATCCATGCCCAGGACCGGGCCCGCGACGAGCATGATGCGTTCGCCGACGATCAGCGGGCCGGTGCTGAGGAGATTGGCACGCATCCGTTCGCGGTCGACCCTGAGGCCAGGTAGGAGCTCGGCCGCGAGGGAGGCCGCGCCCCCGGCAACGCGCAGCAGCTCGCGAAGCGTTTGCCACTCGACGTGCCAGGCGCCATCGGGGCGCTCGTCGACCGCCAGGGCACTGCGATGCAGCTCCGCCGCCAGGCCCGGAGACTTCCGCGCTGCGGCCTGCATCAGCACGCTAAGCACTGGGTTCTGCTTCTGCGGCATCGCGGATGATCCACCCCCACTGGCCTCGTGGAGTTCGGCGATCTCGGTTCGGGACAGCAGCGAGATGTCCGCCGCAATCTTGCCGAGGGCATCGCACACCCCGGCCAGGGCATCGCCGAGCCTGGTGATCGGAGCGCGGTGGGTGTGCCATGGGAGCGTCGGCGCCCGCAACCCCAGCTCGGCTGCGAAGGCATCGACAATTGCGAGCTCTCGCCCGGGCGCCAGTTCCCCGAATGAGGCCAGCGTGCCCGCTGCCCCGCCGAGTTGCGCGGGCAGGGCGTCGGCGATGACGGTCAGTGCACGGGTGGCGTCGACGACGCCGACCAGCCAGCCAGCCACCTTCAGCCCAAACGTGGTCGGCACGCTGTGCTGCGTGAGGGTACGCCCGGCCATCACTGTGGCGCGGTGCCGATTGGCGAGGCCGGCGAGCGTTGACACCGCCGTGTCGAGATCGATGGACAGGATCCGGATGCTCCGCTGGGCGACCAGCATCAGCGCGGTGTCCAGGATGTCCTGGCTGGTCGCACCAAGGTGGACAAACCCGGCAGAGCCCGGATCAGCACTTGCCACCGCGGCCCTGAGGTCGCTCAGAATCGGAATGATCGGATTGCCGACGCTACGAGAGCGGCGAGCAGCCTGCTCAATGTCGATGACGACGTCTGCTGCGACACGGCGGACTACCGCAGCAGCCGCTTCCGGAACTAGTCCGCTTCGCGCTTGTGCAGCAGCCAGGGCGACCTCTGCGTCAAGGATCGCCTGCAGCACCGCGACATCCGCTGTCTCGAGGGCAACCGGCGTACCTGCCCAGGCAGGCGAGAGAAGCCCGAGATCGGCCCCCGGATCAGGAGCGTTGCTATCCGAAGTCAAGAAAAACCGTCTCTTCCTCACCCTGAAGGTGGAAGTCATGGCGCAGCGAACCGTCAGGTTCGCGGCGGGCAACCATAGTGGTCCGCCGACCGGCCGGGAGAGAGGAGAGAAGCGGGTCGGCGACGCGCGCGGCGTCTGAGGCTGGCAGGTAGATGCGACTGTGCAGCTTGTCGGTAAGGCCGCGCGCGACCACGAGCACCGAGAAGAATGGCGCAGAGCTGCTGCTTGGCAAGGCGCCGGGCTCGAGCGTCCAGAACTGGTAGACGCCGTCGAGATTCGTGGCAGACCGCCCGAATCCGGTGAAGCTGTGGCCGTCCCGGTTCAGTGACCCGCGGGTGGATGGGATGTCGCCGTTCTCGTCTGGCTGCCAGAGTTCGACCACCGCATCCGGAATCGGCTCGCCTGCGCCGTCGTACACCGTGCCGGCGAGCAACACTGCTCTTGGGTGGTGAGGCGGAACCAGTTCCGGCCCACCTTCGTACGGCAGCGCGTAGCCAAAGAACGGGCCAACTGTCTGGCCCGCAGTGGGTAGAGGATTCTCGCTCATGCGTCGACTCCTTCGGACTCGAACCAGGTGCTCTGTTGGCCGGTGAGCACAACGTCCCAGCGGTAGCCGAGTGACCACTCCGGCGAGGTCAGACTGTGGTCGTAGCTCGCGACAAGCCGGTCGCGCGCCGCCTGGTCGACGATCGAGTTGAAGATCGGGTCGAGCGGGAACAACGGGTCGCCAGGGAAGTACATCTGCGTGATGATCCGTTGGGTGAACGCGTTGCCGAACAGCGAGAAGTGGATATGGGCTGGCCGCCACGCGTTCGTGTGGTTGCGCCAGGGGTAGGCGCCGGGCTTGATGGTGACGAAGCGGTAGGTGCCATCGTCATCCGTGATGGTGCGGCCAGTGCCGGTGAAGTTGGGGTCGATGGGTGCCGGATGCTGGTCCCGCTTGTGGATGTACCGCCCGGCGGCGTTCGCCTGCCATACCTCGACGAGCTGATTGCGCACTGGTCTGCCATCGCCGTCAAGAACTCGCCCGGTCACGATGATCCGTTCACCCAGCGGCTCGCCGGAGTGCTGAATCGTGAGATCGCTCTCCACCCCGGCCACATCCCGATGCCCGAATGCGGGCGAGACAAGTTCAATGGTCTCGGGATCGGTGTGGTGCAGATCTTTCGTCGGATGCCGCAGGACACTGCTGCGGTACGGCGGGTAGTCAAGCACCGTGCGATGGTTCACCGCGGCGCCCATCGCCAGGTCGGCTTCGTATTCTGCCTGGATGGAGGCGATCTCTCCTGTGATCTGTTCCTGGTCGCTGATTCCGGTGACTACCATCGGTGCCTTTCCGTCATCGTGCGCGGCGAAGCGCCCGGAGTGAGGGTGGCACTCTTACCAGCTCTCAGCTTTGGCTGGGCAGTGTGCTGCTCACGGCTGATGCCCGTCGGTGTTGACGGGGCACCTGGCCCAGCGTATGCGGCGTCGCTGGTTGACTCGTCGCGGAACCCGAACGCGTGGTGGCCAGACGGTGTGCTTTGGGCGTGTCTGTGGGAGCCGCATCTTGGTTAGAGCTGTCCAAGGAGATGCGGACGATGTGGCATTCAGGGTCGGTCCTGGACATTGGCAGCTAAACCACCCAGGGGGACGTCATCTTGGCCGATATGGGCTGGAACTGGGGCTGCGGCACTCAATCCACTGCTTGTCGCACCGGCTCTCGAACCTTGCTCGGACAAGGAACGGACAGCTGTAGCAGCCATCGACTTCAGCATCGCCATATGACATTCGGGGACAGGAGACCCGTCCGTCCGTGACCAGCCTGGAATGGTTCTCGCGTCCGGACAGACTCGAGGCGATCTTCGCTAGCACCGTTGTGTTCATGGACCGAAGTTACTGTGCCCTCCTGCGCCCCAGCAGTGCCGTTGGTCCTGACAGTCAACGAGCCTCAAGCGGATCAGACTTCACTCCGCCTCGACTTCGGAACCCGTGCGAAGTCGGCACCCAGTACCGCAAGTACCCAATGGGCACTATGTGAATCAGGCGAAAGTCGCTGTCCTGTTGAGAGCCCACCGGCCCCGACTGTTCCCAGCCGGCCCCACGAACCTCGTGGGCCAAAACCCAAGCTGCAGTGGCACCCGCTCCGGTCGCTCGGACGGTCACAGCGCCTCGATAGGCTGGTCTCCCGCACCTTGGACCATTGATAGAGGAGTCTCGAATGCCCAGCACCGTCAAGGGAGTCATCGCACGCGCGAAGGGGGCGCCGGTCGAGATAGTCGACATCGTCGTGCCGGACCCAGGACCCGGTGAGGCCGTCGTCAAGATCGCCGCGTGCGGCGTCTGTCATACCGATCTGCACTACCGCGAGGGCCAGATCAACGACGAGTTCCCCTTCCTGCTCGGCCACGAGGCCGCCGGCACCGTGGAGGCGGTCGGCAGCGGTGTCACCGAGGTCGCCCCAGGTGACTTCGTGATCCTGAACTGGCGGGCAGTGTGCGGTCAGTGCCGCGCATGCGCCAGGGGCAAGCCGCAGTACTGCTTCAGCACCCACAACGCCAAGCAGAAGATGACCCTGATCGACGGCACCCCACTGTCGGCAGCGTTGGGGATCGGCGCGTTCATCGAGAAGACTCTGGTGGCAGCAGGTCAGTGCACCAAGGTCGACCCGCAAGCCGATCCCGCTGCCGTGGGCCTGCTCGGCTGCGGGGTGATGGCGGGGTTCGGTGCCGCCGTCAACACCGGTGGTGTCAGCCGTGGTGACTCGGTGGCCGTCATCGGCTGTGGCGGGGTCGGCAACGCTGCCATCGCTGGTTCGTCGGTGGCTGGCGCCACCACGATCATCGCCGTAGACATCGACGACAAGAAACTGCAGTGGGCGCGCAGCTTCGGCGCCACGCACTTGGTGAACTCCCGCGAGCAGGACGCCGTCAAGGCGATCCGCGAGCTGACCGGCGGCTTCGGCGCTGACGTCGTGGTCGATGCCGTGGGCCGGCCCGAGACCTACGAGCAGGCGTTCTACGCCCGCGACGTGGCCGGGACAGTCGTGCTCGTCGGGGTCCCGGCCCCGGACCTGCAGGTCACCCTTCCCATGATCGAGATCTTCGGTCGAGGAGGCTCCCTGAAGTCGAGCTGGTACGGCGACTGCCTGCCCAGCCGTGACTTCCCGATGCTGGTCGACCTCTACCGTCAGGGCCGTTTCGACCTGAGCCGGTTCGTCTCAGAGACGATTGCCCTGGGCGACATCGAGTCGGCGTTCGGGAAGATGACCCGCGGCGAGGTCCTGCGTTCGGTCGTCGCGCTGTGAGCGAGGCAACCGTCCCGGTCCGGGTCGAGAAGGTCGTCACCTCGGGCACGTTCAGCCTCGACGGCGGCACCTGGCAGGTCGACAACAACGTCTGGGTCCTGGGCAACGACACCGAGTGCATCATCATCGACGCCGCCCACGACGCCCGCCCGCTCATCAAGGCAGTCAACAAGCGCAAGGTCGTCGCGGTGCTGCTGACCCACGGGCACGACGACCACATCACCGCGGCAGGTGAGGTCTGCGACGCGACCCGCGGCCCGTCATACCTGCACCCCGGCGACCGAATGCTCTGGGACACGGTCTACGCAGCCACCCCCGACCACGAGCTGGCCGACGGCGACGTGTTCACCGTCGGCGGCGCGGACCTGCACGTGCTGCACACCCCCGGCCACTCGTGGGGATCCTGCTGCTTTCACGCGCCGGACCTCGGCG
>Ga0075528_10000188_pt1 | contig 11262 bp, 12 predicted proteins | sample NGEPer16B_FD_76827 | JGI IMG/M metagenome (GOLD analysis project Ga0075528, IMG submission 76827) | Arctic peat soil microbial communities from the Barrow Environmental Observatory site, Barrow, Alaska, USA - NGEE Permafrost159B-16B | ecosystem: Environmental > Terrestrial > Soil > Wetlands >... | reverse complement strand
GTGTAGGTCGTGGTGCGTCGCAGCCGGGCACGCTCAACTAGGAACGCAGTGCCGGTACGGAGGAGCTCATCCCACTCGCTGTCGTCACGTCCGTACATGTCGACAGCCTATGGGGGACCTGGGTCGGTCTCCCTGGGGATGCGCGCGCGGCAGATCAGGTCAGGCGCAGCCACCCCCCAACGCGGCAGATGAGGATGCTGGCCAGTGCCGCACTTCGGGCATGATCATGGGGTGGTTCCTGGGTGGGAGAAGGTTCGGTACGTGGCCGTGGGCGGCCTTACGGAGGTCGGCTTCTCTGCCGTGGCCGACTTCCTCCTGGTTGTCGGCCACCAGGGCAGAGGGGTTGTCGAGGTGGCCGCCGGCGCGGTAGTTGTCCGTGCCCGGGACGAGCAGGGCGACTGGTTCGACCCAGCTCGACCGGCCAGCGTTGGGCATCGGCCCCGTAGCCGGTGAGTTGATCGAGGTCTGCGGCATCGCCGGCGGCCGGCTTCCGAATCGCACGGGCCACGGTTGGCGGCTGTTGATCCGGGCAGGGGGCATGGCTGCGGAACACGAGGCAGGGCATCGCGACCCGTTCACCATCACGGGGACCGAGGAAGTGCGCGCGGCGGGTTTCAGCAGCGACGGCTCCACCTTGATCGTCGCCGCTTCACCTGGAGTCACCATCTGCCGGCATCCTCGCTACGAGGCCCGATGAGTCACCTACATGCACCATGATCGGACGCCGGCTCGGTCGGCTGTCCGCCCTGTGGTGGTGACGACGTCGGCGGATGGCGTTCGCGTCTTGGAGGTAGGCGTCTCGGCCGGGCGGTCGCCGAGCAGCGGCGCGGCGAGGTGTCGGCTGGACGGCCTGGAGGAGCATGGGGTCGGCAGGCGGGGTTCCCCGTGCGAGGCCGGGCCAGGTGGGTGTGGAGGCAACGGTGGAGCGGACCATCGACGTCGGCGAGGGTGCGCGGGGTGTGGTGTCGGTTGCTGACCCGGTGCTGCGCTACACCGGCAACCCGATCCTGACGTGTGTGGATGTGAACAGGGCGTGGCAGGACCCGCGCCTGCGGGTCGTCACCGTTCACAACGCCGGCGCCGCGGTCGTGGACGGCGAGTCGGCGCTGCTGTTCCGCTCGCATCTGCGTTGCGGGATGAGCATCCTGGGGGTCGCCCGCAGCAACGACGGGGTGAGGGACTGGCGAGTTGACCCCCGTCCGGCCCTGATCCCGGCAACCCCGAACGACCTGTTCGGGCCGGACGTCGACGTCGACCTCGTCGTCGAGATGGAATCGGGTGGTGTGGAGGACGCCCGCCTCAACCGCGTCGACCAGACGATCGCCGTCACGTACAGCGCCTACCACGCCGAGGTCAGGAACCGGGTCCGGGTCGCGTTGGCAACCACGGACGACCTGCGCGGTTTCCGCCGTCAGGGCCCGATGCTGGACCAAGACATGCGCAACGTGGTGCTCTTCCCCGGACGGGTCGCCGGCCGGTACCTGGGCCTGTTCCGCCCCAACGACACCCTGCCAGGCGACCTCGGCGGCGCGTACACCCAGATCCGGGTGGGGACGAGCGACGACTTCCGCACCGGCCCCTGGACGATCGACCCGGAGCCGATCATGCGCACCGGCGCCGGCCCCAGCGCCTTCTCCGACAAGCTCGGGCCCGGCGCACCACCGGTGCGAACCCCGCACGGCTGGCTGAACCTCTTCCACGGGGTGCGGGCCACCATGGACGGCAACCCCTACGTACTCGGCATCGCCCTGCACGACCTGAACGACCCTCGCCAGGTCCGGATGTCGAGCATCCCTGTGCTGTTCCCCTCCCGCGCCGATTGCCGCACCCCCGAGGACGCCTACGTCCACGTCCCCAACGTCGTGTTCTCCTGCGGGATGCTGCGCCGCAACGACGGCACACTGGTCATCTACTACGCCGGCAACGACACCGTCCTCAACGTCGCCTTCAGCCACGAAGACGTCCTGGCCGACCTATGCATCCGCTACGGCCAAGACCCCCTCACCGGCCGATTGCTCTACCCGTTGTGACGCCACAGACCACCCGACCCCACTCGGGCCACCGGCGAGGACAAGATCGTCAACGAGGATGCCGCGCGAACCACCATCTCGAAGAGCTGACGTCGCAGTGACGCGTCACTCCGACGAGGACTCGTTCAGAGCCGAGGAGCCAGTTCAAGATGGTCGCCAGCTCGGCGGCATGACCGGGCGAGCGTAGCCGCCCTCAACGCGGCATGACCGTGCAAGCGGTTTGCGGGGCGACGGGTGCCGGTTGGATGACGCCGATGCAGCTGGGGCGTGGGTGTTGCGTGGCCTGGTGGCGCGACCGCAGCTGACGCAGAATCGGACCATGGCACGGACGGACCGCGCGAGCCGCGTGCTCGCCGCGCCGCAGGAGAGGGTCTACGGCGCTCTCGTGGACCAGCACGCCGTGGAGCAGTGGCTGCCCCCGGACGGCATGTCGGGGCGGATCGAGCACTGGGACCCCCGGCCCGGCGGTGGGTTCCGCATGGTGCTGACCTACCTCGATCCCACCGACGCTCCCGGCAAGTCGTCGGACGCAACGGACGTCGTCGATGTCGTGTTCGCCGACCTCGTGCCGCCCCTCCGCGTGGTGCAGCTCGCCGTCTTTGAGTCAGACGACCCGGCATACGCGGGCACCATGACGATGACCTGGCGGCTCAAGCCCACGGGCGGCGGGACCGAGGTCACGGTCACCGCCACCGACGTGCCGTCGGGCATCGATCAAGCGACCCACGAGGCTGGGATCGCCTCATCCCTGGCCAACCTGGCGACGTACGTCGAGCGAACGGCCAAGACCAGATGACCCGCCGCTTCACGCCACAACTCCGGCGCACCGGTAGCGGCCATGGCCGGGCGAGCGTAGCCGCCCCCAACGCGGCTATGACCGGACGTGTCGGAGTGCTGCGCGTCACGGGTCCTTGCGCCAGACGGAGACGTGGTTCTCGCTGTCGGTGGTGAAGGGGGTGCGGTGCCAGTCGGCGGTCCTGGTCTCCAGCTTCATGCCGGCGATCTGGGCCATCAGGTCGCACTCGGACGGCCAGATGTACCGGAAGTTGGTGGCGCCGTAGGTCACGGTCCCGTCGTCGTGGCGCCGGTAGTGGTGCGAGGTGCCCTGCTGGGTAGTCATGTCGTAGGTGTCGAGGCCGACGTGCTGGTCACTGACGGCGAACGGCACTGCGGTCTGCCCAGGTGGGAAGCTCCGGATGCCTGGGACCCACAGCTCGACGACGAACCTCCCGCCGGGCACGAGGTGGCGGGCGGCGCTGCGGAAGCAGGCGACCTGCTCGGGCTGGGTGCGCAGGTTCGCGATGCTGTTCCAGACGACGTAGACCAGGGAGAACGCGCCGGGCACCGTGGTGGTGGCCATGTCTCCGACCACTGCGGGGATGTCGGCCCGCTTCTTGTGGAGCTGGTCGACCATCGGCTGGGACAACTCGATCCCGCTGACCGCCACGCCGCGCTCGGCCAGCGGGATCGCGACCCTGCCGGTCCCGATCGCGAACTCAAGCGCCGGTCCCTGGCCGGCGAGATCCGCGAGGAACAAGACGGCCGGGTCAAGCACGTCCGGGGCGAACATGTGGGCGGACGTCTCGTCGTACCGGGCCGCCGTCTCGGGACCCCACACATCGCTGCTCGTCATCGCGCCAGCCTTCCCCACGCGACGCCCCCTCCTCCACCGGATTCCCCTTCGACAACCGCGGCTGGCCATGGTCGGACGCTTCGCGCCGACAGCGGCAGATCCGGGCGAGCGTAGCCGCCCTCAACGCGGCATGAGCGGACGTTTTCGAGTCGCGAACGGTCGGTACAGCAAGAATGTCTGCCATGGACCCCTGGATCGACCTTGACGCCGCCGCACATCAGATTGCTGTCCCACGGGACGCCTGGCAACGGCGGGGCATTGCCGTGGGTGAAACGACGTGGAGAAGGTTGGCCGCCGGTCCTCAAGATCCTCAATCCACCGACGGGCCGGGGTGCGTCGGCCGTGCGGCCCTCCTCGCACCCGCGCCCGGCCAGGTCAGGCGTGGTTGCGGCGGCCCAGGGCAGTCCTGAGCGAGAGCTTCTTGGAGTACTCGATCGATCCGTACCGGAAGAGGTACACCGCGAGCCGCAGCGCGAGGAACCCGAACACGAAGAGCTCGGCGACCACGATGCCTGCCTCGACCCGGCTGAGGGAACCGAACGCGTTGCGGAGCAAGGCGGTGACGGGTGCGGAGAACGGGAAGTACGTGAAGATCTGCACGATCGGGGCCTCGGGGTCGCTGACGATCAGGCTCACGATGTAGAACGGGACGAAGATCACGGCGATCAGGGGGCCGTAGATGTTGCCGGCCTCCTTGACGGTGGGCACGACGGCACCGATGGCCACGAGCGTGCCGGTGAACAAGATGAACCCGCCGAGGAGCAGCAGCGCCCCGATGGTCATGGGCCCGGGTTCGAGCGTGAGGTGGGACAGGTCGAGCTCGGGCATGCTCAGGTTCTCGCGGAAGAACACGTAGCCCAGGACGACCGGCACGACGAAGACGAGCACCTGGACCAGGCCGACCATGAACACCGAGATGACCTTCCCGATGATCAGGGTGGTGGGGTTCAAGGTCGTCAGGATCATCTCGGTGACCCTGTTCTCCTTCTCCTCCAGGGTGCTCGCGATCATCTGGTTGGCCAGCAAGATGATGCTCGCGTAGAAGATCACCAGGAACAGCAGCGGCGGGATCACCACGCCGATGCCGCCGGAGACCTCCCCGTCCTTGTACGTCGTGGACTCGATCGCGATATTGCCCTGCGCCACTGCAGCGAGCTGGGGTGAGTCGATCTTCTGCTGGGCCGCCGAGACGAGGATCTGCCGGGCGACGGCGGCGTACGTGCCGTTCTGGAAGATCCCCTTGTCCGCGCCGTAGATCCGGACGTCCTGCGTGGCGGGGTCCTCGGGGAAGGCGAAGTGCGCGTCCACCGTCCCGTCCCGCACCGCGGCGACGGCCGCCCCGTCGTCGGTCGTCCGGGTCCCACCGAAGGTGGCCGCCAGGGAGTCGGTCACGAGTCCGGAGGAGTCGGAGTAGGTGAACGTGAGCCGCGCGTTCTTCTGCGCCTCGGCGGTGGAGCTCGTGGTCTCGTTGGACAGGAAGATGAGGCCGAAGACGACGCCGATGACGACGGGGATGGCCAGCGTGGCGACCCAGAAGCGCGCCTTCTTCACGGTGCGGAAGAACTCGAAGCCCACGACGGTGCGGAGATTGTGCTGCGCCATGCGCTCAGCCCCCCACCGGTTCGGGCTGCTCGCCGTAGACCCGGAGGAAGATCTCCTCGAGGGAGGTCCGGGCCGCCGTGAAGCTGCGAACCACGACCCCGCGTCCGACGAGCTCGCGAAGGATCTCCGTCTCATCCGTCCCCGCTCGCGGTGCCAGCTCGGCGTGGCCGGGCTCCGCCAGCGTGATGTCGTACAGGTTCGAGGTCGGCACGATGCCGGAGTGCTCGAGGTGGATGACGGTGCCGCCGTACCGGTCCTGGACCTCGACGACGGTTCCGTAGGCCTCCGCGACGCCGTCCTTGAGGAGGATGACGCGGTCGCAGAGGCGCTCGACCTCCTCCATCTGGTGGGTGACCATGATGACGGTCGCACCTGCCCGCTTCTGAGTCTCGATGATCTCCATCAGCAGGCGCCGGTTGACGGGGTCGAAACCCTGGGTCGGCTCGTCGAGGATCAGCAGCTCCGGGTCGTTCATGATCGTCACGCCGAGCTGGATCTTCTGCTGCTGGCCACTAGAGAGCTTGTCCAGGCGGGTTGCGGCCTTGTCCGCCAGGGCGACGCGTTCCAGATACTCGCGTGACCAGACCTGGGCTCGCTGGCGGCTCAGACCCTTGAGCCTGCCGAAGTAGACCATGATGTCGAGGACGGACTCCTTCTTGTACAGCCCGCGCTCCTCGGGCAGGTAGCCGAGCCTTGCCCCGTCGCGGGGCTCGAAGGTCTTCCCGTCGATGTGCAGGGTGCCGGCGGTGGGCTGATAGATCCCCAGCAGCGCTCGAAGCGTGGTGGTCTTGCCTGAGCCGTTGCTGCCCAGGAACCCGAACGTCTCCCCTGCATGCACGTCGAAGGAAAGATCGCGAATCACGGTCAGGCTCCCGAAGTCCATCCGGAAGCTGCGGATGTGGACTAGAGGCTCAGCCGCGTCGACAGCAGCACCCATGAATTCAACCTAGTCCGATGTCCAGGCCCGCCTTGCGGAACGCGGACTCGATTGGGGCCTTGCCCGCGAGAGGCGACGAGGAGGGCAGCGTCGTCCTCTGCCGGGGCGGCTGGGCGGATCTTCTCTACTGGAGTTAGCGATCCATCGCAGGAGGTGGTCAATGAGGCGCCCGGGTGGGAGGACTGGTTGACATGACCATCGAGAGACGAGACAGGCACCCGCCCAACCCTTGACGCAGAACGTCTCACGCTGATGTCCGGGCGTTGCCGGCGGCTCGGGCGCTGGCCGGCGCAGGCGCCGCGGCTCGATCACAGCGTGTTCTGAGCACAGCACGCTCGCGTGACCGCCACATCCGGGATGATGATCTTCTCAGCCTCGCGTCGCGATCAGGCCACAGCGAGATCACAATCCACCTCGCCCGGCGACACACAAGACCAGGCGTGACCGCCGCAGGGACCTCCGCATGGCCCTCTTGGCGCTGGGGCGAGCGACGGCCACGGCGCCGCCCGCTCATCGGCTACTTGTTCCATTGACCGCAGGACCGGTGCCTGGCGAGGCTCGGTCCAGGCAACTGGGCTGACGCTCTCACTTCGGCTGCCCACGGCTGGTCGTGCGGCTCTCATTTGGCCTGCGCTCCCCGGGTGCCGCCAGGGCCGGGAGAGGCTCAAGAGGGGTTTGCTCAGCTCGAAGTAGCGGTGCCCTCCCGGCTCGACACCCACCGGTTCGAGCAAAGGAGGACGGCGATGGTCCAGTCAGGACGCGTGGTCATCGGGATGGACCCGCACAAGCGGTCGGTGACGATCGAGGTGATGGCCGGTGATGAGACGGTGCTGGGCGGTGGCCGGTTCGCCACCGACCCGGCCGGTTTCGAGGCGCTGGGCCGGTACGTCCACCGGTGGCCCGACCGGACCTGGGCGATCGAGGGGTGCAACGGCATCGGCCGCCACGTCGCTCTGCGGCTGCTTGCCCAGGGGCAGGACGTGGTCGACGTGCCACCGAAGCTGTCCGCCAGGGCGCGGGTGTTCGCCACGGGTCAGGGCCGCAAGACCGACGCCACCGACGCCCACTCCGTCGCGCTGGTCGGCACCCGGATGACCGGGCTGCGTCCGGTCGTCGACGACGAGCAACTCGCGGTGCTGCGCACCCTGGTCGACCGGCGCCGGTCCCTGGGCGAGGAGCACACCCGGATGGTCACCAACTGCATCACCTGCTGCTCGAGCTGGTCCCCGGCGGGGCCAAGCGCTTCCTGTCAGCGGCTCAGGCCAAGCAGATCCTCGCGGGCATCCGCCCGCGCGACACTGCCGGCAAGGTCCGTCGCCGAGTCGCAGTAGAGCTGGTCAGCGACATGGAACGGACCTACAAGCGCAAGAAGGCCACCGACAAGGAACTCACCGAGCTCGTCCGCGCCACGGGCACCGGCCTGCTGGGACTGAACGGCATCGGCCCCTCTGGCGCGGCCCGGCTGCTGGTCGAAGTCAGCGACATCACCCGGTTCCCCAACCGCGGCCACTTCGCGTCCTGGAACGGCACGGCCCCGATCGACGCGTCCTCCGGGGACCACGTGCGTCACCGGCTCTCCCGCGCCGGCAACCGGCAGATCAACCGGGTCCTGCACATCATGGCCACCGTCGAACTCCGCCACCCGGGCATCGGCCGGGACTACTTCGACCGCAAGAAGGCCGACGGAAAGACCTCAATGGAGGCCATGCGCTGCCTCAAGCGACGGCTGTCCGACATCGTCTACCGGACCATGTTCGACGACGCCGTCGCGGCGCTGGGGACGGGCCCGGGAGGACACCGGGGAGCGTCTGCTGACTCCAGCGCGGCCGGCTCACATCCCCACACCGGCACTTCGGATCAGTCACATCCCGGACCCGCCACCAACGAGCCTAGAACCGCCCTCCCCGCCGCGTCTTGACACAGAGGGGAGCCATGACCGCGCGCTCGGGGCACCGCCTCTAGCCGAGGTGATCGTTGACGCCGTCAACACACCCGCGCAATCCGAGCCGTCAGGACCGAAGACGTCCTGAACGTTCCCGCAGGTCAGCGCCGTGAGCCAACACGTCCCGGAACATCCAGCCAGGTTCGATTCCCGCCACCTCCACCCCTTGGATCCCGCCGGATGCCGTTGCGTCCGGCGGGATCTGCTTGTTGACGGCGTCAATCCCGTCGGGACTAGTTGGCGACGCGTCGCCTGTGCACAGCGCATCTGTCATGCATATGAGGGATAGGATCACCCCTATGCATGACGTCGATCACGACCAGCTCTACGCGACCGCGGAGAGCCAGGCCGGGTACATCACCGCCGGCCAGGCGATCGAGGCCGGGATGGACCGCAGCACACTGCATCACCACGCCCGTCCAGGCGGTCGGTACGAACGCGTCGGTCGCGGCGTCTACCGACTGCGCCACTTCCCGACGAGTCCGCTCGGACACGTCGTCGCGGCGTGGCTTCCGCTCGGGCCTGCTGGCGGCGTCGTGTCGCACGAGAGCGCACTGGAGCTGTACGACCTGGCCGACGTCATCCCGGACGCCGTCCACGTCTCGGTACCCCGCTCCCAGCGCGGCCAACGCCCACGCGCCGGGGTACAGCTGCACACCGTGGCACGCCCCCTGTCGGCCGACGAGGTCCGCGAGGTGTCGGGCGTGGAGGCGACAAGCCCGGAGCGAACAATCGTCGACTGCATCGAGGCCGGGACACAGCCCGATCAGGTCGAGCCCGCGATTCGCCACGCGCTGCAACGTGGGCTGACGACACCGCGCCGGCTGGCGGATGTCGCAGCTGCGCGATCGAGCAGGGCACGCGACCTGGTGGAGGCAACCATGCGTCAGATCGGCCCATGAGATGACCGACCCCGGCGGCCTTCCGCCGCGCCCTTGAGGACCGTCTCAAGACGAAGAGCGGGAGCGACCCGTCGCGCCTCGCACGGCCAGAAGCCGTGATCGACCGCAGGATCAGCCGCGCGCTGCCCGTCATGCCGGTGTCAACCAGCATCAGGCCGTCGCCGGTCTCCACAGGTACGCGTTGCCGACCAGAGCACGTACCGCCACGACGCCGTCGACGATCCCCATGCCGGCCATCATGGTCCACACGGCCCTTGCGGCACCCAGACCGCAGGGTCGATCAGGGTGCGCGTCCACAGGTCGGCGAGGTGGGTGCCGAACTGTTGGGGGCTCCAGCCGCGGCGGGACACGAGGGAGTAGTACTCCGCGCTGCTGGTCGACCACACGATGTCGGCCACCTGCTGGTCATCGAGATCGTCGCGGAGCTCCCCGGTCGCTCGCAGGTCCTGTTCGAACAGCAGCATGTTGCCAGCTCGCCGCTCCTCGAGCCGCGCCCAGGTCTCAGCACAGTCAGGATCCTTGCGACCCGCGTCGCGCAGAGCCTCCAGGAGCGGGGCGATCACCGGGAGGAGCTCGGAAAGGGCACCGGCGTAGATTCCGATCTTCTCCAGCGCGCCGGCCGCCGCCCGGATGCGCCGCACGTAGCCACGCTGCTCGGCCGGCAGCGGCTGGTCGGCGTCGCCCAGCACCATGTCGATCACGGCAAGGACGAGCGCCGGCTTGCGTCCGACGCTCGTGTAGACGGTGTCGACCGCCACGTCCGCGCGCTCGGCGATCCGGGCCATCGGGCAGCCGTAGCCCTCGGTGGTGAGCAGCTCCCGCGCGGCGATGAGGACCGCCTCGCGGGTCGCCGCCGCTTGGGCCGCGCGGACCTCGGACCGGTAGCTGCGCCTCTTGACTCTCGTCGTCACGCGCATATCCTAGCTTCATCCGAATCCGCTTCGGACCAATATCACATCCTGAGGAGGCGCGATGATCACCGAACGGATCGACACCGTCGTCATCGGAGCCGGACAGGCCGGACTTGCCGTCGGCTTCCACCTGGCCGGGCAGGGTCGCCCGTTCGTGCTCCTCGACGCCCACGAGCGCGTCGGCGACTCCTGGCGGCAACGGTGGGACTCCCTGCGCCTGTTCACCCCCGCGCGCTACGACGCGCTGCCCGGCAGCCGGTTCCCCGGCTCTCCTTGGGCGTTCCCGTCGCGCGAGGAGTTCTCCGACTACCTCGAGCGCTATGCGGTGGAGCACGCGCTCCCGGTCCGGACGGGGACGCGGGTCCGGCGCGTCGCACGGGAGGGCAGCTGCTACCTCGTCGAGATCGACGGCGGCCGCCTGCTGGCCGACCACGTCGTCGTGGCCGCCGGATTCGACCGACTCCCCCAGACACCGGCCTTCAGCACCGAGCTCGAGCCCTCCATCACCCAGGTGCACTCGGCCGAGTACCGCAACCCCGCGCAGGTCCCCGACGGAGACGTCCTCGTGGTGGGCGCAGGCAACTCGGGAGCGGACATCGCCCTGGAGCTCTCCCGCACGCACCAGGTGCATCTGTCCGGCAGGCACCCGGGGCAGGTGCCCTTCCGCATCGAGCGCCCGTCCTCTCGGATGCTCAGCCTGCTGGTGTTCGCCGCATTCGCCCACGTGCTCACCACGCGCACACCGATGGGTCGGCGCGCGCGGGCCCAGATCCTCGCCCACAGCGGGCCGCTGATCCGGGTCAAGACCGCCGATCTCATGGCCGCCGGTGTCCACCGGGTCCCACGGGTCGTCGGGGTCCGCGACGGACTCCCCGTCACGGAGGACGGCCGCACGCTCTCGGTCGCGAGCGTGGTCTGGTGCACCGGGTATCGGCCGGACCACTCCTGGATCGACCTGCCGGTCCTCGGGACGGACGGCCTTCCCGTCCACGAGCGCGGAGTGTGCCCGTCGCAGCCGGGCCTGTACTTCCTCGGCCAGATGTTCCAGTACTCCCTGGCCTCCTCGATGATCCACGGCGTCGGTCGCGACGCGACATATGTCGCCGACCACCTCGCCCGCGCCGCGAGCCGTTCGACCGCACCAGGTGGGCGGCTCGGCCGGCCCGCATCCGATCACCCTTAGCGACACCACGACTCGGGGGCTGAGCCGACCGGGGTGCCGGCTGCCTGAGGTGTGCCGCCCCGACGCCGCGCGCCGGGGCCCAGCAATCGTTGACACCGTCAACGCCGCCCCCTCGCCAGCCC
>Ga0075528_10000183_pt1 | contig 11295 bp, 10 predicted proteins | sample NGEPer16B_FD_76827 | JGI IMG/M metagenome (GOLD analysis project Ga0075528, IMG submission 76827) | Arctic peat soil microbial communities from the Barrow Environmental Observatory site, Barrow, Alaska, USA - NGEE Permafrost159B-16B | ecosystem: Environmental > Terrestrial > Soil > Wetlands >... | reverse complement strand
ACATTATATCTGCAAGTACCAGCGGGTAAAAAAGCTCAGGGAAAATGAAGATTTCCATATCCGAAAGCGTAAAAGCAGAAGAGTACTTTTCCAGGATCTTCTTATCGGAAAAGTCATTTTTAAGCATTGAATCCATAAATGTTTTAATATTCTACAAATCTAATAACACAAAACGGGATATAAAGTTGCGGGAGGATAAAATTAGAAAAATTAATCTAAGAAAATAACAAGTACTTATAGTCGGCTTTTCTCATGGGAGTTTGAGATTGCCACTCCAGCTTCGCGGGCTCGCAATGACCTCCCCTGCTATCGGAATTCGTGCTGGTAATTAAAACGAACCAGATAGAATAAACGGTCATTGCGAGGAGCGAAGCAACGAAGCAATCTCCATAAAAGAGTCAGATTCCAAGTAAATATTTACACCCGGGGGGTAAGGAAACTGAGGTAAAGGGAAAGTTTGACTATTAGAACCTCTCAATTCCTGGAAAAAAGAAATTAGCTTCAATAATCGCATTTTCTGCGCTATCTGAACCATGAACCGCATTCATCTGAACAGATACGGCATATGTCCTTCTGATAGTACCGGGTTCAGCTTTCGCAGGATCTGTGGCTCCAATAAGTTTCCTGAACTGCTCCACGGCATTTTCATGCCTTAATATCATAACTACAACTGGTCCTGAAGTCATAAATTCTATCAAGCCTTCAAAAAACGGTTTCCCTTTATGGACAGCATAAAATGATTCAGCCTGAGGAATAGTCAACTTAACCATACGCATAGCCGCAATTTCGAATCCACCTTCGTTTATCATTGCCAGAATAGGTCCGGTTTTACCTGTCCTCACTGCATTGGGTTTGATAATTGAAAAAGTAAAATCACTGTACATATATAATTATTTTGATTTAAAACTGAAGATTCGGTCTTAAGGAATATTCTTTATCTTTAGCCACTTTAATAAACTTTGGTAAAAGTGATAGATTTATCCAAATATACAAAAGAATTATCGAAACTTTTCTCCTCGTCAGAGAATATATTAATTATATGCCATATCAACCCTGATGGTGATTCAATAGGAGCGCAATTGGCTCTATACCATTACTTTAAATCTAAAGGCAGGAATGTTTCACTATTGGCTCCCAATAATCTTCAGGAGTTTTTGAAATGGATGGATGGAGCCGCACAGATAAACATATTTATCAGGGAGAGGAACAAATGCAGGATGCTTATTGAAAATGCAGATCTCATAATAATGCTTGATTTCAATCAATCTGACAGGTTGGGTGAAGCTGAAGAATATGTACTATCTTCCAAGGCTAAGAAAGTGATTATTGATCACCATCTCAATCCTGAAAATTTTGCCGATCTGGTAATATCTGATCCTTCAAAATGTTCAACATCAGAACTTATTCATGAACTGGTTTGTGAAATAAATGGTGCAAACTTTATGAACAGATCTTATGCCGAAGCGCTTTATGTAGGCATTATAACTGATACCGGAAATTTTGAGCATGGATCATATTCAGCCAGGACATTCAGAATTGTTGCGGACCTGCTCGATACAGGTATCTTAAAGGAAAAGATAATCAACCTGATCTACAATAATTTTTCAAGCGACAGGATCAGGTTACAAGGTTTTGCACTTAACCAGAGAATGGTTGTTATACCGGAATTCAAGAGTGCGTATATTTATCTTTCAAAAGATGATTTGAAATCATACAATCATGTCAAGGGTGATACTGAGGGTTTTGTAAATATGCCATTATCAATTAAAGGTATTCACTTTTCGGCTTTGTTTATAGAAAAGGATAATTTTATAAAACTCTCTTTCCGTTCAAAAGGCAAATTCCCCTCTAATGAATTTGCTTCTAAGTATTTTTCCGGAGGGGGCCATCTGAATGCTTCGGGAGGAGAATATACTGATACCCTTGAAAATACTATTGCCTACTTCCTTAAAGTTCTTGAAGAGAATGTATGGAGATTTGAAGATCAGGTGTAGCTATAATTATAAAAATGAAGATACAGGTCTGGGAACTGTATCTACGTGTTTAAATGTGGGAATCAAAAATATACTCATCTTGTTCCTTGTAGTATCTTTTGTTTCCTGCAGGGAAAAACATATTAACAGTTTTTCTGGCTCAAAACCAGGCAAGAATGAAATGGCCGATATAAACAAGTACCTGGTTCAGAAAGACAGGGAAAGGATCAGAAATTATATAGAAAGGAAGAACCTTAATATGATTGAATCTCCCACCGGCCTATGGTACCAGATAATTAAGGAAGGAGAGGGGAAAGCCTTTGACGAAAACGACAAAGTTGTTTTGAATTATGAGTGTTCTCTTCTGGATGGAACTAAATGTTATTCCTCCAGAGATCTTGGTCCAAAGGAAGTAATTCTTGGAAGAAGTGAAATGGAGCCCGGTCTGAATGAAGGTCTCAGATTACTCAGACCCGGAGCTGAAGCTATATTCATTTTACCCCCTTTCCTGGCATATGGATTTGTGGGAGACAGAAAAATGATCCCTTCAAGAGCTGTAATTGTATATAATGTTAATATATTGCGGGCCAAATAATATTTGTTACATGCATGCGTTTAAGTTATATTGAAATTTAAATAATTAGATCAATGAATAAAAAGTACTTCAATTCCATCCTATTGTTTTTGGTTGTTGGTTTGGCAATAGTCCTGGTTTCATGTAACCCAGCCAGTAAATATGAAAAAGCAGAAAAACAGTCAATTTCAAATTATCTAAATAGTCATGTAACTGATACATTTACATTGGAATCCAGTGGTTTGTATTATCACCAGGTGTTGTTGGGAACGGGTCCTGCCCCCGTCACACATGATACTGCATATGTCATTTACACCGGTTCATTTCTTGACGGAACAGTATTTGATTCAAATGTCGGAAAGACAAATCTTATTTTCCCCGTTGACGAAGGAGTACTTATCCAGGGATTCGATGAGGGCGTTTTGTACATGAAACAGGGTGGAAAAGCACAATTTCTTATACCATCAAGCCTGGGATATGGAACACAAGGATATTATTCTATAGGTGGATATACTCCTCTGTTATATGATGTTGAACTTGTTCTGGTAAAACCTGGTCCTGGTAAATAACACTATTGCATTACATAGACCACAAGTTTGTCATTCAGGAGTGGCATGTTTCTCTTCCATTCCGAAATCTTCATTGTCCTTATTGATTCGGTTGGCAGAGTAATGTCAGCAGCAATGCAGAGCAATGTATCGTTATGACAGGTTGTTAAAAGTGATTCCACCATCTTCTGGTTCCTGTAAGGCGTTTCCATAAAGATCTGTGCAAATCCTTCTCCGGCTCTCTTTTCAAGTTCCCTTATTTTTGCGGATCTTTCGGATGGTTTTACGGGAAGATACCCGTTAAAGGTGAAATTTTGCCCGTTAAGTCCGGAAGATATGAGCGCCAGAAGTATGGATGATGGTCCTGATAAGGGAGTTACCGTTATTCTTTTTTGATGCGCCAGAGCAATTATCCTGGCACCCGGATCAGCAATTCCGGGTAACCCGGCCTCACTTAATACACCTACATCCGACCCCTTCAAAATTGGCTCGAGATAATGTTCTATATCGGAGTCTTCTGTATGCTCATTTAGTTCATAAAACAAAGTTTCATTTATCGGGAATTCTTTGTCAATAAGCCGTAAAAACCTTCTTGCACTTCTGATATCTTCTACAACAAAGTACCTCAATTGCCGGGTAAGGGCTATCACTTTTTCAGGGATAACTTTTAGAAAATCATCCCCGCCCAGGGTTACTGGTATAAGGTAAATCCTTCCGTTCACAATAATATATATGTTTAATCAAATATAGCAAATATACCAGTTGTGCATCTTATTACAAAAAGTGTTATACCTGTTGTCTGTTATTGATTTTTAATATAGGTTTGTCTTGAAATATATCAATTGTGAAAATAACATTCCTTGGAACTGGTACTTCACAGGGTGTGCCGGTAATAGCCTGTGATTGTAATACTTGCCTTTCTTCTGATCAGCAAGATAAAAGACTCCGGACTTCCCTTCTCCTTGAGACTGAAGATTCAACCCTGGTGATTGATGCTGGTCCTGACTTTCGCCAACAGATGCTCAGGGAACATGTGACCAGGCTTGATGCTATTTTACTGACACATGAACATAAAGATCATATAGCTGGTCTGGATGATGTAAGGGCATTCAATTATAAGAGTCAGGATGCAATTGACATTTATTGCGAGGAGAGGGTTCAAAAGGTGATAAAAAAGGATTATTCATATGTATTTTCAGAATACCAGTATCCGGGTATCCCTAAAATGAGACTTAATTCAATTCCTGAACATGCGTTTAAAATAAAAAAGATACAGATAGTTCCAGTCAGGGTATTCCACTACAGGCTACCTGTTTACGGATTCAGAATTGGCAATTTTGCTTATATAACCGATGCAAACTATGTACCCGAGGAGAGTAAGGAGAAGTTGTACGGCGTTAAGTACCTGGTCATTAATGCGCTCAGAAAGGAAAAACATATATCACATTTTAGTTTAAGGGAAGCTGTCGATTTCATAAGGGAGATCTCACCAAAGAAAGCTTACATCACCCATATAAGCCACCAGATGGGTCTGCATAAAGAAATTTCAAAAGAGCTCCCTTCAGAGATCATTCTTGGATACGATGGTTTGAGTCTGACGTTGGATGACTGAAAGCAGAAGCACACTATTTCTTCTTGAAGGTCTTGTTAAGTTTTTTCTGATAACCCGACGAAAAATAGTATTTGTTCCTTCCAAGCTGAGACTCATTCACATGTGAACTTTTCTTTCTTTTCTCGTAGTAGGTGTTCTTTTTGGCGGGAGCACAAGCAGTAAATATCACAAACACGATAAGAATAAAACCATAATTGAATATTTTATTTGCCTTAGACATCACCTCATCCGGATTTGAATAATCCTAAATATACAACTATTTTAACTAAAAGAAAAAAATCAGTCTGATTATCTGTTTATACTGCTAATGATACAAATACATCAAAATATTTTTTTTACGATCCTATGTTTTAAATTGCAAGGGAAAACTGTGCTTTTTACGAATTAATAGTGAAAATGTTACTGATTAAATCGTTTAGATACAATAATTTTTTCAGGTTAAAAGAATTTTACATATGAAGAACATTAGAATATCAGCTTGGTTGTTGAATCTGGCATTCCTTCTTATACCATTTTCAGGTCATTCTCAGGTACTTTATAATATTGGGATTACTAAAGACTTTGGATTGAAGGCTGACAGGATAATTCTTTCGGACAGCAACTCCATTATTCTGCCTGCAGTCAAAACTCTGTTTAGCTTTTTGATGAATGCTAAACAGTACAAATCTTCGGAGGTTGAAGTATACAGAATAAATGATCAGTATATCCAGACTTTTAATAATAGCCTCATTTCTACATTCAGAATTTCAGATCATTACACTTCTGGATATAAGGGTGAATTAATATTTGAAAATAAGGGCAATGATAGTATTTCAATAAGTAATGTTGTGCCATTTGGTGAGGATAGTGGTTCAGTATATATCACAGGGATAGGACCATCTGACCTGGCACGGGCATGTTTATTTCGTCCAGGTTTTCAGCCCGTCAGGGTCATATTGCCCGATGATGCATGGGAGATGGGGTATTCATCTTTTCCTGTCGGGAAAGGATATTCAGTTTGCTCTGTGGCACGTCGCTTTAAGATAGAAGGAGGTCTGAAACAGAGGTATTCAACTGTTTTGCCCCCAAAAGCAAAAGTCACTTATTATATAAATGCGGAGGTTTTTAAGGGAGAATGGCAAAATGGTCTTCGAAAGATATTCAGAGACAGGTACTTATTTGATATCGAGAATTTTAATAATTCCTTATTCGTGAGAAATGATCTTGCATGGATAAAAGACAGTTATCTTATAATCCTGCAGATGGCGTGGGACAGGGAATTCTTTGACAGGCTCACAGGTAAATACACCTATGCAGACGTTTTAAAAAAGGGTATGGAGCTTTTCGGCAATATAGATGTTTTTGGAATCTGGCCAACCTGGCCAAGGCTTGGTCTTGATCAGCGTAACCAATGGGATCTTTATCGCGATCTTCCAGGGGGAACCGCCCAGTTAAGGACCCTGGCGAGAATATCACGGCAAAATGGTACCCGGTTTTTTATAGCATATAACCCATGGGATAACAGCACAAGAAAAGAGGATCATTATAAAGGGATGGCTCAGCTTATTGCTGAAACTGAGGCTGATGGAGTAGTCCTCGATACCAGGGGCAGTTCAAGCTATGAATTGCAGGCTGCTGCTGATAGTGTCAGGAAAGGAGTAGTTATGTATTCCGAAGGTATGGCTGTACCCAGAGATATGCCCGGAATCATATCAGGACGTGTACATAATGCCATCTTCCTAAGTCCCGAGCTTAATCTTAATAAGCTGATCAAGCCGGATTTTTCGATTTTCAGAGTTTGTGACGTCGGTGAGGATATAATTCACCGCGAAATTGCAATAGCTTTCTTTAATGGCTATGGGACTGAATTGAATAAGTTTCGACCTGGCGGAAGAGATGAAAACTATAATAACGATCTCAGCTATCTCGCACGTACAACTCTCATCCTAAGGCAGAACAATGACGCCTTCCTCGATAATGACTGGACTCCGATGATTGAGACTACCCTTGACAAGGTGTATGTCAATCGGTGGACGGCGGGTGAAAAGACAATATTCACAATTCTTAATATGCGACCCGCAGGAGTCAATGGAAAACTGTTTGAAGTTGACAAAACTCATGGTAAACACTATGTCTCTCTATGGAACCACGAAAATCTTTTTCCTTTAAGCGAGAATGGAAAATATTTTATAACAGTGAATGCTATGGGTTGGCAATCTTCATATTCGGGCACCCGAAAAGAAGGATCCGTAGACTGTATAGGTGAATTGCCTGATCTGATTAAATCAAAAATGAACGGAGATTCAATAAGGTTTTCAGGAAACAGAACAAGTAGTTTAATAATCTGGAAAGGGGACCCGTCATATCAAACCTTTCATAAGGAATTCAGAATATTTAATGATACTACTGTTAGAGTAAAAGACATTTTTGGTTTCTATGAAGGGAAAATAGTATTGCAACTAATTGAAAACAAGAGATTGAAAGATGAGAATATAGTATACGTGAAAGGAGGGAAGCCATGGCTCATAACCAGAGTAAATCAGACAAAAAAATCCTCAAATGTTCCAGCTGAAATGGTACTTGTACCAGGTGAACAATTCTCATTTAATGTATCTGCCAATGAGGACTTTATTCCAAATCCTGATATCAGCAACATTGAAGTAAAAATTGATAGCTTCCTGATTGATAAGTATCCAGTAACGAATGAACAGTACTATAATTTTATAGTCAGTTCGGGTTATATTCCGTCAGATACCATAAGGTATTTTAGGAATTGGGAGTTGGGATCGTTTAAACAGGGACAGGAAAAATATCCAGTGGTTTATCTGAGTTATGAAGATATGCAGGCATATTCCAGGTGGGCACAAAAACGTTTGCCGACCCAGGCAGAATGGCAACTGGCCGCACAGGGTATGGATAAACGTAAATGGCCATGGGGAGATGAATTTCACGGGACTTATTGTAATAATTCTTTTGGCAGACCTACTCCTGTCGATGCTTTTCCAAAAGGTCAGAGCCCATGCGGGGCAATTGATATGGTGGGCAATTTGTGGCAGATGACAAATGATATGTATTTCAACGGGACAGATTATTTTACCGTGATCCGAGGGGGAAGTTATTTTAAGCCGGAGTCGAGCTGGTGGTATATAGAGGGAGGACCTCAGTCACTCGACAAAACTCAGATACTACTAATGGTCTCCCAAGGATTCGACAGGAGCGCGACGCTTGGATTCAGATGTGTGAAAGATATAGTTGGGAAGAGTTTTAGATCTAAACTTTGAAGTCCGGCAATTTAAAGTCTCCCCTCCTTCAAAAGGAGGAGAGAATAAGGTATACCTTATTCAATTCTCCTGGCTCCGTCACCGATCTCCGGCTGGTAGAAATCAGGAACAAGGCCTGTTTTCTTTTGATATACAGCTGACAGGGCAATCATAAATTTTGCGGAATCTTCCTTCTTTACAATGCTGATTGTACAACCACCGAATCCTGCACCTGTCATACGGGTACCTATAATACCCGGAAGCTTTCTTCCTTCATAAACAAGAGTGTCTAGCTCCATACCGGTAACTTCATAATCATCTTTAAGCGAATCGTGAGATTGATTCATGAGTTCCCCGAAACGGGTTATGTTATTCTCTTTCAATACTTTCACAGCCTCAATAACTCTTCCATTCTCGCTTATGATATGCTTTGCCCTTTTTCTGACCACAGGATCTTTGATATATTTTTCCAGGATACCAATCTCTCCGGTGTTCAGTTCGCTAAGGTTACGGATTGGTTTATATGATTGAAGTAATTCAACGGCTTTTTCACACTCGCTCCGTCTTTCATTATACTTTGAATCGGTAAGTCCTCTTCTCTTGTTTGTATTTGTAATTATCAGCGAACAGCCGTCAAGGATAATTGGCACATTTTCAAAAAACAGCGTATCACAATTCAGGAAAATTGCATGATCTTTCTTACCAAAACCTACGGCAAACTGGTCCATTATTCCACAGTTCATACCTACAAATTCATTTTCAGCTTTCTGACTCATTTTAACCATTTCAAGAGTATCAAAAGCTGCGTTGAACAGTTCATTGAGAGCAACCGAAGTTACCATTTCTATGGAAGCTGAAGAGGAGAGACCTGCTCCGTTTGGAACATCCCCGTAATAAAGAAATTCCAGTCCCGACAGCTTGACTCCCTTTTTAATGAATTCGTTAATAACACCAAGAGGGTAATTGATCCATTTCTTGCTTGTATTTTTGAACAGACCGTTAAGTTCGGCTTCAGAATCGTCGTTGAAATTGATTGTGCTGAATTTAAGAGTATTGCCTTTGATTTTTCTGATTAAAAGATATGTTCCGTAGTTAAGGGCACATGGAAAAACAAATCCACAATTATAATCTGTATGTTCACCGATAAGATTGACTCTTCCCGGGGAGAAAAAAAGAACAGGTTTCTCATTCCTGTTCCCATATTTTTCAAAAAATTTCTCTGTAAAGTTCTTAGTGTCCATTATTAAACTTTTAATTTTTTCTCAATTTCGTTAATTTGGTTTCTGAAGTGTTTATCGGTGTCTATAAGATTATTTACTGTCTTGCATGCGTGAAGGACTGTTGCATGATCCTTTCCTCCGATATGTGATCCTATACTGGCCAGAGAGGCTTTTGTGAGACTTTTTGAAAAGTACATTGATACCTGGCGAGCCTGCACAATTTCTCTCTTCCTGGTTTTTCCCTGGATAAGATCAATAGGAATTTTGTAATAATCACAAACAATTTTTTGAATATACTCAATAGTTATTTCTCTTTTGGCTGTGCTTATAAGCTTTTCAACCATTAACCGAGCCAGATCGAGAGTAATTTCCTTCCTGTTTAGTGTAGACTGTGCATAAAGAGAAATTAACACAGCTTCAAGTTCCCTTATATTATTGGAAATGTTTACAGCCAGAAATTCGAATATTTCATCGGGCAATTCAATTCCGTCATTATATGCCTTTTTCTTAAGGATGGCCAGACGTGTTTCATAGTCAGGTCTTTGAAGATCTGCCTGGAGCCCCCATTTAAATCTGGAAAGCAATCTCTGCTCCAAACCCTGAAGTTCAACAGGAGGCCTGTCGCAGGTAAGAATAAGCTGTTTGCCCGATTGATGGAGATGATTAAAGATATGGAAGAAAGTATCCTGGGTCTTTTCTTTACCTGCAAATTCATGAACATCATCGAGAATCAGTACATCTATCATCTGATAAAAATGAAGGAAGTCGTTTTTATTGTTGTTTCTGACTGATTCTACAAACTGGGTCTGGAATTTATTTGCATTTACATAAAGTACAATCTTATCAGGATGTTTTTCCTTTACCAGAATGCCGATTGCCTGTGCCAGATGAGTTTTGCCAAGCCCTGAATCACCATAGACCATCAATGGATTGAATGCAGTGCCACCCGGATTATTTCCAACGGCTATACCAGCTGATCTGGCAAGTCTGTTGCATTCTCCTTCTACATAATTGCTGAAATTGTAATCGGGATTCAGTTTAGGATCAAAATGTACTTTTTTAATGCCCGGGATTACGAATGGATTTTTTATTGATGGCTGGGTAACGTCGAAAGGAACCTGAACAGGTTTATTATTCAGGTCTGTTTTATTTCTTGAAGGATATCTGACTGTGTATGGTTTTCCATCGGAATAATTGGCGTTCTCCATAACGACGTTGTATTCAAGCTTGGCATCTGCACCGATCTCGCGTCTGAGAGTTTTCCTCAGAATATCAATATATTGCTCTTCAAGGTATTCATAAAAGAATGGGCTTGGAACTTGAATAGTCAGTATATTGTTCTCCAGTTTTAAGGGAATTATAGGTTCAAACCAGGTTTTGTAACTAATGGATGGAATTATATCTCTGATTATTTGCAGACAGTTATTCCATACGTCATTATGTGACTTATTCATGTAAAAAGGTTTTTAAAGAATTTCAAGGTTGGAATCAAGCCGATTCACGTAGCAATATTTGTAAAAAAAAAACTAATAAAAAAAATTTTTTTTGCTTGACTTTCTCGAAAAAAGTATATGTTTTTAACCATCAGCAACTTATAAATCAATTTTTTTTTTATTTAGTTAATACATTGAATATCAGATGTATATTATTATTCGTTTCGGTTTGTATGTGTAATACAATCCATTATGAATTGTTACTCAAAATTCAACCTGAAGTGAATAAAATGCGGACTATTTTGTCCTTGATTCAGATTGACTTTTTAAGAGTAAGATAATCTGATTTTTATAATAATATTATTTAGAAGCTGTGTTTTTTTTGCCAAAGAGTGAAAAATGTACATATCTCTTTGGATTGGCCTTCATATCCTTTAAAAGTAGATTTAAACTCTCAAGACTGCCCGATAAATTCGTATAAAGAGAGTCATTTGTAAGAAATTGACCGGCGCTTCCTTTACCTTTATTTAGATTGTCAACGAGCAAAGATGCTTTTTCAAGACTTTTTTTCAGGTTAGCAACAGAACCCGAGAGGTCGGAGGCTGCCAGCGTATCGCTGATCATTTCAAGATTACTGAATGTCTTGTTCATCTTTCCGGAATTATCTGATAACATTTTGGTGAACTTATTAATATT